>CEVA01018439.1_pt1 | contig 24160 bp, 23 predicted proteins | sample 361521 | NCBI WGS metagenome assembly CEVA01 (sample SAMEA2622823, study PRJEB7988) | marine metagenome | isolation source: saline water (ENVO:00002010), including
CCGGCATCACAGGCCTCGTGATGCGAAACGGCCGGATTGTGACGGAATGGGGGAATCCGGAACGGGTCGACATGACCTTCAGTATCTCGAAGAGCTTCCTTTCGACGACAGCGGGTCTCGCGTGGGATCGGGGGCTGATCAAAGACCTGGACGATCGTGTCGGAGACTACGTCGACGATGGGGGCTACGCTTCTGACCACAATGCACAGATCACGTGGGATCATTCTCTCAGGCAGATCAGCGAGTGGGACGGGACGCTTTGGGAGAAGCCATTCTCGGCCGGCAACACGGACGACGTTTATCTCGAGCCCGTCACACCCGGATCGCGATACGAGTACAATGATGTCCGTGTCAATCGGTTCGCGTTGTCGCTGTTGCGGGTTTGGGGGCGACCGCTGCCTGAGGTGCTGAAGGAAGAAGTCATGGATCCGATTGGCGCGTCGGATGCGTGGATCTGGAATGGCTACGACAACTCGTATGTCGAGATCGACGGGAAGCGAGTGCAATCAGTGAGTGGTGGGGGGCACTGGGGTGGTGGAATGTGGATCAGCGCGCGGGACCACGCGCGGTTTGGTCATCTGACCCTGCGACGGGGTCGATGGGGGGATCGGCAGATCCTGTCTGAAGCCTGGATCGAGCAGGCATTGACCCCGACCGAGTTGCAGCACACGTACGGGTTCATGAATTACTTCCTGAATACGAACCACGAACTGTTCCCGAGTGGGCCGGCCAACCACTTCTATCACGGCGGAGCCGGCGCGAATCGGGTGTGGGTAGCCCCCGAGCTGGATATGGTTGTTGTGATCCGGTGGATGTCGGCGGACTATTTCGATGGCTTCGTGGAGAGAGTGCTTTCGGCTGTAAGAAGTTGATTCCTTCGAGGGGCGACCTTTGATGGTGTTGGACTGTCACCTCTGTGAACTAGATTGTGGTCGTTACAAGCTCGATATGGGTCCAGTGCGCCTCGGCTGGACTGAAGGAAATGAAAAGGTTCCATCCTCGCTCATCGCACGATTGACGTAAGCCTGCCTGTAGAGACTCTCCAGATTTCTTCTGTTGGGTCGAACCAATCGAGTACCCTGCCCTGAAACTCGCTGCCCACTGTCGATTAACTCTCGGTCAGGTTGTTCGATCCGCCTTCGTTGTGCCTAACTCAGGCCGACCCGGACATCGCTCCCCTTAAGTTGCTCCTCAACGTGGGCGATGCACTCTTCTGGCGTCTTGAAGGGATGGTCCGGGTAGCGCTTCAGGTCCAGCTTGAGGTCGTTTGGACCGAAGGCGATGGCGTCGACACCGGGCTTGGCCAGGTGCCGTGCGTTCGTGATGGCGTTCACCGACTCGAGCTGAATCATCAGTACGCCGTGGGTGTTCCAGTATTCTACATACGCGTCCTGATCTTCGTGTCCCTCCAGACCGTATCGGGTTTGTGCGGTTCCGCCCCAGCCCCGTCTGCCGACGGGGGAATAATAAAATGCATTCAGGGCCTCATCGACGGTCTCTTCATCTTCAACCTGGGGAACTTGGATCAGCAGGGGGCCCAGGTCCAGGATCACGCCGATCAGGAACGCCAGTCTGTTGTGCTTCATCCGGATCCCGACCGGCACATCCAGGGCCTTGGCGGCCTGGCAGAGTTCCACGAGATGGATCTCGCTGTAGGGCCCGTGCTGGCAGTCGACACGGAACAGATCGACCGGACCGCCGGCGACAATCGCTTCGAGGTCACTCGGGGTCGCTGTAATGGCGACGCCGGCGGACGTGATGGACTCCCCTTCGCGGATTTTCTGTTTCAGATCTTCGCCAGCCATCGCGTTTGCTCCTGTTCGGGTTTTCGCCAACAAGGGGTTGTGTCTCGGGGCCGATGACCATTCCTTGTGGCGGCCGTCGATTGAACTCAACTAAAAAGCTTCACTCGCAGCCGGGAGTCTGCAAGAACTTCCCGTTGCGGTCATCGAAACTGCCGCAAGGAGCCGAGGATGCGGAACCACCCGCTGGATGGGGTTGAAAGACAGAAGCTGACGATCAGTGACGTCCGTGTGCTCCCGCTTTCCTACGTCGATCCAAACGAGAACCTCTGGAGGTGCGCCTCCTATCAGGTCTGGAAGACAGATGGTGCGATCACTCAGATTTTCACCAAAGAGGGTCTGGTGGGGATCGGGGAAGGGACGCCCTACGAGAATCCGGCGGACATCAAGAAGTACACGGAGGAGACGATTCGGCCTCTCCTGTTGGGCAAGAACCCGTTCGATGTCGAATTTCTGGTGAACCGGGGCAATGATTCGCGATACAATGCGGCGCCCTGGGCTGGGATCGACGTGGCCTGCTGGGACCTGATCGGTAAATCGGTCGGCCAACCGGTCTACGAGTTACTCTGCACAGAGGGGGAACCGGATCGAAACATCAAGATCTACGCAAGCGCCGGTGTGGAACACGAATGGTACGCCGATGGAGACCAGTTTCTGATCGAAGAAGCGTTGCGCTACAAAGCCGAGGGCTACGACGCCTTCAAGTTTCGACCTGGGACGGATTGGGACCACGCAGGGATGACACTCGACCGATACGTGCCGATCCTCCGACGTCTTCGTGAGGCGGTTGGGCCCGATTTCAGACTGATGCACGAAGGCCTGGGAAATTGCCTGGGGTCGCTCGAGGCGATTATCACGGATTTCGCTCTGGTTCTCGAGGATCTGGGGTTCTACTGGTTCGAAGAGGCGTTCGGAGGCACGCAGTACGAACACATCGATCTGTTCATTCAGCTGAAAGAAGCGATGCCGACGGTGAAGGTGTCCGGCGGCGAACGGTTTCGCGATCGATTTGAAACGCAGGAGTGGTTGGACCGCCAGGCCCTGGACATTGTCCAGTCCGACTGCAACGTGACAGGGTTGACGGAGAACTGGTATATCGCTCGGATGGCTCATCTGCGCGGGATCACGGCAATTCCGCACAACTGGCACGGGGGCGGCACGACGATGGCCAATGCCCATTATGTGGCTGCGATCCCCAACCGCGACTACTGTGAACTGAACCAGACCTACAATCCACTAAAGGAAGCCATCTTCAAGGAACCCCTGACGGTGGAGAACGGCGTGATGACGCTTCCGGACAGGCCAGGGTTCGGTGTAGAGCTGATCGATGACGTCGAGAAGGTGTTTCCTTATGTCCCGGGGGCGTTCAGCCGCCCGAATCCGCGATTGACGTAAACGCGTATTCGCTCTTAACGGTTGAGATAGACGTGATGGATGGAAGGTGAGAAATGTCTGAGTTGAAGGCAGGTGTGATCGGATGTGGCGGCCGGGGAAGGAGCCACGCGAGAGGCTACGAGGCAGCGAGTGACGTCACCGTGGTTGCGTGTGCGGACCCGTTCGAGGAGAATCGCGATCGGTTCGTAGACGGGTTCGACGTCACGCGGTCCTACAAAGACTATCCCGAGATGCTCGAAAAGGAACAGCTTGATGTTGTCAGTGTCTGTACCTGGACGGGTTTCCACAGGGAAATGATCGAAGCCGTCGTTGCGTCCGGCGTGAAGGCTATCCACAGCGAGAAGCCGATGGCGCCCACGTGGGGGGACGCGAAGGCGATTATGAAGGCCTGCGATGAGAATGACGTGACGATCACGTTTTGCCACCAGCGCCGGTTTGGAGCACAGTTTGTGAAGGCGAGGGAGATTGTAAAGTCCGGAGCGATTGGAGATGTGTATCGATTCGAGGCGTCGTGTCCGAACCTGTTCGATTGGGGCACACACTGGTTCGATATGTTCTTCTTCTACAATGACGACGAACCCGCGGAGTGGGTCATTGGTCAGATCGACGGAGAGGGAACGAAGGATGTGTTCGGTACTCCCTGCGAGGGGAGTGGCTTGTCCTGGATCCGTTACAAGAACGGTCGCGAGGGCCTGCTCGCGACCGGCGGGGTCGACCTGGATGGGAATCTGAATCGGATCGTGGGAACGGACGGAATGGTCGAGATCCGTCCGGGGCAGAAGGACGAGCCCCTGCGCATTCTCGCGGGCGGCAAGTGGGAGATTCCGTCTCTCCAGGGTACCGTCGTCCACGAGGATGCGACCGTAAGTTCGGTGATCGATCTCGTGCATTCCATTCAGGAAGGGCGTGAACCCGAGTTGGCTGGACGAAAAGCCCTGGCAGCGACCGAGCTGATCTTCTCGACCTACGAATCGAGTCGGAGACGCGGCAAAGTAACACTTCCCCTCGATGGCGACGATTCCGCACTGATCACGATGCTCGAGGATGGGAGTGTAGGGCGAAGTTAGGGTGTAAAATGCAAAGTGGTCTCGGCACCGCGCCTGGTATCGAGGGTGCAATGTGACTATGCTCTCGGATTATGATGCGCATCTGCCAGTCGACGGTATTAAGAGAACGTCGCAAATCCGTTCTGGGCTAGGTTTACACCGTTCGGAAGCGAGTTGCCAAACGATCTCACCCATTATCGAGGATCCGTTCGAGCCGTTGGGAAGTAACGATCGAGCGAATGTCATCATCGATAGTCTCAAGTGGTCGCACGAGGCGGGACGTGCCGAGTGCTTGGCCTATGTCGTGATGCCCGACCACTTCCATTGGGTGTTTCGGTTGGGAGACTGCGAACTCTCGGATGTGGTCGCCTCCGTGTCCAGATTCACCTCCGTCCGTGTGAATAGGTTGACGGGTTGGGGTGGTGCGTTCTGGCAAGGCGGCTTCTACGATCACGCACATCGCGTTTCAGATACGACCAGTCGTCATATCAGATATGTGGCTTCCAATCCCGTAAACGCGGGCCTCGTTCAACATCCTGACCAGTGGCCCTTTACTGAGGTCTTTCCCGACTGGTAATGTTCCCGGCTCGGAGGCCGGTCCAACCGTTACCTCTCGCATCCCTCGGTGGGAGCAGCCTCCGAGCTGCGAACCGAGAGCCTTATAGAATGATCTTCTGCGATAACCTCCTCAAACCCGAAGGACCCGTCCAGTTACACAATGGGGACTGGCTTGTCGTTGAAATGGCGCCGGAACGAGGGTGTGTGACGCGGATCTCGTCAGATGGGATGGAGCGCACCGAGCTGGCGAAGACTGGGCGTCCCAACGGGCTCGCAATGGACGATCTGGGTTGCGGAGTCGAAGAACCCTCCGTCGCTACTGAAGATGTCGATCGATGGAGCCTTCGAGATCGTGATGACGGGACCGGATGACAATCCGTTCCTGTTTTCGAACGACATAGTGTTTGGTCCCGACGGGAGCCTGTGGATGACAGATTCGGGTGTGCTCGAGACCGTATGGAGACCCTACCGGAACGGAGAGGGGGAAAGGCCGGAGATTGACGGGAAGGTGTGGAAAATCGATCTGGCGGCACGGAAGGCGACGGTTGTTGATTCAGACATCGCTTTTGCGAACGGGATCGCTTACGGCCCAGACGGATATCTCTACGCAAACGAGACGCTCACAGGCGACATCTTCCGCTACGATGCAACGAAGGAAAACCCGGAATGCGAGTTTTTCGCGAATGCCTTCCCCGAGGTCGACCTGGATGACCCTCGCCGAGGGGTGGACGGGATGGCGTTCGACGATCGCGGGCGGCTCTACGTGACGGTGATTGGGAACGGAGATGTGGCCGTCTTCGAACCCGATGGATCTCTGGTCAGACGGATTTCGCTGATCGACAAGCTGCCGACGAACGTGGCGTTTGGTCAGCCAGGCGAAAAATGGATCTACGTTACGGGTCAGGAGCGTGGCCAGATCGAGGCGTATGATGTCGATGCCGACGGAATGGTGCTCTATGGATAAACCAGGAGTAGGTGCGGATTTTATGCGCACCAAAGGATTCAATCCGTACGAATGCCGCGGATTGAATCCACACCTACGTTAAAGAGGTTCGCGAATGGCACGTGAGATCGTCGCGCTGTCGCCCGACAGTCTGGAAATCCGTGAGGTGGAGGACCCCGTGGTCGACGATGGCCAGGTCCTGATCCGGTCGCAGCAGGCAGCTGCCAAACACGGGACAGAGACGGCCAGTGTAAAAGGCTACGGAGACCGAGGCCGTGGGGGCGGGGGTGACGGAATTTTCGGTTGGCGATCGTGTCACCGCACACAGCCCATTCCGAGATCTGATTGCCAGAGACGCGGGTCGCTGCTGGAAGTTACCGAGGAATATGCCCTGGCAATCCGCAGTCTGTCTGGACCCCGCTGAGTTCGCGATGGGGGCCGTCCGAGACGGCCACGTTCGGGTGGGCGATGCGGTTGCGGTGTTCGGAATGGGGGCGATCGGGTTGTTGGTCGTGCAGCTTGCCAAATTGAGCGGTGCCGATCCGGTCATCGCGCTGGACCCACTCGACAACCGGCGAGAGGCGGCAAGCAGGTGCGGTGCGGATGCCGTTCTTGATCCGAGCGCCTGTGACGCCGGTCTGGAGATCAAGCGAGCGACTCAGAATCGGGGAGCGGACGTGGTGATCGAGTACAGCGGAAACGTCCACGCGATGCAAGCTGCTCTTCGAGGCGTCGCCTACGGAGGGAACGTTGTTGCGGGCGCCTATCCGCCCCCCTACGGAGAAGGGCTCGACCTGGGGGCAGAGGCGCATTTCAACACGCCGAACCTCATTTTCTCTCGCGCTTGCAGCGCCCCCCTCCGGGACCATCCCCGGTGGACGGAGGCGCGTATTTTCGAACACTGCTGGAAACTTCTGAGTGATGGAACGCTGACGGGGGAGCCGATTGTGTCGCCTATCGTACCCTTCTACCAGATCGTGAACGAGTATCCGAAGATTATGAGCGACCCGGCCAGTAACGTAAAACTCGGGTGTACGTTCGAGTGAGCACAACGACCCGGCCGGATCCGATCTTCGGCACCTACGTGTTCGGGCAAGCCGAACGTTCCAGGATGGATCGCGACGGGCATATCGTATTCCCCGACCTGCTCACGGATTCAGCTGGGAGTCGGTTGGTCGATTCCCTGAGGAGAATCGAGTCGCTTCGTCCGACGGAGCGGGAGGGACACGAGGCGCGGAAGTATTCGGCCGAACACGATCCCTATCTCGAAAGCCTCATCAGCCATCCACAGATGCTCGAACTCGCCAGATCGATCCTGGGCGAGGACATCCGGTATGACCACTGCGTATCGTTGACGCGTCTGCAAGACGATCGGGGAACTTCCTGGCACGCGCACAGCTACGGAGAGGAGAACTGGGATCTGAACCTTGGCTTTGTGCGAATCTTCTTCTACGTGAACGGATTCACCAAGGATGACGCGGGGCTCAAGGTTGTTCCGGGGAGTCACGCGTATCGGGATGCACAGGCAGGTGAGGACGTCGAGACGGACGAAGACCTGCGTCGCGATTTGGATGTCAGAGAAGACGCATCTCCAGATTGGAGATCCCCTTCAGATCGAAGCGCTGGCTGTGCCTCCTGGCACGGTCATCGCGATGTGGACTCACGAGCTTCACGCTGTTTCTCCGAAGTCCAGCGAAGACACGCGCTGGACTGTGGTCTATGCCTATCGAACCCCCGGCCTTCCTTCCGATGATAGGTGGATCACAGATGACTATGAGAAGAAGCCGATCCCTGGTACGGAAGGTCTGATGAGCCTTTACTAACATCGGAGTTCTGCTTCCCGTTTCCCTAAGATGATGGTTTCGTTGAGCCATCCTGAGAGGATTCTATTCCTGTTCCCGTCATCTTCGATACCGACATCGGTAGCGATATTGACGATACGTGGGCGCTGGCCTTCCTGTTGCGATGTCCGGAACTCGACGTAGGTCTCCTGACAACGGATCGAGGAAGGCCAGCGTATCGTGCGAAGCTCGCCTGTCAGATTATGGAGGCTGGGGAGCGTCAGGATCTGCCCGTTGGGTTGGGTCCCGAGTGGGACTGCAACACAGGTGAGACACGCCAGGAGCCCGTGCGCCGAGGGGTATGAGTTGTCCTCCTACGCAGGGGACGTGATCGAGGATGGTGTGGGGGCGATGATCGAAACGATTCTCGGGTCCGATGAGCCTGTGACGGTGATCGCCATCGGGCCATTGCCGACGGTTTCCGCAGCTCTTCACAGGGAACCCGAAATCGCCCGAAACGCCGGCTTTGTCGGAATGCACGGGAGTCTGCGGAAAGGCCACAAGTGAGACCGCGATCGAGTCATTGCCGAGGCGAACGTCGTGAACAGCCCCGATTCGGCTCAGACGGTGTTCGAAGGTCCGTGGGACGCGACGATCACACCGCTGGACACGTGCGGGATCGTTCAACTGGAGGGTGAAAAGCGCGCGCGCGTCGTCGAGAGCGACGATCCCCTTGCGGAAGCCGTGATCGCCAACTACCGAACGTGGTGGCAGCGCGGCAAAGGAGCGTCCGAAGACCCCGTTTTCTGGAAAAGACAGAGCTCGATCCTGTTCGATACGGTGGCGGTCTATCTCGCCTTCGCGACGGACCACTGCGTGATGGAAGACCTGCCGATTCGAAACACGGATGATGGCTTCACGCGAGAGGAAGCAGGCGCCAGTGTCGTTCACTGCGCGACGGACTGGCGCGACCTCGGGGGGGGGCGAAGATCTGCTGGTGGAACGGTTGACGTCTTCCTGAGCGTCGAGCAGGGTGAAACGGGGCTCCCGGGCATTGGTTCGGGAGCCCTTTCCGTTGCCCAACGTAACTCTTTACGTCGCGCACCCGATTTACGTAATTGGGCCTTGTAAATGCAGGATTTAGGACAGAGTTTGGACCTGTCAGGAGGCAGCGATGAGCGATCATAAAGTGGGCATCGTGGGGGTCGGGTGGGTTGCCGGCGCTCACATCGAGACGTTCAAGAATGTCGAAGGCGCAGACGTCACAGCCGTGTGTTCGAGGCGCGACCTGGATCCGAAGGACCTCGAAGCACAGTTCGGGATTCCGATCGAGGTCTACAAGGATTACGACGAAATGGTTGCGGCGGTTGACATCGTGGATATCTGCACGCCCCATCCCTTCCACCCTGATCAGACGGTGACGGCGGCCGAGGCGGGTAAGCACGTGTTGATCGAGAAACCGATATCGATCGATTGGGAAAACGCGAAGCGGGTTCGGGACGCGATCCACAAAGCAGGCGTCAAGTCGTGCGTCTGCTTCGAGGTACGGTTCTGCGGCCAGTTTCAGATGACGAAGTCTGTGATCGACCAGGGCCTGCTGGGCGATCTGCACTACGGCGAAATCGATTACTATCACGGGATCGGACCGTGGTACGGGCAGTACGGCTGGAACATCAAGAAGGAGATGGGAGGAAGCAGCCTCCTGACGGCCGGGTGTCACGCGTTGGATGCGCTTCTTTTGTGTATGGACGACGAGGTGAAAGAGGTGACGAGCTACGAAACCAAGAGTTCGAGCGAGCACTTCCAACCCTATGAATATGCAACGACGAGCGTGACGATCCTCAAGTTCCAAAACGGCGGTCTGGGCAAGGTGGCATCGGTCGTCGACTGCCTCCAGCCGTATTACTTCCATCTGCATCTGGTCGGTAGCCAGGGGAGTATGCTCGACAACAAATTTTACTCCTCGAAGATCGACGGAATCACCAAGGACCGATGGAGTATGCTCGACGCGCCGTTGATCGACTCCGGCGACGTGAACGACCATCCCTACCAGCCTCAGTTTGAGGCGTTCGTGGAGAGCATCGACAACGACTCTCCGATGCCGTTGACGGATTTCGATACGGCGTTCGAGTCGCATCGTGTCGTCTTCGCCGCCGATCGATCGGTGGCTGAGGGGCGGCCGATCAAGCTGAGCGAAATGACCTAGGCGACCTGAGCTGGATTCACCACATACGATGTCCAGATATCGAGAAATAGGAATTACCGGTGCGAATGGCACGGTGGGTCGCGTGCTGATGGAGGGTCTGAGGGAAGACTATTCCGTTCGGGCGATCACCCGGCGTGCGGTTGATATGCCGTCGACCGTTGTGGCGTTCGACGACATCGAGGCCCTAACCGGGGCGTTCGAGGGGGTGGAAGCCCTGATTCATCTTGGGGCGAATCCGAGTCCTGACGCTTCGTGGAAGAGCATCGTCGAAAACAACATCGATGCGACACACAACACGTTCGAGGCCGGCCGGTTGGCGGGCGTGAAGCGGATGATCTTTGCTTCCACCAACCACACGATGCACGGCCACACGATTCGGACAACACCGGAGACCCTCGATCCGGACAAGAAGGTTCGTCTCGAACTGCCGGATGCTCCGAACCCGGACTCGTTTTACGCTGTGTCAAAATTGCTCGGCGAGAATCTGGGGAGGCTCTATTTCGAGAAGCACGGCATCGAGTTTGTGGGAATGCGGATCGGTTGGCTGATTCAGGAAAACGACCCCTCGACAAAGGTCGGCACATCGGCCGAGGACTATATGCGAGCGATGTGGCTCAGTCACCGCGATTGCGTAGAAGCACATCGGTGCGCCATCGAAGCGGAAGTGGGCTTCACGAATGCCTACGTGATCAGCCGCAACGACCGGCGTGTTTTCGATCTTGACGAAACGGAGCGCGTGCTGGGTTATCGACCTCAGGACAATTCGGAGGCGTGGTTCAGATAACCGACGGGCACCCTTCGCAGGATGAGGATTGCGTGAGAACGAAAACGTTGGGAAGAACGGGTCTTGAAGTTCCCGTTGTCGGACTGGGTGGAGCATTTATTGGTCGTCAGCCTGAAGGCGGCACAGATCTGGACGCGGCGATGGCGACGGTTGAAGCTGCCCTGGATGAAGGCTGCACGCTGATCGATACCGCCCCGCTCTACGGCGGGACGCTGAGCGAGCAGGCCATCGGGAACGTACTGAAGACCCGTCTCGATCGAAACGATGTGATCGTGACGACGAAAGTGGGACAGCTCAGGGGGGGGCGGGACTACAGTTACGATGCGGTAATGCGTCACGTCGAGGACAGCCAGGAACGTCTGGGCGTCGAGCGTTTCGAGATTCTCTACATCCATGACGCGATGGGAATCCCGCTTCCCGAAGTTCTGGGTAAGGATTGTGCGCTGGGCGCACTGCGAAAGTTGCAGGATGAAGGATCGGTACGGTTTATCGGGACTGCGGCGAACGACCCGGAAGCCAACGGGCCCTTCATCGAGACGGGCGAATTCGACGTGGCCGTCGTGCCGGATGCGTGGAGCCTTCTGAATCGCAGTGCCGAGCGCTACATATTCTCGGCCGCGGCAGAACACGAGGTGGGCATCGTGCTGGCGACCCCGCTCGAGCGGGGTCTTCTTGCGACGGGACCCGTGGAGGGGATCGACTATCTCAATCGAGACTTCACTCTTGAGATTGTCGAGCACGCGGGGAAAATCAAGCAGGTGTGCGAGGACTACGGTGTGTCGATGGTGGCCGCGGCACTGCAGTGGTGCTTGCGACATCCCCTCGTGGCGACGACCGTTCCTGGAGCGGAGAGCCCCGAGCAGGCGGTTCAGAATATCCAGGCCGGGTCTGTTGAACTGACCGAAGATTTTTGGAGCGACCTCGAGCCACTGGCGCAGAACTTCTACGAGGACGGCTACATTCGGGTTCCTCTGAAGCGCTGACGGTCGATGGCTCTCCCGCAGCAGGACACGCATCCCGAAGCGACTACCGACATCGAGACCCAGAGGGCTGTCACCTGGAAGGCGGTGACGATCGGGCTCATCCTGGTGCTCGCCGCCGCCCTGGGCGGCTTCTACGCACGCCATATTCTCCACACCACACGCCTGGCACAGAACCATCTGTCGTTGGCGGCCGTCTTTCCGTTTTTCATTGTCGCTGTCTTTCTTCGCCGCCCCCTCAGGATCAACCGAGGCGAACTTCTCGTCGTGTTCAGTATGGGGCTGATCGCGTCGACTCTGCCGACCTACTTCCTCAGTCGTCTGATTTCCTCTCTCGCGGTTCCCCACTACCTGGCCGATCCGACGAACGGATGGGCGGAGTATACGCACGAGCATCTTCCGACCTGGGCCGTGATCCAGCCGGGACCAGCACTCACGTGGTTCTTCGAGGGGCTTCCCCGGGGAGAATCGATTCCGTGGGATGTCTGGATCTGGCCGCTTCTCTGGTGGTTCAGTCTGCTTGGAGCGGTCTGTCTGATTCTTTTCTCCACGATGGTGATCCTGCGAAAGCAATGGATCGAGTACGAGCGTCTCGAGTTTCCTCTGGTGGAGGTTCCACTCGTGCTGGTCGGGAGGGAGCCTGAAGACAGATCATTCTTTCCGCCTCTGCTGAGATCTTCACTGTTCTGGCTCGGCTTCGGGTTCTCGGCTGCGGGTATCCTGTGGAACGTGCTCGGCTATTTCAGTCACGATTTACCCAAAGCGCCCTGGCGTCTCAGTCCGATTTCGATCGGCTACGGTGTGTCGCCGATCAGAATGGCGCTCTACTGGCCGATCGTGGGATTCACCTATTTGATCAAGCTTGACGTGTCCTTCAGCATCGTCTTCTTCTTCATACTTGCCGTCGCGCAGGAGGCGACCTACAACCGATTCGGTCTGAAAATCTCTGAGCCTAATTTCGCAGGCACCAGCTTCATTCCAGTCGGTTGGCAGATGATGGGTGTGTGGATCGTCGTCGTGGGCTACGGTTTATGGGTGGCGAGGGGGCACCTCGGAAATGTCTGGCGCAAGGCGATTCATCGAGACCCGACGGTGGACGACTCGGACGAATTGCTATCCTATCGAACGGCGGTATTGAGTTTCCTCGGAGGGAACCTGTTTCTCGGTGGCTGGCTCTACGCCAGTGGGCTGGAACTGTGGGTGGTCGGGATCTTCATGCCGGGTATGATGGTGATCTACCTGGGGATTACGCGAATCATCGCAGAGACTGGAGTCATTACGATTCGTGCAGTGATGTTGCCGCAGGTCTTCACGATGTTCGCCTTCGGCACGGATGTGATCTCGACCCGGACGATGGCCGCCCTCGGGTTGTCGATGGGTTGGCACGGAGATATGAAGACGACTCTGATGCCCGCGATCGCACACAGCGTCAAACTCTTCGACACGATCAAGGGACAGAGACGGGCCCTGGCGGGTGCGATTCTGGCGGCCTGCGGGGTGGGTATTGCGGCATCGATTTTCTACATCATCGTGATGGCATACCAGACGGGAGCGGGCAACTACGGATCCCAGATATCGGGCGGTCTGGCTCGCGGGCCCTGGGACTTCGTCGTCAAGTACAGCCGATCACCTGTACCCCCTGACTGGCGGAAACTCGCCTTCCTGGGGAGCGGAATGGGTCTTACCACGATGCTATATGTGCTGCGCGCCAGGTTTCCTTGGTGGCCATTCCATCCCCTGGGCCTGGCCGCGGGAGCCGCCTATCCGGTGACGAATGTCATCTTTCCCATCTTCATCGGATGGATGTGTAAGTTCGCCATTCTGAGGTTCGGAGGGTCCCGAACGTATCGTGGTGCCAGACCGGTTTTCCTCGGACTGATTATGGGTTACTATGTCGCGGCCGGCATCTCGTTCTTTGTGGACTGGATCTGGTTTCCGGGAGACGGACACGGGATTCCGTTCTCGGACTGAGCGGTGCCCACTGAGGAATAGAGATGACCCGGCAGGAAGATCCGAGCCCGTGAGATCGACAAGGCTGGCAGCGATGCACGATAGCAAACGTCGCCACGTCTGCTCGCCCCCACGCGCTGAAGATATACGGGCAAACCTATGGAAGGAGTCTTATGAGCTACCACGTCTACGTATCGAATTCAGGCAACGACTATTTCTCCAAGTTCGTCATGGATGCGGATTCGGGGAAGCTGACGCAGGAAGCGGACATTCAGATGAGCGGGTCACCGGGGACGGTGGCGACCACCGCGGACGGATCGCTGATGTTCGTGTGTCTCAGGCAGGACAAGGTGTTTCAGAGCCTGCGCATCGACCGATCATCCGGAGCGTTGACCCCGATCGGTCAGGTCCCCCTTCACGATGGATCCCCGTATGTGAAGACGGACAACACGGATCGGTTCCTTCTGGCGTCATACTACGGTTCGGGTCACGTGAGCGTCCACGCGATCAACGACGACGGCACGTTGAGCGACGAGCCTCTGCAGAAGATCGAAACAGAAATTCGCGCCCACAGCATTCAGACGGATCGTTCGAACCGGTTCGCCTTTGTCCCCCATACGAACCCTTCGAATGCGATATACCAGTTCCGGTTCGACGAAACTTCGGGAGCGCTTTCCGCGAATGATCCACCGAAGGTCCAACCCGAGACCCCCGAAGGGCCGCGCCACTTTGCTATCCATCCGAACAAAGACCTCCTGTATTCGATCAACGAGAACGGCTGCACCGTGAGCGCTTATCACTTCGATCTGGAGAACGGGACCCTCTCGTCTTTCCAGGTCATCTCGACGCATCCTGAGGGCGTGACGCCCGAGGGGAAATCCACAGCAGAGATTCGAATCACGCAGGACGGGAAACATCTCTACGCGTCCAATCGCGGTCACGACAGTCTGGCGATTTTCGGGATCGACGATGATGGAACGCTGACCGCAAAAGGACATCAGCCGACCGAAGAGACACCGCGCTTCTTCGCGATCGACCCGACGGGGAATTACATCCTGTCGGCGGGACAGGGATCGGGACGGCTCGCCACCTACAAGATCGATCACGGCAGCGGAGCGCTCGAAGAGAAGGAGACGTTCAAGGTGGGTGAATCGCCCCTTTGGATTCAGTTCGTGGAGAAAACCTAGCCAGTGACCATTGACCAGCAGCCAATGACCAATTCACCAAAGGCGCACCGGCTTGGCGGCGGGCAGCAATAGGGAGGGGTTTTGAAAGTAGCGATTCAGGTGGACCATCAAAAAATCGAGATCATCGAGGCAGACGAGCCGGACATCAACAAGCTTCCCGATGGTGCGGTCAAGATCAAGACGGAACTGAGCGCCATCTGCGGGTCGGATACGCCGAAGTGGCTGCTGGAGCAAGCCGATTATCCGGGGCGCCTCGGGCTGTCGATCCACGAAGCGATCGGGACGGTGTCGGCGAGCAATTCAGATCGTTTCAGCCCCGGCGACCGCGTATTGGCGCTGCCCCGTGAAGTGGGGGGATGCTCGGAGTATTTCACTTCACACGAAACGGTTACGATGCCGCTCGTCGACTACGAGAGGGACGACTGCATCTTGATGGCTCAGCCGCTGGGGACCGTCATCTGGGCCATCCGCAAATTGGGTAGTGTCATCGATAAGGATGTGGCGGTGATGGGCCAAGGCCCGATCGGTCTGCTGACCGTTCATTCTCTCAGCAATCTCGGGGCGAAGCGGGTGATCGGGATCGATCCCGTCGAATTCAGACTCGAGACAGGACGGAAGATGCGGGCCACACACTCGATCAACCCTGACCGGGAAGACGTAATTGAGAAAGTCTCGGAGATCACCAATGGTGAGATGCTGGATGTGGCTGTCGAAATGGTAGGACACAATTTCGAAACGGTCGGCACGTGTCTTGAACTCGTGAAGCGAAGAGGTACGGTTCTTTGCTTCGGGATTCCGGACGAAAACATCTATCCATTCAACTATCGGGCCATCATCAGTAAAAACATCAACCTGATCGGTTCGGTGGGCCCGGAAGCCCAGCGCGACTTCCCGCTGGCGATGGACTGGATCAGCCAGGGACGCATCGACGTGGCACCGATGATCACGCATCGCATTCCGTTTACGGACGTTCAGAAAGGGTTCGAGATGTTCGTGAACGAGCGCGACAAGGCGATCAAGGTTGTGATGGAATACTAGAGAGACCATTGGCGTATTAGGGAATTACCGTAGTTGGAAATGGGAATACGCCAATGCAGTAAGAGTAATGCCTATGCTGGACGTTAACGCAATTGTGGATCCGGTCATTCTTCGGGGCGATCGAGCGATCGCCTACCGGGATCCGGCTGCGCATTACCACGATGGCGTGTTTCGGGTTTTCCACACGCAGATGCATCGGGAAGAGGACGACAGGTACTTTGCCTACGTCGGTGTTACCCGGTCGGAGGATCTGGTCGAGTGGTCGGAGCCGGAAATTCTGACGCAGCGCGATCAGTCGCTGAACTATTCGAGCCCAGGCAACGTGATCCACTACGGGGGCGAATGGTTGATCTGCTGGCAGACGTATCCTACGCCCGAGAATCAGCCGACGGGCGATCAGACCGCCCGGGTCTATATCGCCAGAAGCATCGATCTGGAAGCCTGGTCGACGCCGGAGCTGTTGCGGGTGAAGGGGCCCGATGTACCGGACGTGGAGATGGGGCGAATGATCGATCCCTTCCTGGTTGAAGATCGGGATCAACCGGGCAAGTGGTGGTGTTTCTACAAGCAGAACGGGGCCAGCCTTTCGTACACGCTGGACTTCGAGACGTGGACTTATTCGGGTCACGTCGGCGCAGGAGAAAACGTCTGTGTGCTGCTGGATCGTGAGGAGTACGTGCTGATCCACTCACCGAAGAACGGGATCGGCGTCAAGCGATCGACAGACCTGAGAGAATGGCGGGACGAAGGGCTCCTGGCGCTGGGTCAGACGAACTGGCCTTGGGCAGCAGGACGATTGACCGCTGGCCAGGTACTCGATCTTCGGGAGGATGAGAGGGTGGGGAAGGCTTTGATGTTCTTCCACGGGTCGACGGCGCTCGGAGCGGCCGAGCGGGAGACGCACGGCGAGTCCAGCCTGGGAATCGCCTGGAGTGACGACCTGGTCTCCTGGTCGTGGGCGGGTTCAGGAAACTTCTGAGTCGAAGTCGACTCCGTAGGACGACTTTTCGACGGATTCATCGTAGTAACCATGCCTGACGTCTTCCGCGATGTCTGCATCGGCTCGCTCACGCGGCGGACCCCAGCCACCTGCTGCCGATGGTTCCGCACGAAGATCTGACACCGGAACCGATCGAAATGCCACCCCGTCTGGAGGACGACGGCTACATCCGCCCTCCGGAAGACGAAGAAACCCACGTTCCAGAGATTTGGTGACGAGAATGAGCGAACCTTTCAGAGGCATCTTCACGATCCCGACAACGCCTTTCGACGACAAAGGCGAGATTGATACGGAGAGCTTTCGCCGGGTGGTCGATTTCTGCATCGACTGCGGTGCGCACGGGCTGGTCTACCCGGTCAACGCAAGCGAGTTTTCCACGCTGACAGACGAAGAACGAAGAACGATGTCCGAGATCCTCGTCGATCAGTGTGGGGGGCGCGTGCCGACGGTCATCGGTGTGCAACACCTGTCTCCCCAGGCGGCGGCTCATTTCGCCGCCCACGCCCGCGAGATCGGTGCGGACAGCGTGATGGCGATGCCGCCCTATGCCTGGAAGAAGTCCCCGTCGATGGAGGCGATCTACGAGTACTATGAGATGATTTCGCAGGCTGCCGGATTACCGGTATGGGTCCAGAACAATCCGCCACCGATCGGGATCGTGATGTCGCCCGATTTCCTCAATCGGATGTGCGACGAAATCGAACACGTGGAGTACCTGAAAGAAGAAACGCCGCCATCGACGCTTGCGATCACACGCCTGCTAGAGAGCAACACGGGCTCGTGTAAAGGGATTATGGGCGGTGCGGGTGGACGGTACCTGATCGAGGAGCACAGACGAGGAGCCTGTGGCCAGATGCCGGGCTGCCACGTAACGGACGTGGTTGTTGAGTTATGGAACGCGCTCGAAGCGGAAGACGGCGATCGTTCGATGCACATTTACAAGGAAATGGGTCCGCTCTTCCATTTTGAGCACCAGCTGCTGGGGTGCTACAAGGAAGTTTTGAAACGACGAGGGATCATCAAGAGCGCCTACAAACGGAATGGCCAGATGCCGTTGGATGATGTCAGCTCACGCTACCTCGACGAAATCCTCAAAGACCTGGAGCCGTTGATGACGTGGACCCGCTGACGTTCCGCACTTGAAACCAGGGCGGTCTCGGCCACAAGCGACGCCGTCTGAAAGGGATGACGTGATGGATATTCTGTTGCCCAGCAAGGCCGGGCGCGAGGTGCTGACGAAATACGGGTTCGGTGCCGAGGCGGAGACCAGACTCGACGCCCAAAGCCACGAGGGCATTGAAGACCTGGTGCGTACGGCGCACGCGCCTTACAGTGGGCCCGAAGGAAGATTCAGCATCGCCGACGTCGATGATGGGTTGCGCGAGGAGGCCATCGGCCGGATCGAGGACTACATCGAGGGTGCAGCCGCTCGATTCCCCAACCTCGAGAAAATCAATATGCACTGCTCGCCGAAGCGGTGGGCGGGCGAAGATCGGCTGCTACAGGGAGACTACGGAAGGTTGATTGACGCCATCCGACGCATCGCGGCTGCGGGTGATCGCCACGGGCTGATCGTGGCCGTCGAAAACAATCGGGCGTACTGGGAGGGAGTAGGGAAGGAAGTGCCGGCGGAAGAGGTGGATCGTGAGGCGCAGAACGTTTATTTCGGAGTCGAACCGGACGAGTGGATTCAGATCCAGCAGGATGTGGCCCGCGACAACGTGGTTCTGTGCCTAGACACGAGTCACGCCTGCACGTACGCGCAGACCTTGTCCGGCGTCGAGGAGCGACGTACGACGATGATGAAATACCTGGAGGCAGGAGAGGCGCTGCGCCACCTGCACTGGAACGGGAATGACCTGCTCACGAACGTGGGCAGGGATGACACTCATATGAGTCTCCACGAAGACGATCTTCCGGACGAGCTTCACGCGCGTCTCAGGGACTGGGATGCTACCCAGTTGCTCGAGCACTGGTACGGCGAGGACGCGCTGGAAGGGGAACTGGCTTACATCAAGGGCTTATAGGGGGCAGCGTGCCGGCACTGACGGAAGACCAGAGAGTCGACTATCACAGCGATGGTTGCGTGATGGTGCGTGGAATGTTCGATGCGGAAGAGATCGACCTGCTCGGACGCTCCGCTCGGGAGGATCGGGAACTGGATCGCCGAAGCCAGGGCAGGGAGGATGGAGAAGGGGGCTCGGTCAGACTGTCGCTCTGGAACCACCCGGGCAACGGCATCTACGGGATGTTCGCCCGATGCGAAAGAATCGTCGACTCGATGGAGGGGCTGCTGGAGGGCGAGGTCTATCACTATCACTCGAAGATGATCCTGAAGGATCCAGAAGTCGGGGGGGCCTGGGCGTGGCACCAGGACTATGGCTACTGGTACCAGAACAGCTGCCTGTTTCCGCTGATGTCGAGTGTGATGATCGCTGTCGATCGCGCGACGCGTGAGAACGGCTGTCTTCAGGCACTCAAGGGATCCCACCTGATGGGACGCGTCGACCACCAGCTCACGGGCGAACAGGCCGGAGCCAACCCAGATCGCGTCGCAGAGGCGGGAAAGGTACTCGACACGGTCTATTGCGAGATGGAGCCTGGAGACGCGCTGTTCTTCCACTGCAACCTGTTACACCGATCCGACCGGAACGCGTCTCAGAATCCGCGGTGGTCGCTGATCTGTTGCTACAATGCCGCGAGGAACAATCCGTATACCGAGTCTCATCACCCCAGGTACACGCGGTTGCAGAAAGTACCAGACAGCGCCATCAAAGAGGTGGGAATCAAGCGATTCGAAGATGATGATTCCGATGTGGCCTGGATGGGTGAGGATCGGAGCGCGAGGAGCCTCTCGGAGAGAGGGTGACAGAACCTAAAATATTGTTTAATAGTCGCTTGTAAAAGTGGCCCCGGGGCTACTTTTAAGTTCTGCGAGCAATGAGCACGTCGATTCGCACCTGTGTCCAGCCCGGCTTAGAAAATCGACTTCCCCACGATCGAGCTGCTTCTCCGGCTGGGTCTCGCTCAGATGATCTAAACCGTGTTAGATGCCGCTTTCGCGCCCGTGGTTCTCGAGCAGCTCCTTCCCGGCTGTGTGGACCGCTTCGTACACGTCGATGGACTCGGTGACGTCGCCCAGCATATGTTTCCCGGCGGCGCGGACCTTGTCGCAGGCCTCGTTGAACGCGGCGACACACTCGGGATGGTTCGGCTCGCCGTGGAAGCCCATCGACTGCGCGATGTCCTGGGGGCCCCCAGCGAAGTAGTTGATCCCGTCTACCTGCAGGATCTCGTCCAGGTTGTCAAAGGCTTCCTTGCTTTCGAGCTGAGGAACGACCAGGGTGTTTTCGTTCGTGAAGTTGTAGATGTCACGCATACCTGAACTGTCACCTCCGGAGCTGAAGATGACACGTTGGCTCGTAGCGCTCCGCCGACCGATCGGTCCGTAAAAGCAAAATTTCACGAGGCGTTCTGCCTCCTCGGCGTTTCTCAGGTTGGGAACGGTCACTCCACGGATGCCTCGATCCAGATACAGGAAGAGCGTGCTCTCCTCCTGGTCGGGCACACGCATCGTGGGTGTGATGCCGTAGCCATTCGCGATGCGGCACAACGTTTCAACCTGCTGGTGGGTTACGACCCCGTGCTGGCCGTCGAAAGAGACGAAATCGAGGCCCATTCTACCGGCGATCTCCACCCACTGCTCGGCCGGGTATTGCATCGCCAGCCCCAGCGCCTTCTCCCCCTTTTTCGCTCGCTCGATGATTCGGTTGGGTGATTGCATATCTGTCTCTCCTTTTCATTGCGTGACCCGTTACCAGCCGGTAAGATGCGGTCTGCGAGGGGCTCCGCCAGCGAAAAGAAGACTGATGCCCTGCTCGCTCCGTTCCCCGGCGCGTCTACCTTGGGAGAATCTATGGAAAACCGTGAATCCTTCACTTCGTTCATCGAAGCCTATGGCGAAGCCCGTCCCCCTCTGATGCGATACGATGGCCAGGAGGATTTCGACACCTGGCGACGGAAATTTCGGAACGCCGTGACCACGTTGCGGGGACCTTTGCCGGACCGTGTCGCCCTGGAGGTGGAGACCCTTTCCGAAGTGGAGGAAGAGGACCATAGGCGCCGCGCCTTGCGGATCGCCGTTTCGGAGATGTCGTCGCTGATTGCGTATGTCCTGCTGCCAAAGGATCTGGCGGATGGCGAGAGACGGCCCGCGGTGGTCGCGTCCCACGGTCACACGCAGCGAGGGATCGACACGACGTGCGGGGTCGACGTCGTGGGAGAAGACGCAAAACGAGCCTACGGCTTGGAGGCGGTACGAGCGGGCTTTGTCGTGATTGCGCCCTCCTGGTGGGGGTGGTATGGCCGTGACGGCCACCTCGATCGTGTGGGGAAGCGAGACAAGTGCAATGTCATCCAGAACGCGGCGTCGCTCTACGGAATGAACGTGACCGATCTGCATATCCAGGACGGTCAGGCCGCGATCGACGTGTTATGCACGATGCCCGAAGTCGACCCGGATCGTATCGGATGCCTGGGGAATTCCTACGGCGGTCGTACGATGATGTGGCTGACCGTGTTCGAGCGGCGCATCAAAGCCTGCGTCGCCGCCGGCAGTATGAACACGTTCCGGGAGCGCTCGCAGAAACTGGCTTCCTGCGGGATCCAGTATTTCCCCGGAATCCTGCAATACGGTGACGTACCCGAAGTGTTCAGCCTGATCGCGCCACGTCCCCTCCAACTTCAGGCGGGTGCTCTGGATCGATTGATCACGCCCGAAGATCGTGACGCGATGGTCGAAACGGTGGGCACGGCCTATGCAAAATGTGATGCTGAGGAATCCTTCGATTACTTCCTCCATCCGGAGGGGCACTTCCTCAAATGGGATGCGGCAGGGCCCTTCTTGAAGCGCCATCTGTAGCCTCGATGGAGGCCTACTACTCAGAGCTGAGCGAGGACTACGATGTCAAGATTCGTCAACTGGTCCCTGGCTATGATCAGATGGTCGGTTGTGTGGTGGACGCCGTGGGATCGAACGGGCCCTCGGCGGTTCTGGATATCGGAATGGGAACAGGCACGCTGGCACAGCGGGTCGTGGAGACGTTGGGCCGCACGGCCCTTACGGGGGTCGAGACCTCGGTTGATATGTTGGCGGTGGCAGAGGGTCGGCTCGCCTCAGAGCCTCGGATCCGTGTGGTTCGTGCGAACATTCTCGAATAGGAGCCGAAGGATCCCTTTGCCGCCATCTACACGAATCTGGTTCTGCACAACATCCCCTACGTGGAGAAGTCCACGCTTCTGCAAAGGATACGTTCGTGGCTGACACCGGGAGGTTTGTTCGTCTGGGGAGATCTGATTCGTCACGAAGACAAAGTGACGCAGGAGAAATGGGTTCGAGTCCGGATAGAACACGCACGAGCGACCGGGTGTCCGGAAGGCCTGGTTGAACGGAATTTCTTGAAGGAGGGAACCTCTGACTTCCCCCTGGCGGCGTCGCCCACGATCGAAGCGGGACTGGCGGCCGGTTTCTCGAGTGTTCGCGAAATCTGGACGAGAGATACGTTCTCCGTTTTCGCGCTCGAAACACAAATAGAGGACTGAATGGGAGACAGACTGAAGGAGAAGGTAGCGATCGTAGCGGGCGCCGGATCTTCTGGCCCGGGATGGGGGAACGGCAAAGCCACGGCCGTCCTGTTCGCCCGAGAGGGCGCAAAGGTTCTGGCGGTCGATCTGAACCTGGAAGCCGCAGAGGAGACGCAGGCGATTATTCAGGAAGAAGGGGGTGAGTGCACGGCTCTGGAGGCCGATGTCACACAGGCCGATCAGGTAGACGGGATGGTTGGGTCCTGTGTCGACGCGTATGGCCGCGTCGACATCCTCCACAACAACGTGGGAATCGTGGAGATGGGTGGGCCGGTCGAGCTCGACGAAGAGGCGTGGGATCGCGTCTGCCGCGTCAACCTGAAGAGTATGTTCCTGACGTGCAAGTTCGTGCTCCCGCAGATGGAGCGACAGGGGAGTGGGGCAATCGTGAACATCTCATCCGTGAGCGGCCTCCGACATATGGGCGTGGATTACATCGCCTATAGCACGACGAAGGGTGCGATCCTCCAGTTTACCCGGAGCGTGGCGATGCAGTATGCGAAGATGGGGATCCGGGCGAATGCTATCCTTCCGGGAATGATGAACACACCGATGATCGTTGAGCCGCTCAAGGGCGCATATGGCGATGGGAGTATCGAGAAGATGATCGAGGTTCGTGACAGTCTCTGTCCGACAGGGAAGATGGGAGACGCGTGGGACGTCGCCTACGCGGCGCTCTTCCTCGCTTCAGATGAGGCGAAGTACGTGACCGGCACGCAGCTCGTGGTGGACGGCGGAATGAGCTGCAAGACTGTGTAGGCATTAGCGATGAGCGAGAAGACCTTTCGAAGAGCAGAGTCTGACGAGGGGGAAGTCGTACTGGCGACGATCACTTCGGCCTTTGGCTGTGAAGCCGGGACGCCCAGGTACGAGCACCTCCGGGAGGACGTCGAGAACCACCTGGACGAACACTACGTCTACACTGTGAACGGCGCTGTAGTGGGCGCTCTCCACGTGAGGGTGGAAGAGATCCAGGTCGGGGCGTCGATCGTGACAAAGGGCGATGTCGGCGAGGTGGGGATCCTCGCGGAACGTCACGGGCAGGGTCTTGGGACGGAGATGATGGAAGCCGTCGTGAAGACCCTTCGGGAGGACGGTTTGCACCTGTCAAGGCTCGGCGGCTACCGGCGCTTCTACGAACGCTTCGGGTGGGTACCGTTCCCGCGGGGCTATATCGATTTCGCGCTGTCGGGACTGACGTCGCGAGGTGGCTTCACGGACCCGGTTTCATTTCTCGATCGGCCTGACGAAGACAAGAAGATTCGTCCTTACGACGGCACCCGAGACAAGACGGTATGCGGGAATCTCTACCGAGCGTTCAACCGAGAGCGAACGGGTGCGCTACCTGAGAGACGATTCGGGGAGAAAAGCGATGATCCGTGGTCGATTGTCTATGAGGAAGACGGGCGGGTGATCGCCTACCTTCTTGCGTCAGAGAAGCCGCCGCCCTACACCCGCTTTACGACGGCCGTGTCGATTCAGGGCGCAGCCGCGGATCCGGATAGGATCGAGGCACTGGGCGAGGTGATCAGATACACGCTTCGTCGGGCGAAAATGGTCGGGGCGGAATCTGTGAGCGCGAGATTGCCGCTCGACTCCGCGCTGTACGATCTCTACCGTGATTCGAGCGCAGGGTTCATCGTGACGCAGTGGCAGTCGTCGGAAGGCGGAAATATGCTTCAGGTGTTGAATCCTCGATTGTTGATGGAGGCGGTGCGGCCGACGATCCAGACAAGACTGGAAGACGCGTGTCGCGATCCCGGCCAGCTGGCGATCAGAGTCCACGGAGAGACGGTGGGAGTGGAGTGGGGGGGGGGAACAGCGGTGATAGCGGACCCCAAGGGAGA
>CEVA01040286.1_pt1 | contig 24157 bp, 22 predicted proteins | sample 361521 | NCBI WGS metagenome assembly CEVA01 (sample SAMEA2622823, study PRJEB7988) | marine metagenome | isolation source: saline water (ENVO:00002010), including
AATTTTATATGAAAAAATGGAAAAAGTTGCATTTATAGGCAAAAATAACTATTATCCACTAACTTTAAAAAAAATTAATCTAATCTAATCTAATCAATTTTCTTCGCAGCAAAATTAAGTGTAAACATCCGACGACCTACTTTCCCTCCAAAGGATGCATGCCACAATTGATGACTAAAAAAAACAGCATCTCCCGGCTCAGATTGAATAGAATAACTTGGAATTTGATTCGGTGACAATCCAAAATGATTTTCATCAGGATCTGAAAGAAATTGCTCTCCACCTTCTTTACTACCAGTTGATTGTTCCCACATTTTTAAAAGTCGAGGGGGTACGTCATCAAATACAGATGCGTTAACAGGGACATCCAAATGTAAAGACCATAATTGATCATGATATGGATTTTTATGAGATCCTGGTATCACCCGAAGTGAACCAGTATGTTCAGTAACAGAATCAAGATAAAATGCAACTTTTATACTCGGATGATAGTGATTATTCGCACGATTACCACTAATAAATTGGGGATCATTCATTCCCTCTGGAATACTTGGATCCCATCCCATATCCGGATGCCATCCCGTATTACCTATATACAAATTGGCATCACTAGCACGATAAGTATAACCATCTCCCAAAAGTCTCTGGATGGGCCCATGAATACGTTCATCAGTTTCTAAAAAATGTACAGTCTCGCGTCTTCGAAACCAATTCTCTGTTGTCTGACGACTTTTCCCGTCATATGGTAGGCCATTCCTATCTTCAAGCATTACTGATTCAAATTCAGTTGTAATGATTTCAATCTCTTCAGTTGAAAACATTTGTTTGACAACAAGGAAACCAAAAACTTCAAATTGAGATTTTTGTTTGTCAGTTATCATTCACTACCTCCATCACATATATTGTCAAAAAATACAGAAAAAATAAAGTCAGATAATTGTTAGAGGATTCAAAGTTCAAAACTAATATTATTTTCAATAATAAGTTTTCATGCTAACCTAATACTGATTCTTTAACAAATCAGAGATTCCATTGACTGAAATAATATGTTACGAAGATAGTTATATAAAAACTTTCAGCGCAAAAGTTGTTAGTTCAAATGACAATCAAATCATACTTGACCGCACTGCTTTTTATCCCGGAGGTGGTGGACAACCTTGTGATATTGGAGAACTAAAATCACCACAAGCAACTCTTGAAGTTTCTAAAGTAAATCGCATCGATGGAAATTTAACACATCATGTTTCAGGTAATAATAATCTTTCAAAAGGCGATACTGTTGAAGGTAAAATCAACTGGGATTATCGATATGAATTAATGCGTACCCATACAGCTTTACACATACTGTGTGGAGTTGTTTGGAAACATTACAACGCACATGTAACTGGAAGTGATATCAAACCACTTAAAGCTCGGATGGATTTTGAACTTGAAAACATGTCTTCAAATTTTGCCGAAGAAGTAGAAGTTTTAGCAAATAAAGAAATTGAATTAGGCCGACCAATTACAGTTAAAACTTTACCAAGAAAAGAAGCATTTGCTATACCTGACCTTATCCGAACTAAAATCAATCTTCTGCCTCCTGCTATAGAAAATATTAGAATTGTAGATATAGAGGGATTAGATATACAAGCTGATGGCGGCACACACGTAAACAATACCAAAGAAGTAGGAGAAATTAAGGTGATTGGACATGAAAGTAAGGGTAAAATTAATAAAAGGCTACGAATAAGAGTTCAATAATGGATACCATTAATTACCAAGATTTTTGGGCAAAAAATATTGCAGATATTGAAAATAGCCGAGGTATTAAAGCACCTTCAAGAGCGAAATACGATTTTGCTATTGCCTATCCAGACCCAGATACTCTGCCGCTAGAAGAACTCTCCGAATCAATTAGATCATCACTACTTGAACAAGGGAGAAATCTTGCAATTTACCCTGACCCTTTAGGGTATGAACCTCTACGTCAATTTATTAGTACAAAAATTAAAAAAACACGTAATATTGATGTAGATCCTAATCAAATACTACTTACAAATGGTTCTTTAGAAGCTTTACGCATTGTAGCTAATCTAGTAATTGATCCCGGAGATATCATACTTACTGAAGATTATACATATCGGGGGGCACTTGATATATTCAGGCAAAGCCAAGCTCTAACAATTGGAATTGAGTGTGATTCAGAAGGTATGATCCCTGAAAATTTAGATAAAAAAATACAATTAAGTAAAAAAGAAAAGAAAAGAATCAAGTTAGTGTATACAATACCAACTTTCCAAAATCCACAGGGACAATTAATGGGTAAAGAAAGACGCCTCGCTATACTAGATATAACAAAAAAACATGGAATCCCTATCTTAGAAGATGATTGTTACGCTGATCTAGCTTTTGGCCAAACACCTGATAACGCTATCTTTTCGCTAGACACCCATAATTCAACTCTATATTTAGGTTCTTATTCAAAAATTATAGCTCCTGGTATCAGACTTGGATTTCTTGTAGCAGACCATGATGTTATTAAGAAATCTATGGTAGTAAAAAGTGGAGGCGGATACAATGAATTAATCGCCTCAGCAGTCAATTCTTTTTCTCATTCTTATCTCGAAAAACATATAAATAAAATTAACAAAAAATTGAAAACAAAACGAGATGCTATGTTAGCATCATTATCTGAAAATCTATCGGGTATTGGAAATTGGAATCAGCCCAAAGGAGGATTATATCTTTGGCTTAAAATGCCTCCGTCTATTAATTTATCACAAATGCAACAGCTAGCTTTTAACTCCAATATAGGATACCTTTCAGGAAATGTTTGGGCTGCTGATCAAACGAGCGGACAAAATCTAGCAAGGCTTTGCTTTGGATATAACACACCCGAGGAAATCGATTCTGGGATATCACAACTAACAAAAATATTAGAAAATGAAGGTCATATATCATAACGATAATGATACTGTAGAATTTAGTTTTTTTTAAACCATCCTAATTGTTATATTCAATTAATAAGATTTTCAAGCTATAATAGATATAAGAAAATTATTTAATTTGGAGTAATCATGAAATACGTACAGAATATGGTCTGTCTGGGATGTGGTGAACAATACCCTGTCGAACCTATCAATGTATGTGAAATGTGCTTTGGCCCATTAGAAATATCATACGACTACATGTCTATGAAAAATAAAGTTACTCGTGAATCAATACAAAATGGTCCACCTACAATATGGCGTTATATTGATTTTCTACCAGTTAACCCAGATTTTATTGTCGATATAGGTACTGGTATGACTCCATTAATTAAAGCTAAAAACCTTGGAAAAGAATTAGGACTAACAAACCTATACATCAAAAATGATGGAGTTAACCCAACATTCTCATTTAAAGATAGACCAGTATCAATTACTACATCAAAAGCAAAAGAATTCGGATTTGAAGTTTTAGCATGTGTTTCAACAGGAAATCTTATGGGATCAGTTGCAGCACATGGTGCCCGAGCAAATATGGAAACATATGTTTTTTATCCCAACACTCTAGAAAAAGCAAAAATTCTTCAAACCTCATCATATGCTCCGACATTAATCGCTTTAGAAGGGACTTATGATGATGCAAATCGATTCTGTACTGAATTATCTGATAATAATAACTGGGCATTTGTTAATATTAATATGCGTGCATTCTATGCTGAAGGTAGTAAAACCCTGGGATATGAAATTGCTGAACAACTAGACTGGCAAGCTCCCGACCATTGCATTATTCCAGCTGCTTCAGGAGAACTGGTTACAAAAATATGGAAAGGGCTACAAGAATTTTCAGAAATTGGAATCATTTCACCACCAGAGAACACACAGTTACATCTAGCACAGGCTGAAGGTTGCTCTCCCATAGTTCAAGCTTTTAACAATGGTACTTCAGAAGTGAAACCTGTGAAACCAAATACAATAGCAAAATCCCTTGCAATTGGAACTCCTGCTTCAGGTTCATTTGCAATTGAATCATTAAATCAATCTCATGGAACTGCAACAGCCGCAAGTGAAGCGTCTATCATAGAAAATATTAAATTACTAGCTAGAACTGAAGGTATCTATACTGAAACAGCAGGAGGTGTTGTAATTTCTGTACTACAAGAACTAGTAAAACAAAATAAAATACAAAAAGATGATTTAACAGTAGCATTTATGACTGGTAATGGTTTGAAAACCCAAGAGATTTTCACAGATACAATTGCTGAGATTAAAACTTCTCCTAAATTAAAAGATTTTGAAAAATCTTTATTAGAACATAAAAATAAAACTTTAGTTTCAACATAAACTATACAAATTAGCTAGAGGTAAATATGAGTTCACAAGTACGAATACCAGCTCCCCTAAGACGTTTAACAAACGGACAAGATAAAATCACTGCAGAAGGAAAAACCCTTCAAGAAATCATTGACTTTCTTGAACAAAATTTTCCTACTATCAAAAGTAGAATCTGTAATGAAGATGGCGAAATCAGAAATTTTGTAAATATATATGTTAATGACGAAGATGTCCGATTCTTAAATGGAATATCATCTGAAATAAAGGATGGAGATGAAATTAGTATAGTCCCTGCTGTAGCTGGTGGCTCTATCAAATAATTAGACAGTTGCAAAACCAACTATATTTGTAATAGAAAGCCAGGGAAACCATAATTGTAAATCTTTGATTTCTACTTTTGATTCGCTAAATTTATGATTCATAATCAATTCATTAGTATTTCGATTCAAATTACAGCCTGTAGATAAAATCCTCCAAATCGGGTTGATATAATTTTCTACCCTGCTTCTTCTCTGGTTGGAAGAATGGATATGTTCATAAAAATAAAATTTACCCCCTGGCTTTAGTACTCTATATATTTCATCCAAAACAGAATTCACATTATCTACCATACATAAAACTAATGTAACAACCACTGAATCAAAACTGTTATCAGGAAACGGCAAAATTTCTGCACTATCTAAAATAACTTCTGCATCTACATCAAGTAACTTTGTTTTTTTAAGTAACTTTTTGACCATATAAGGATTTTTATCAAGTAATGTTAAAGAAATATTCCCTGGATAAAATGATAAATTTGCTCCAGCACCAGCTCCTATTTCAAGAACACTTCCTGATACCATTCCAGCAGTTAATACTCTATATTCTTTTACAAAGTCTGCTACAATCATATCTAGATAATCATAAGCAAATGCAAAAACTAATTCATGTATATTTTTACTCATCACTGCATAATTTTAAAATAGAAATCCCTTTAATACAAAAACTAATTCAACCGAAACAATGTCTATAAAACAATTATCAGAAAATTTAGATCTATCTCCAGAAACTATTGTAGAATCTATAGTTTTTAAAAAGTCTTCCCTAGGAAACCCAACCCATACATTAATTCTTACAGAAAAAAGAATTATTTTACAGAATAAACGATGGTTCAAACATACTCAAAAATCTCTTCCATTAACGTCTATTACTGAAGTACAAATATCTCAGAACCCTGGACGCATCAAAGGCTTAATATGGTTATTATTATCAATATTTACTTCACTTAATATATTTTTCCTTTGGGGAGAAAATATGTTCGGATTAATGTTTTGTGCCCTATTACTATTTTCTGGGTTAATTCTGATTTTGGACCGTATCATCCCAGGGATACGTTCTGAAATTACTTTGAAAAATCATGAGTCGAAAATTAAGTTCGAGTTAATTGGCAAATCAAGCTTAGATGCCCTAAAAAACTTTATGCAAAAAATATCGGATTATAAGAATTTTAAATAAATAGTATTTTCTCTTACTCTATTATTTGTATTTTATGTGAAGCTCAACTTTTTCTATCGTCAATTTACTTTGGTGATTACTATTAACTAAGCAGATTCCTATTAAGTTTAACCCTACAGCAAACTGATTCGGGTTAGGTGTAAAAAGAAGCCATCCATTTTCAACATTTGACTGTGGTAGTAGCGAGTTGTTTATTCGAACCTGAGTAATTTCTTCTATACCTTTTCTAGGAGGTGAATTAAACAGCTTAGGTACTCCCCAGAAATCTGTAACCATTGCTTTCTCAATGGTTTGATTTTGATCTAACTTTAATGTACTAGAATCAGATAGTAACACCTTTAGTGTTATAGACCGTAAAAACTCTGAATGTTCTATTAAATCATCTCCAACTCTTAATTTTAGAAGCGTATCTGTTTTACCACTATTATCTAATGGCGCAGGTAATTCTCCTAACATATTGGTATTTTGATAGGTATACCTAGGGGTAGTCCAATTTTCCACCGGAGCACCACCTGATCCACCAGAACCTCTTCTTTGAACAACAAAGGTCTTATCCTTGAGGTGCAGAGTGTCAGGGCTTCCTAGTTCCTTGTAGGCTTGTTGATAAACGGGTATTGTAGGTGATCCATCTATATAGGCTTGTGCGACCCAAAAATCTAACCGTTTAGCTAACTCTGGGGAAGCTACACCCCAGTTGAATGTTTGTATGCCATCTATTCCCTGTTGCCACCAATTAGCTGCCAATCCGCGCATCACTTCTATACCAGGCCATGAATACCCATCCGACGTATGATGATCATCAAGGGTTGCTAGGATTTTGATATTTCTGCTGCCAACTATATGTCGGAAATGTTCTATATCTAGATCAAGAGACCTAACACCTAGAACTAAAATATCTATTAAGTTATCTGACACCCATGATTCAATATCTAGGCCATCAAATCGACACCCTAGAATATTATCAGGTATTCTTGCTGCCAATAACGTAGGACTCCCATGCACTTTTTCACTTGACAGCGTAACTGATCTTATTTCCTCCATAAACTCAGTAATAATTGCCCTGTTTTCCCATTGGTTCCCCGCAGGGGTTAGTTGTGAGTTCCTCGAAAAATCAATCTCGATGCCATCAAAATTATATTCATGTGCTAATTCACTAATGATAGATAATTTATGTTTTCTAACTTCGGGATTTGAGAAATCCAATACTTTGTTACCGAATTCATTAACCATCATAAAATCACGATCAGGATGAGTTTCGGCAAATTGTTTGTCCTCTCCCCATGGAGTATATGCCATGCGATATGAGAAGAAACACTCTAGTCCTCTTTTATGAGTTTCATCCACATATATTTTTGCAAGATTAATCCCATCTTCAGCCCACTGTTTTATTATAGGAGCACCGTCATCAACTTGATTTTTTGGCTCTGGTGCAGATACGTACATAGACTGAATTCTTGATGCTGGTCGCAAAGGATAAGTTAGTTCTTCAACCAACGGACGTGATTTCATGGGAAAAATATTGTTTAGACTCCACCATTGACCATCAATTTGACTTCCATTTTCATCTGCAAAACCAAATTCATATTCCATTAAATCAGTTATAGGTATTCCTGCCATTATTGCGTAATCAGCACCATCCTCTGGGTGGTTTGCCACAATTCTTCTGGGACGATTCACTGCGTTAATATGTTCACTCGATAATTCAATATCATTATTGCCTTTAAGTCGTTTATTAGTCACTTTCTGGGAATCTTTTAATTTCTTGTCCATATATGTCCTTACCCTATCTTCATTCCTGGAATCACATCGAGATCCCATTGTGGAGAAGGCTTTTCTTTGAATTTTATCCATCCAGTCATAGCAATCATTGCTCCATTATCTGTGCATAAATTAGGCCTAGGAATAAAAACTGGAACGGGAGATTTATCAGCAATTTCTTCTCGCAACAATTGATTAGAAGCAACTCCTCCTCCAATTATAATTCCATTAGCATAGTGTTCCTTTACAGCTTCAACTGTCTTACTAACTAAGGAATCTACTATCCCTTCTTGATATCCAGCTGCAAAATCAGAAATTTTTTGTGAACTAATTTTTCCTTTAGATGATTCAATTTCTATTTCTCTACGTAAAGCAGACTTAATTCCACTAAAACTAAAGTCAAATGTTCCTGGCATCTTTGATTTAGTAAATTTTCGTTTTTTTGCATCCCCATTAATCGCTGCCTTTTGTATTTCAGGACCACCAGGAAATCCTAGCCCTAACATACGCGCTCCTTTATCAAAAGCTTCTCCTGATGCATCATCTCTCGTACGCCCAATTAGCGAAAATGAACCAAAATCTTTCATAAGAACTAAGTCTGTATGCGCTCCTGACGCAATTAGACACAATAATGGGAATCCAGGATTTTTATCAATCTCATTATGTTCAATCCAAGTTGAATAAACATGTCCCTCAAGATGATTAACTCCTATAACAGGGACACCTATTGATAAAGCAAGACCTTTAGCCACGTTAACTCCTACTAATAAAGATCCTGCTAGCCCAGGACCATTAGTTACAGCAATGGCATCTACATCACGAAACTTATTTTCTAAAGGCTCAACAGCTTTCTTTAAAACAGAATTGATAGCTTTAAAATGCTGTCTGGCAGCAACTTCTGGAATTATACCTCCATATTGTGAATGAATATTATGTTGACTTGAAACCACATTAGACACTAACTCACTACCATCACATAAAACAGCTGCAGCCGTGTCATCACAAGAAGTTTCTATACCTAAAATAATCATAATATCTAAATCCTCAATTAATCCAATCGGATTTTTTTTAATCTATTAACATTTTCTTCATCAGGACCACGAACTTTCCCAAAACCAGGAACTTCTAATATAAAAGGGACCTCTGATAATTCTTCAACAGCCATGATCTTTTCAAATCCCTTGATCCCAATAAAACCCTCTCCTATATTTTCATGCCGGTCTACACCTGCATCAAATGGTACTTTAGAATCATTAGCATGTACTGCCAAAATTTTTTCAATACCTATAGGTTTGATTTGACTGATCAATAAATCGACTCCTTCATCCTTAGTAAGATCATACCCTGAAGCATAGCAATGCTGAGTATCTAAACAAAGACCTAACCTATTATTATTTACATTAGAAAAAATTGCTTCAATTTCTTCGAAATTCGAACCTATGGAAGACCCCATACCGGCACTATTTTCAAAAATCAAACTAACATCATCAGGAGTAGACCTAAGGACTTCTTTTATAGCATCTGCAATTTGTGGTAAAACTTCTTCAAATTCAAATCCCTTACGGCTACCACAATGAAATATCACACCTTTAGCATGTATAGATGATGCTACCAGCATATGCTGAGTTAGAGAATTAATAGATTTTTCAAGTAACACTGCATTACCCAAATTAACAAGATAAACTCCATGTAAGAAAACAGGGCTAATGGCAAATTTATTAGCTTTTTCTAAAAACAAAGAAACATCTTCCTCTTTAGGTTCACTAAAATTCCAACTACGTGGCGAAGATGCAAAAATTTGTATTGCTTCAGCACCAATTTTAACTGCATTATCAATAGCCACATTTAATCCTCCTGCAGTTGAAACATGTCCCCCAATTTTCATTTTACCTCCTGAAAACTATTAAACCTCAATTTGATACATTAAAAAGGGTACTATAAAATTAAATTCAGACTTAATTTCTTAATATATAAAATATCATAATTAATGATCAAGGAACCGTAATGAATTTACAAAACCAAAAAAATCCATTAAAAATTGGATTCATCGGTGCTGGCGCTAATACAAAACTATCGCATATTCCAGGATTTCAAAAACAAAAAAATGTAGAGACTATAGGAGTTGTGAATCGTACAAAAGAATCTTCACAGGCAGTAGCAACTGAATTTAATATTCCCAAAACTTATAATAACTGGCAGGAACTAATCGATGACACTGAAATTGATGCAGTATGTATTGGAACATGGCCAGATACGCATCAACTTTTAGTAGAAAAATCTTTGAAAGCAGGGAAACATGTGCTAACTGAATCAAGGATGGCCATGAATGCTGCTCAGGCATATTCCATGCTACAAACATCACAACGTTACCCACACTTAATTTCACAAATTGTTCCGGCAAGTCCAACTTTATACGGTGATATTTTTCTAAAAAAATTATTATCTGAAAATTATATAGGAGATGTTTTATCAGTTGATGTTAATGTATACAAAGGGCTGTTAGATAGTTCAGGACCATTTATGTGGCGTCACAACCAAGAATTTAGTGGATATAATATTATGCTTATGGGGGCATGGTATGAATGTTTATTAAGATGGTTACCTCCAGCAAAAAGTGTCTACTCAATCACACGTATAGTTAATCCAGTTCGTCAAGATAAAAATAATGAAACACAAGTCTGTAAAATACCTGATCACTTAGAAATATTATGTGAACTCGGTGAATCGATTATCTGTCATTTAGCATTTAGCGAATCAACTGTATTTGCTCCCCTAAACCAGATTTGGTTATATGGAACCGAAGGAACATTACATATTACTATTGATATCAAAAACGACACAATGGTTTTAAAAGGAGCTAAAAAAGGAGATTCCGAACTTAAAATTATTGAGATCCCTAAATCATTCCAATACTGTTGGCGGCCTGAAGAAGAGTTTATTGGAGCGATTAGAGGTACAGAAAACGTCAAATATACAACTTTTGAGGATGGTGTAAAATATATGGAATTTACTGAAGCAGTACACCTCAGTTCTTCTAAGAGAAAACCTATCTCACTTCCATTTAAGTAATACACACTTATTTCTTTACAATATTTATTGACGATGAATTTCTACAAAGATATAATTCGCAGACACATTTAGAATCTTATCTAACTTAAAATTCAATTAGAGATTAATATAATAAATATTGAAGAAATTAAAAGTTTAATTGTTGGTCCATTTGCGACTGTACCAACTCCATTCACTTTTAATACGAATAGGTTTTTAGTTTGCAAAGGAGTTCAATTTATTTATGACCTATAGACTGGGTGTTGATGTAGGTGGTACTTTTACAGACTTAGCTTTACATAATACAGAAAATGATTCATTGGAATTCGCAAAGATTCCTTCAACTCCTTCAAATCAGGCAATTGGAGTATTCAATGGTATTAGCCAACTGATAGAAAGGTTTGCTATCGATCCGGAACAAATAAGATTTTTTAGTCACGGTACAACTGTTGCCACAAATACGTTAATTGAGCGTAAAGGTGTCAAATCTGCGTTAGTTGTAACACAAGGGTTTAAGGATGTTCTACAGATAGGCAGACAAGATCGTCCACATCTTTACGACTGGCGTATACAGAAGACTGTTCCTTTGGTACCTAGAAATTTAAGATTTGAGATATCAGAACGTGTTTTATATACAGGTGAAGTCAAAAAAACTCTGGATGAAAAAGAATTAGATTCATTGATTGCTGATTTAAGAAATGCAGAAGTCGAGGCAGTATCGGTGTGTCTGTTACATTCATATGCGAATCCTGTTCATGAACGGATGATAGGAAAGAAGCTCAAGAAAGCTTTACCTGAGTTGGTAGTATCTCTATCTTGTGATGTTGTTTCTGAATTCAAGGAATACGAAAGAATGAGTACTACAACTATAAACAGTTACGTTGCGCCTATTATGGGGCGTTATATCAGACGGTTGCAGGAAAGTATAAGTAGTTTAAAGATTGATTCTGAAGTTCATATTATGCAATCGAACGGCGGCACTATGGGAGCAGATTTAGCTGTTGAAAAACCAGTACACACAATTTTATCTGGACCTGCAGCAGGTGTAATCGGAAGCGTGGCTATTGCAAATCAAGCCCAAGAACTGAATTCGATTTCAGTGGATATGGGCGGAACAAGCTTTGATATCAGTCTTTGTTATCGTGGTGAAGTAAGGCGTACCCAGGATAGTGAGATAGAGAACCTTCCTGTCAAAGTTCCAATGGTAGATATTCATACTCTTGGAGCAGGGGGAGGCAGCATAGCATGGATTGACCAAGGTGGAGCTTTAAGGGTTGGCCCCGAAAGTGCTGGATCGGAGCCTGGGCCTGCTTGTTACAATAGAGGTGGTACTCAGGCTACAGTTACAGATGCTAATCTCGCTCTTGGTCGACTAAACCCTGTAAGCTTGCTTGGAGGTGGTCTCGGCTTAGATTTAAAAAAAGCCGAAAATGCTATAAATACCAACATCGCTCAGCCACTCGGGATCAGTATTCTAGAAGCTGCTGAAGGCATTATAAGAGTAGTGAACGCAGGGATGATTAAAGGTATAAGGATAGTTTCTGTATCAAAGGGATATGATCCACGTGAATTTTGTTTGGTGACTTTTGGTGGTGCTGGTCCAGTACATGCTTCTGAATTGGCAGCAGAACTAGAGATTCCCAGGGTACTTGTACCAATAGCTCCTGGTGTAACTTCAGCGTTAGGCCTTCTTATGGCAGACTTGAGAGAAGATCTTGTACGGACAATCCTACGCCCATCTGATTCAGTTGAGCCACATGAATTAAATCAACGATTTGGTGAAATGGAATCCGAAGCAGTAGAGACAATGAATCGAGAAGGAGTGGCATCTGAGGAAGTAATTTATGTGCGAGTAGCAGATATACGTTACATGGGACAGGGATTCGAGTTGGAAGTGCCGGTTGCCTCAGGTACTTTAAACGACAATTCTCTAAATAAAATATATGAAGAATTTCATAAGATACATACACAAATATATGGATATTCCCAACCGGAATCGGAAATGGAAATTGTTAACTTACGCCTAACGGCACTTGCTAGAATGCCGAGGCCTGATTTGGATAAGGGAGAAACTGACCTGAATGTTTCATCCGATGTGGCTAAAGTTGGTATTCGGAAAGTGTTTTTTAGTAATCAAGCTATTAAGACCAATGTTTATGACAGAAGCAAGTTAGTTCCTGGCAATATGATAAAAGGACCGGCAATTATTGAACAACTTGATTCAACAACTGTGCTTTGGCCAGATCAGACAGCTTCCGTAGATAGATATTTGAACCTTTTACTGGAGCGTATTAAATGAATAAGCAAGCGATAGATCCAATTACCCTAGAAGTCATGCGTAATGCATTTTATTCTATTGCAGATGAAATGATTGTAGCATTGATAAGGGCAAGTTACTCTACAAACATCAAGGATCGGAGGGATGCCTCGTGCGCAATATATACTTCTACCGGAGATGTAGTAGTTGTAGCGCAGAGTGAAATAGGTACCCCTTTACATCTGGGTACTATGCAGTCAGCTGTCCGGTCAGCTATGGAAGCATATCCTTTCGACGGACTTAAACCAGGCGATGCAATAGCTATGAATATGCCCTATCCTGCAGGCCCGGGTCATTTAAATGATCTCTGCTTGATTTCCCCTGTTTTCTACAAAGGTGAAATGATCGCGATTACAGCAAATCAGGCTCATCATGTTGATATGGGCGGATTTGCACCAGGCTCCATGCCGTTTGGAGTACGTGAAATATTTCAAGAAGGTTTACAGATACCTCCGATAAAACTTTTTAGAAGTGGTGAACTTGAGCCTGAGCTTTGGTCTTTGATATCTCAAAATGTTCGTCCTCAAGTAGAAGTAAAAGGAGATCTTTTAGCGCAATATGCGTGTAATGTCACTGGATCTAGGCGCTTGTCTGAATTAATGGATCGATTTGGTACTACCACTGTTTCGACTTATCTTAAGGAAATGATTTCTTACTCAGAGAGAAGAATGCGAGCAGCTCTAAAAAAGGTGCCAAAAGGTAAATATAAGTATGAAGATGTGATCGAGGGAGACGGAATTACTGATAATCCTTACATGATAAGAGTAGAAATAGAGTCTAGAGGAGATTCTATAAAAGTTGATTTTTCAAAATCAGATGACGCTGCTTTAGGCCCAATTAATTGTAGATGGCCGTCAGTAGCTGCATGTGTTTATTATGTATTTAAAGCGATACTTGACCCAGAATTACCTCCAAATGCAGGTGCCTATAGGCCTTTTGAAATCATTGTTAGAGATGGTAGTGTCTTATCTGCTATTTATCCGATGTCTGTGTGCAATGCAAATATCATTACTACACAAAGAATTACCGACGTATTGTTAGGTGCTTTAGCAGAAGCTATACCTGAAAAAATACAGGCTGCATGTTCTGGAACCATGAATCTCCTTAATATTGGTGGAACGAATCCAAGGAATGGTGTTCTCTATAATTATATTGAAACATATGCCGGAGGTCAGGGTGCCATGCATGATCTTGATGGTATGCATGCAATTCAGAGTCATATGACCAATACTCGTAATGCTCCTGTAGAAGCTATAGAGGCAGCATATCCTCTTATCGTAGAAAAGTATGCTCTTATACCTGACAGTGAGGGTGCAGGTGAATATCGTGGTGGTGTAGGTTTGACCCGTATACTTAGGACTCTGGGTGATGTCCAGTTAACGCTTAGCTCTGATCGAGCATCAGTCCCTCCTTGGGGATTATTTGGAGGAGAACCGGCTAAACCTTCTAAATGTGAAGTGATTGATAGTAAGGGAAATAAGATGGGACTTCCTTCAAAAGTTACAACTTCGATACCAAATGATCGAGTTATAGTTACAGAGACTCCAGGGGGAGGTGGATGGGGAATTCCATCTATGCGTGACCCACAAGATGTTAGATCGGATGTTTTAGATGGTTTGGTCTCAATTGAACGGGCACATGATGTTTATAAAGTACAAATAATTCCTGAAACTCTGGAAATTGATGAAGATACTACTTTAAAGCTCAGAGACAATTGTAATAGATTTTGATTAGGTGTTTATATGGATATAACTTCTACAAAAATTGGATTTATGCTCCCTTCTTCTTGTCTGGCTTTTGAACAGGAATTCCTGCAACTCACTAAGGAAATCGATGGAGTTATCGGAATACCAGCCAGAATGTTGATCAATGGTACTGATACCAATGGATTGATTGATATGAATCAATGGATTGAACTAGCTGCAAAACAACTTGCTTCTACTGAACCTGATGTACTCATATACATGTGCACATCAGGTAGCTTTAAAGATGGTGAAGATGGTAACCAGTTGATTAAAACGGAATTAGCAAGACTTGTGCCGAATTCAAAAATAATGACCACTAGTGAAGCTATTGTCAAAGGGATTCATGCTCTTGGTATGCAAGAAATTGTAATGACTACACCCTATAACGAAGATTTGACTATGCGCGAGATTAACTTTTTATCGCAGCACAATATTAAAGTGAAAAGTAATTATTTTGCTAATATAGAGGACAATTTAGATAGAGGTAATACACCGCCGGAAAATTGGTTGAATTATGCCAAACAGCTTGATTATTCTGTTACCGATGGGTTTTTCCTAAGTTGCGGGAATATTCAGACGTTAAAGATAATTGATGAATTGGAAAACTATAGCGGCCTGCCAGTAGTTAGCAGTACACAGGCAACAATATGGATGGCGCTACGACTCGCTGGTATAGACCATCAGATAGATGGTTTTGGGAGGTTGTTGAGAGAATGTTGATTTTATATTTAGTTAGTAACCAAAAATTTGTATTATCAGATAGTCTGGTCAATAAGGTATTAATTGGGGGCAAGTTTATTCATTATGAGAAATAAAACAGACGCTGTAGTTATCGGAGGAGGTGCTCTGGGTGCAAGCATTTTCTACTATCTAACAAAATTAGGTATGAAAGACGTAGTACTCATTGAGAAAGGCGAACTTGCATCGGGTTCTACAGGTGATTCTGCCGCTTTCATACGACAGCATTATTCCAATGATGTATCTATACAGCTGGTTAAAAAAAGCCTTGAATTTTTTCAGGGATTCAACAATGAATTTTCCTGCAATAATGTATTTGTTAATACTGGATGGTTTTTTTTGGTTCCTCATCATGCAGCAGATGTTTTTGATTCCAACATGATAAGGCTTAAGAATGAAGGTATAAAAACATGGAGTGTTTCAGTATCTGATCTACTTGATGAGTTACCAGGTATAAATACTGATGGGATTGGCAGAGTTGCTTTTGAACCTGAATCTGGATACGTTGACCCACATGCTATGGTCGAAGCTGTAGTAAATCAAGGCGTGAAAAATGGCGGAGAATTTACAATCAATAATCCTGTTATTGGAATAGATACTAGTGGAAACACCAGTATTGTAAAAACATCTGCAGGTGATATTGACACTAAGATAGTAATCAATGCAGCTGGTCCATGGGCTCATCAAATTGGATTGTGGATGGATATTGATTTGCCATTGGAAATATCTCGAGAACAGGATATTATGGTTCGGCCTAATAATGATGCCTCTACTATAACTAGATGTGTGTCTAATATGGTTGACAGAACCTATATTCGAGCTGAGCCTGACGGGCTAGTACTGGTTGGAACTGGTCATCCAAAAGAAAATGAGCCAGCTAATCCAGATTTATATAAGAAAGAAGCAGACCAAGAATTCGTGGCGGAAACAAGTCGTTTACTTGGCCACCGTTTCCCATCTCTTTCTGGGTCGGAAGTAGTAAAAAGCTGGGCTGGACTTTACACGATTACACCAGACTGGAACATGATTTTAGACCGTTCTCCAGTACACGAAAACCACTACCTTGCAGTAGGTGGCAGCGGTCATTCTTTGAAGATTTCACCTGCTATGGGTCAATGTTTAGCAGAGATGATAGTTTTTGGTGAAGCTAAGACAGTCGATATATCTGATTTAAATGCCAGACGTTTTGATACAGGACAGATAGTTCAATCAACTTATGGAGGGAATAGGAACTAATTGTGACAAAGAATATTAAATATTTGGTTATGGATGGGGATATTGTGCAGTATGATCAGGCTAAAATTCATATTGAAACACCCTCTGTAAGATATGGTGCAACAGTTTTTGAGGGTATAAGAGCGTACTGGGACAATGATGTCAAAGAACTTTATTTATTCAGAGCAAGGGAACACATTGATCGCCTGTTTCAATCAGCCAAATTAATGGGTATGGAAACCTCACAGTATACCGTAGACCGCACACTCGATTTGATTATGGAATTACTTATAGCCAATCAAATAGATTATGCAGCTTATCTTAGACCTAGTCTTTTCGTTAGTGGTACAGGATCAATACAGGCCAGTAGTCCCGTGTCACTGGGAATAGTTGTCGGCCCGGCTGGAGGTGTAATTGATAAAGGAAGCTGGGATAGCAGGCCTTTCAGATTGGGAATTAGTTCTTGGAAGCGAATAGATGATAATAGCATGCCTCCTAGGATTAAATGTGCAGCTAATTATCAGAATGCACGGATGGCTTTAATACAGGCAGAAACTGATGGTTATGACGGGGCTTTAATGTTGGATACCAGAGGCCATGTGGCTGAGGAGGCGAGGGCTTGTATTTTTCTAGTCAGACAAGGTGTAATTATTACACCTATGGTCACAAATTCTATATTAGAAAGTATAACGAGAGATACTGTAATTCAGCTACTCAATGATATCCATGACAGACCTGTTGTTGAACGTGAAATTGATCGTACAGAATTATATTTATCTGATGAGATATTTTTGACAGGTACATCACTTGGTATTACGCCAGTAGGACAAATAGACCGTTTTGAAATTGGAGATGGAACACCTGGGAATATCACTACTACTATCAATAATATGTACGTGAATGCAGCCTTGGGCAAAACAAAACAATATCTTGACTGGATTACCCCTGTATACAGAAATTAAAATGAACTCCTATTCAATTTGTGTATCAACCAGATTGTTAATAAATTACCAAACTCACTTCCATTTAGCTAATACACCCTTATTTCTTTACAATATTTGTTGACGATCAATTTCTACAAAGATATAATTTTTGCAGACACATTTAGAATCTTGCCTAATTTAAAATTTAATTAGAGGTTAATATAATGAATATTGAAGAAATTAAAAGTTTAATTGTTGGTCCAATTGCTACTGTACCAACTCCATTCGATGACGAATTCGAAGTTGACTATGGAAAAATGCATGAACTTACTCAAATGTGGGTAGATGAAGGATTAGTAAAAGGACGTGCAGTTCTTAAAGTTGCTGCTGCTATGGGAGAAGGTCCAATGTTACGCGATGATGAATGGCCTTATCTATTACGTACAGTTGTCCAAGCAGCAAATGATAAAGCAGCAATAGTTTGCGGATTACATTATAAAGATACAAAACGAACAATTGAAGATGCTAAAAGAGCTCAAGATATGGGTGCACATGCTCTTCAAGTATGCCCTCCAGTTTTCAACATGCCTAGTCAAGATGATATATTTGACTATTTTGCTGAATTATCTGAAGCAATCGACATCGGAATAATGGTTTATCATACTCACTGGTTATCTGGTGGACGTATTGAAGTTGATACTATTTTACGAATGAAAGAACTAAAACAAATCGCTTCCATAAAATGGAGTGCCCCTGAAGATGTAGAACATAGTGAAATGTCAAAATTTGCTGATGCCTTTAGTGTAATTGCTAATGGATATGCAATTGAAGCTCATAAACTTGGCGGAAGAGGCTATATTAATGTTACTGCTTCAGCATATCCAGCTCATGATTTAAAAGTTTGGGATTTACTCGAAAGCGGAAACTATGAGGAAGCAGATAAATTATTTACATCTACCGATGATGCACTTCGTGATTTTGGAGCTAAAATGGATGCTCGATCAGGAGGACAAGCTCGCTTACCCAAAGCATTAATGGATGTAATGGGATTTAATGTTGGTCCTTCTCGACCTCCAAGTAAACCTATAAATGCGAATGAACTTGCAGAATTAAAAGACATCGTTAAAAACCAACTTGGTTGGCCAGTACCTAATTAAAATATTTAACATATGATAGGAGTCTGATTGAATGATAACAATTGAAGAAGCAAAGAAAAAAATGGATGGCGTTGTCATCCCCCTAGCAACAATATTTAAAGATGACTTGTCTCTTGATGTTGACGCAACACAGGCAAATGTTCAGTGGATTGTTGATCAAGGAGCTAAACCTGGAAACACTGTATTTATCGCTGTTGGGTCTGGTGGAGATTTCACAGTTTTAACTACTGAAGAACGAAAAGCAGCAATTAAAGCAATTGCTGAAGTTGCAGTTCCTAATAATATACCTACTTTTGCTAGTGTCCAAAGTACCGACATACGAACAACCATTGAATTATGTCAGTGGTGTGAAGAAGTAGGAATTGATATTGTTCAAATGAGTAGTGCCTATTACTATGATGTTAAAAAAGGCGATATCATTGCTTGGGTTAAAGAAGTTGCAAAGCATACTGATGTTGGTTTTGCTGCTTATAGTCATTGGTACAGTGGATCAAAATACGATATGACTATGGATGTAGCAGAAGAAATACTAAAAGTACGTAATACTGTAGCTGTAAAATGGGCTTCTCCTAACGTTGCTAATTACCTAGCAGGACTCAAATATTTTGCACCAAAAGCAGCTGTTGCTAATAACGGACCATTAACGGTTCATGGTCATCAGTTAGGAGCAAAGGCATGGATTAGTCACGTACCTAATTTCTTCCCTCAGCATTCCTGGAAGGTACATGAATTAATGACTGCTGGGAACTATGATGAGGCAAATAAAGTCCTTGATGATTTCGATAATGATTACTCCCAAATACTTGACGATATTGGGGCACAAACTGCGGGAGAAGGTATTTTCGTAAAACCTTTCATGAAATATATGGGACGTCCATCGGGTCCTTCGAGATTACCATCTGTACAAAGTGCAGTTACAGATGATATTACGCAAAGAATTAAAAAACTCATGGACAGGGCACCTTCTATCATTCAATAGGTTCCGTATGAAAGTTGAATATCATAACTCAGATTCTGTTCATCCTCCTGCAGGTATGTATTCTCATATTGCTATGCCTAATAGTAATAATCTGGTATTTCTTGCAGGACAAGTTTCACTTGATAAAAAAGGTTCTTTAGTTGGACCAAATGACGTAGGTTTACAAACAAATCAAATTTACGAAAATATAGGTAATCTACTTACTGAAGCTGGTTCAAACTATCACAACATTGTACAACTAACAACATACCTAGTAGGCAGAAATTCTGTGAAACCTTATCTGGAATCACGTGCTGTAATATTTGATAAAATTTTCAAACCAAAACAACAGCCACCAAATACTCTGTTAATAATTGACGGACTTTTAGAAGAAGATATGTTAGTAGAGATAACTACTGTAGCAGTTGTCTAATCTAATACAGTTCAAATATCGGTCGATTACCATCCAACCTTAACTTTAGGCATACGATTTCTCTCTTTACCATCAGACCAATAAGGATATCCATTACTGGAATTACTTCCTGCTGTAACATTTACTACGCCTTCAACTTTAGATGTAAAACCACCTTCTTGAAATTCTTGTATAGCAGATATTGGCATTACAAAAACATCATTAAATCCACTGCGATCTGAAACAAATGCTAAATGAGTTCCATCTGGAGAAATAGAAATGTGTCCATCTGAAGCATCAAGATGTAAGTCTATTGGTGTTTTAACTCCACTTGCAAGGCATCCTCTCTGAATAGTGTTATCCATATTTGATTCACAATCATATGTTGTAGCATTAATAGCATCCATAATATAAATTTCAGGTGCGTGGCCATGCCTTTGAGTAACAAATAAAATTCTTTTACCATCTTTAGTCCAGATAGGCTGCCAATCATCATTTGGATTGATAGTCATTAATATTTCATCAGACACTCTACCAGAAAATTTAGCACCCACGTTACCAGTAGAAACTATTGGTTTAATAAGTACATCATCTCCTCCCCACCGACGAGAGATAAAGACCATTTGGCTATCATCTGGAGACCATGTTGGATAATAATCTTGTGCATCTTGCGTAGTAAATCTACGCAGTCCTGTCCCATCTTTATTAATGATATAAATATCTAAATTTCGACTTACATCAGTATCTTTATCAGATGTGAAAGCAATTCGGGTGCCATCATGAGACCATTCTGGTGCAATATCTAAATCAGTCCCCATAGCAGCAATAAGCTCAACATTATTCGAACCATCTACACCTATAGTCATTAATTTCTCATCACCGATTGTATATGGATTTGGTGTGCTCTTCACGGACCAAGAAATATATGCCAAAGTTGTACCGTCAGGAGACCATGAGACAGCTGATTCATTATGTCCAGGAGTATTAGTTAAATTTAATGTATTCGAACCATCACTATTAGCAACATAAACATCTGTCTTACCATCTCGAGTAGAAAGAAAAGCAATTTTATCACTTGCAGGAGACCAGACAGCCCAACCATCATCTGCAGGATTATTTGATATATTAACAGGGTTACTTCCATCTATATTGGAAACATAAATTTCAAGATTACCATCTCGATCTGACACATATGTAACACGATTACTGTCAGGAGACCATGAAGGACAACACGAAGCTGGAATCGCAAAAGTATCTGACTCTGCAGTAGCCTCATCTGCATCACTGGAACATCCAAGTAAAGTCAAACAAAAGACCATAGTAAAAAATAAAATAGATTTTATTAACAAATCATTAGTTAATAATTTTGTATGAAACATCATTATATATCCCTCAAAATTTTTGGAAATTCAAATTACATTATACATCTAAATAAGAAAATATAATAGAAGTCCATACAAAGATTCTACTAATATTTATAGCAGAATCACTCAATTATTATTCCTTATTTTTAAACGAGACTTATACAAAAACACAAAAATTATAGTTAATAGTACAGCCATCACTGTAAGTATCAGGTCATCAAAATATGCAGTCCTAATCTCTGTATAAAATCTGTTGAAGAAATTGAGTACTGGTAATTGAGATATTTCGAAGGTAACTTTGTCACCTTTTTTTAAATCTATTGATATAAATTCTGTATACTTCCTATCTTCTATTTCTTCCATATTTTGAGAAAAAATATCAAGATCAGCTATAAAAGTAATACCTTCAGGAATTAAGACACGAAGTTTTTTCACACCATAAAGAAAAGATCTCTGAAAATTTAGATCTCCTTTAGAATATGACAGACTATATTGATACATTATTTTATGAGAACCTGGAGGAATATTACCTGATAGAGCAAAACCTTTATCAACAGACAAAATTTCTACATTACTTAAATCTGTATCAACAGACAATTCAAAATAACCTTCAGGTAAACCAAACCTAACTAAGCTCATTGGTCCTGTACCTGGGACATATGTCTTATCTCCAGTATTATTAAGATCGGCCATCTCAAGTATCCATACTTTTCCTTCCATTGGATCTACTGATGCCAATACAATAGACATATCATCAACAACTAAAAATGTATTATCGGTTGTTGGTTCATACACAATTACATCAAACTGCACTGGATCTTCAGTGCAGCTAACAAAATTAGTAGAATAGGCTATTTCTTGATATAAAACAGATACTGAACATAAAGCATTATTCTCTATACTGATTTGGCTAAATTTATACTTACCAAAAGAATCAGTAGATGTAGAAATTGTTGTAAATGTATCTCCAATAAGCTGATGGAGATTTACGTTAATATCTGCTACGGGCTCTCTACCTGACTTAATATCAACTAAAACATTTCCATTAATATCAGCTTCCATTAATGGCGATTCAGCATAAACTACTAATAGAGAATAGCCAAGTAATAAAATACTTAGAAAAGAGATAATCTTAAAAGATAATTTTAATGATACTTTCATTACATTTTTTCTTTTTCATCAGTTACGGCGTCTTCTTGAACAGAATAATCAGTTCTTTGCTTATCATAATCGTTTGATTCTACAGATCCGATAGTTTGATCGAAATCTAAATCTTCAATCTGTGCATCTATAACTTCTTTTGAATAATCAGCTGTAACCATATTCGTCTTTAAACCTAAAATATCTGATTCATTGTCAAGGAAAAAAGGTAGGCATACTACTATAACAACAAAAATACATAATAATATTGCAAGAGTTACAAACATACTACTTCACCTCTTTGTTATTAAAACAAATCACGTTCATATATTTTTTCTCCTAACTTGAAAAAAGGCTCCCAAAATAGCAACTATAGTACCTAATAAAATAATGGGACCTGATAGCCACATCCACTTAACTAACGGATTAATATAAACTCTAAAGACTGCTTCGTCATCATTGTTGAGACCAGAAGAAACAATATAAAAATCTTCTGCAAGAGTACTTACAATACCTGCTTTACTTGAAGTTAAATCAAATTGCGGATAAAAAGCTCTAGTCGTATTAATATTAGCTATAAACTTATCTTTTAGATATACAGAAAATTCCGATGTAATTTCTTGTCTATCTAAGAATGCTTTCCTTTCAAGATTATCGTAAGTGAATGAATATCTTCCTAAATTCTTTGTTTCACCTACTTCAAAAACAAAATCCTTTTGAACAGAATAAAATGAAGAACCAGTTGCCCCAACAGCCAAAATCACTATGCCCATATGTACAATAAACCCACCATATCTTGTACGATTACTATTAATCAAATTCCAAAACGATGCAATATAATTTTCTCCTCGCTTTATACGAGATATAGTCCCTCTAACCAATTCATCTAAAATAGTACCTACAATAAAAGTAAGTACTGCAAATGCAATAATTGGAACAACCTGTGTTAAGCCTAATATCAATAGTAAGATCACCATTCCTAATGAACTTAAGGCAGGTATCAATAATCTCTTCTTTAATATAGCTAATCTTGCCTGCCCCCAAGGTAATACAGGAGCAATTCCCATTAGAGCAACTATGATTAATAATACTGGGCCATTTACTCGATTATAATAAGGTTCTCCTACTGAAACTATTTCACCAAAAAACACATCAGATATTACTGGATAAATTGTTCCCCATAACGTTATAAATGTTACGACAAGAAATAGTATGTTTTGCAACAAAAAAGCAGCTTCTCTTGAAAAATATGACCCCATACGATGATGACTTCTTAATACATCTTCTCTCCAGATGATAATCATAGATGAAATAAGAACAACACAACCCAAAAAAATTAGAAATACCCAACCTAAAGACGATTCTGCAAAAGAATGTACAGAAGGCACCGGTCCTCCACGATTAATAAACATCCCTACCGAAGCGAGAGAAAATGCAATAGTAGCTAATATAACATTCCACAATCTAAAAATTCCTCGTCGCATTTCAACAACCAGAGAATGAACTAAAGCTGTCATTCCAAACCATGGCATAAGTGCAGAGTTTTCTACTGGATCCCATGCCCAATAACCACCCCATCCTAAAATC
>CEVA01243638.1_pt1 | contig 24094 bp, 21 predicted proteins | sample 361521 | NCBI WGS metagenome assembly CEVA01 (sample SAMEA2622823, study PRJEB7988) | marine metagenome | isolation source: saline water (ENVO:00002010), including
TTTTCTACAGGCCAATAAAAACAAGGGGGTAAAAACTTTAAAATATCCCCAATTCGGGGTTGTAAAATTACCACAGCATTTTGGATACTACGCCCACGCATGAAGTTCACCGATTTAAACTGAATATTGGCTTTTTCCATAATATAGTTGCGACTGGAAATCGGGTTCTCATCGCCTTTGTGCAACACCTCCAAAGAATCGGTGATCGCTGCCAGCCAAGGCGCCATTTTTTCTTCCTCAGTGCCCGGCAAAAAACCTATAGACTCCGCTATTTCAGGGGTATTGCGGGTCACAATTAGTTTGTCGTATATGCCTTTTTCGATGATCATTTCAAGGGCGGCCGCTAAGGCTAAAATAGTTTTGCCGCACCCTGCCGGGCCAGTGAGTAACACCAGTTCGATATCTGGGTCGAGCAAGGCGTCCATGGCCATGCCTTGGTAAATATTTTTTGGTTTAACGCCCCAGGCGCTGCGCGCCAATAGCCGTTCGACTCCTAGGTCTTTTAGGGTTATATGTGCTTCATCATAGCCAACTACGCGAGCCGCGAAATGGCCACTGTCATCAAGCAAATATTCATTGGCAAAGACATCAGGTACCAACTCTCTGGCAACGTGATGAAGCGCATCGCGCCCTTGCTGCTCGGTTTCACACTCTCCGACATGCTGCCAGAAATCACCCTCTATTTTTTTATACCCTGAGGTCAGTAGCGTAATGTCATCAATCAGTTGGTCTGTACGGTAATCTTCAACATAATGCAGACCCGCACCTTTGGCTTTAAGGCGCATGTTGATATCTTTGGTCACTAGCACCACTTTGGCGTCGCTGTACTGCTTTTGCAGATACACCGCGCAGTTAATGATGCGGTGATCGTTTTCATCCCCAGGCAACCCAGAGATGCTATCTGCAAATAAGTGATCATTAACAATAATGAGCTTACCCCGAGGCGCTTCTGGTGCACGTTTATTACTGGGTAATAGCACCCCCTGCAACATTTGCTCTGGGGTGGCATCGCGCAATACTTCATCGAGTGCACGAATAGCCACTCGTGCATCGCGACTCACATCACGTTTGCGGTCTTTTATGTGGTCGAGCTCTTCGAGGACAGTCATTGGCACAATTACATCGTGTTCTTGGAAAGAGAGGAAAGCAAGGGGTTCGTGGAGTAATACGTTGGTGTCGAGCACATACATTTTACTACTGGTAGCGTGGCGGTCTTGGTCCATAGCGCGTTCCTATTTGTCTTTTATTGTATGTATGCCGCCGCAGCTCAATAAACAGCCTGAATCAGTAGCGGCATACTTCAAGTTTAGTCTATGGATTACAAAAGACGCTTTTATGACAGTAAAAAAGACGGTGAAAATCACACTTTTTTGTTTGCAAAAATGCCCTTCTTTTGCTGCTGTATATAAAACACACAAGCGTAGAAACTTTTCTGCGTTTTGTGGTGATAATCAATCAAGAGCACGCTAATATAGCCGCCTTTTTTTGCTTGGGCCAACGCGCTCAAGCCTAGGTAAATCAAAGTCGAGTCGAGCAAGTAATGAATTTTTCCTTAGGTCAACGTTGGATCAGTGATACCGAGTCCGATTTAGGATTAGGTACCGTAGTTGCATTGGAAGGACGCCAAGTCAGCATTCTTTTTCCTGCAAGCGGGGAAAACCGGGTCTATGCACAAAGTGAAGCCCCCGTTACCCGTGTAAAGTTCAATCCTGGCGATACTATTCGCAGTGCTGATGAATGGGAACTTGAGGTCAGCGAAGTAACACAAAGCGATGGCTTATATACCTACGTAGGCAAACGTCTTGATAATGACGAACCGGTGGAACTCAAAGAAACTTTTCTCGATCATTTTATTAAGTTTAATAAGCCTCAAGACAGGCTTTTTGCTGGCCAAGTAGACCGCTTCGATCGTTACACGCTGCGCTACAACACGTGGCAACATCGCTACCAGCGCGCGCAGTCACCACTAAAAGGGTTAATTGGGCAACGCGCTAGCCTGATTGAGCACCAATTGCATATTGCCCGAGAGGTAGGACAACGTTTTGCCCCGCGCGTGTTACTCAGCGATGAAGTGGGTCTAGGTAAAACCATTGAAGCCGGTATGATTTTGCACCAACAGTTGCTTACCGGCCGCGCTGCGCGCGTGCTCATAGTCGTGCCGGAGAATTTACAACATCAATGGCTAGTAGAAATGCTGCGCCGCTTTAACTTACAGTTTGCCATTTTTGATGAAGAGCGCTGCGCCGAAGCCTATGCCGACAGCCCTAATGTGTTTGAGACCGAACAGTTGGTGCTCACTAGCTTAGAATTCCTAACCAAGAAAAAACGCTGGTTTGAACAAGCGACCTTGGCGGATTGGGACCTTATGGTGGTTGATGAAGCGCATCACCTAAGCTGGTCGGTGGATAAACCCAGCACCGAGTATCAGCGCATTGAAGAGCTTAGTCGCGATATTGCCGGTCTTATTTTGCTTACCGCCACCCCAGATCAGCTTGGCCACCAAAGTCACTTTGCCCGTTTGAAACTGCTCGACCCTGACAGGTTCTATGACTACGACGCCTTTGTTGCCCAAGAATCACATTATCAAGACATTGCTGACGCAGCCAATAGCGTACTCCAAGAGCAAGCGCTGAGCACTGACCAACAGCAAGTGCTTACCAACCTGCTAGGTAGCGAAGCGCAAGCACTACTTGCCGGTATTGCTAAGGGCGATGAGCAAGCGAAAGCCAGCATGTTAGAGCAGCTTCTGGACCGTCATGGCACAGGGCGCATTTTATTCCGTAACAGCCGCAGTGGCATAAGCGGCTACCCCGAGCGTATTTTGCACACCTACCCAATGGCAATGCCGTCGCAATACCAAACCGCGATGAACGTAATGGGCAGTTTAGGCAGCTCAGGGCCGGCTGAGCTCAACGCCATGCGCGCGCTGTTCCCAGAGAAAATGTTCCAAGAATTCGAGGGTCAAGACAGCAGCTGGACACAGTTCGACCCTCGGGTACAGTGGCTTATCGACACCCTTAACGCCAATAAGCCGCAAAAGATGTTGGTGATTTGTGCTAAAGCCGAAACCGCGTTAAGCCTTGAGCAAGCCCTGCGTGAACGCGAGGGGATCAAAGCCGCGCTGTTCCATGAAGGCATGAGCATTATTGAACGTGACCGCGCCGCCGCATTCTTTGCCGACATTGAAGACAGTGCTCAAGTCCTTATTTGTTCTGAAATTGGCTCCGAAGGGCGCAACTTCCAGTTCGCTCACCACCTCGTGCTGTTCGACTTACCGCTCAACCCAGACCTGTTAGAGCAGCGCATTGGCCGTTTAGATCGTATCGGCCAAAGCGAAGACATTAAAATTCACGTGCCTTATTTTCAACACACTGCGCAAGACACCCTGCTGCAGTGGTATCACCATGGCCTGAATGCCTTTGAACACACTGCCAGCACTGGGCATATTCTCAATCAAGAGTTTGGCGATGAGCTCATTGCGTTACTGGCTGATGGCAGCTACCAAGATGAACCGCTGCAAGCACTGATACAGCGCGTTCATGCGCGTTATCTAGCGCTTAAAGCGCAAATGGAATCAGGACGTGACCGGTTATTAGAGCTGCACTCCAGCGGCCAAGGTCAGTCTGAGCACCTAGTGCAGGATATCAATGCCTTAGACCATAGTTTTGAGCTGCCCAGCTACATGATCAATGTGTTTGATATTTGGGGTGTAAACCAAGAAGACAAAGGCGAAAATAGCATTATCCTCAAACCCACTGAGCACATGCTTGGTGCCACCTTCCCCTGCTTAAAAGAAGAAGGCATCAGTGTCACTTTTGATAGAGACACGGCGCTTGCGCAAGAAGATTTGCACTTTATCAGTTGGGATCACCCCATGGTCGAAGGGGCGATGGAGATGATCTGTGATGACGATTTTGGCACCGCTTCGGTGGCGCTGTTTAAAAACAAAAAACTGCCGGCCGGCACCTTCTTTGTTGAATTGGTCTACATCGCCGAAGCCATGGCTCCGAAATCATTACAATTAGGCCGCTATTTACCGCCGACCCCCATACGACTACTACTGGATAAGGGCGGTAACGACCTCAGCGCCAATGTTGCCTTTGATACCTTTAATCAGCAATTAAATGCCGTTGGCAGACAAACGGCTTCGAAACTCGTGAACGCATTACAAAGTGCCATTCACCCGCTGATTGAGCAAGGTAATGAGCAGGCGCAGGTGCACATGGAGCAGCTACGTGAACAGGCCAAACAGAGCATGCATCAGGCTCTGGATACAGAGCTGACTCGCCTGCAAAACCTGAAAGAAATCAATCCGAATATTCGTGACGAGGAGCTCAGTTATTATCGTGATAACAAGCAGCAAATGGATGATTACATCGACAAAGCCAAGGTTAAACTCGATGCCATTCGCTTAATCGTTGTCAGCCACTAAGCATTTCTTTAAAATGGCCGGCCTTATCTAACGGGGCTGGCCATGCTGTTACACTATAATCCACCGCGCACTCCTTATCTGCGCATTCTTTACCAAGATGATGACTTACTAGTACTGGATAAACCCAGTGGTTTACTCAGCGTTCCCGGTAAAGACCCCAAGCATGCTGATTGTGTGATCCGTCGGGCTAACCTTGTTTTTCCTAGCGCCAAAATTGTGCACCGCCTGGATATGGCTACCTCCGGGGTTATTTGTCTGGCATTAAATAAAGCCGCACACCGCCACCTAAGTATGCAATTCCAAGAGCGGCAAACGGCCAAGCGTTACCTTGCTCGGGTTGAGGGTCACCTAAAAGAGCAAAGTGGTAGCGTCGATTTGCCCCTTATTTGCGACTGGCCGAACCGGCCAAAGCAAATGGTCGATCATGACCGAGGGAAACCCTCACTCACGCATTATCAGGTGCTTGATTATGAGCAGGACGCCACCCGCGTTGAGCTCACCCCGATCACCGGGCGCAGTCACCAGTTACGCGTACATATGCTTAGCCTAGGACATGTGATCCTCGGCGATAGACTTTACGCCCACGAACGCGCCAAAGCGCGAGCAGATAGGCTACAACTACACGCCACTTGGCTACAACTACGCCATCCTAGTAACGAAGAGGTGATGGAGTTCACCGCTTCGTGTCCGTTCTAAACTTTTTATGGCGTTGGCCGATAGCTATGTAGATATAAAATAATAGAGGGTGTTTAACGTCTGTGCTGCGATTGATACTGATATTAATAGGGTTACTCGTGCAATGGCCAGCCAATGCCAGCCCGGCCCTCGATAGGCATTACCTAGCTAGCCTCGATGAGACACAAACGCTGCTCGCCAAAGGGGAAGAGTTTAATGTGGTGTTTCGCCCACATATGGCGTCAGAGCATCGCGGTGTAGTGCTCATGATCCCGAGCATCGACGACCCCTATGGTAATCAACGTGGTTTTATATTTTTACGGGCACTGCTCAGTGAGCGTGGCTACAGCAGCTACCTCTTAGTTAACCGCCCAGCAACACGTGACGATGAGCAACAGAGCGAAGCTGCCCAGCAAGACGCTAACGAAGAACAGCAACAAGAGCAAACGCAGCAATCTCAGGAGCCGCCTCCACAACCCGCTGACGAAACCGAGCAGCCGCAACCCAGTTATGTCCCAGGCTATCAACAAGCCATCTCCTCTGAGCTGTTGGATAAAGAACAACAACGCTTAAGCGCACAACTTGCTAGTCTACTAGAGCGGGCACAAGAGCAAGGCAAAGCGGTTAGTGTGTTCGCTGCTGGGCGTAGCGCCGGCTTACTCAGTGAGTACTTTGTCGATAATCTACAGGTGGATATTAACGCGTTTATTGCTGTAGGCGCCTACTTGCCAGTCCCTGCTCGCCACCATCACATTAGTGCCAATTTATCAGTGATGCCCCCTGCGGTGCTCGACGTGTACACCCCTTTTGATCATAGCTGGGCCACGCAGCAACGGCTACAGCGACAACTCTGGGCAGAGAAAAACAGAAAGCTTGATTACCGCCAACGTACATTGTTCGCTGAGCTTGGTGAGCAGCAGCAAATACACCGCCTCGCAACGGAAATCGACGGTTTTCTGCGGCGCTTATTCTAAGCCTTTAGGTACTCATACGCCGCTTGGATATCCTGGCTTTTCTTTTGCGCTAACTTCATCATATGCTCAGGAAGGCCCTGAGAGACTAACTTATCTGGGTGGTGCTGCGCCATCAACTTGCGGTAGGCCTTTTTTACAGTGCGCGCATCCGCTCCCTCTTCCAAACCAAGAATATCCAACGCCTGACGACGATTCATACCGGCATCGCTGGTACTTGATGTGCGCCCTTGATGATGTTGTCGTTGCTGCTGTTGAAAGCGTTGTTGCTGTTGGCGAAAAGCAAATTCGGCTTGGTAGCGTTTGAGGATAAAGTTAAAATGGGTTTTACTGACGCCCAGCCCTTTGGCGACCTGCTCCAACAGCGCTTTTTCTTGCTCAGCTAAGTGGCCATCACTGAAGGCCATCTGAATTTGGATTTCCAAAAATAACTGCAACATATCGAAGCGCCCGGCAAAATGCTCGCGAAACTCTCGCAGCGTCGCATTCATGGAGAAATCAGCCTCTTTACCCGCGCGAAATGCATGCTGAGCTTCGCGCTTGTCTTCACCACTTAAGCCCATTTCATCCATAAACTGTGTGGCTGCACGAATGTGCATCTCGTTGACGCGACCGTTGGACTTCGCAATGTGCCCCATGACAGCAAAGCAACTAGAGAAAAATAAGGCTTGGCGCTGAGATACATCTTCGTGGTTAAAAAAGCCACGAAAACCGCCAGCACGGTCAAAGTCCTGCTTTAAGCTTCTATCGAACATATGCCCAACGAACAGCCCCAATAAGGCGCCAAGAAACTTACCAAACATAAAGCCAAAGCAGGCACCAAGAAGCTTGCCCCACATCACCTAAATACCTCTGAAAACCAATGTGCACCACATAGTGACGAAAAATCATCGAACTAACAAGCGAAAGCATGACCCAGTAGCGCAGCTAGTTGTATACCCTAGCGCTTTTATCACTAACAATTTTTAACCCTTATCCGCTGACATCGCTTTGTCAGCGGATGTAATTACGGAAAAATTGCTTTATTATGTCATGCTTATTTCCAGTGCACTTGGCAAGCAACATTAAGTTTAAGGGAAGTCGATGAATAAATTGTGGGGCATGGTTATTCTCGCCCTGTATGGTGCCAGCGCAGGCGCCGTTTTTGCGCGCACAGCAGAGCTTGCGGCCAACACCGCTTCGGCGCAAGAGCACACAGATACCGATAAAAAACAGTTATCACAAAATATTAAGGTAGCGCACTGCTTAGCTGCTTCACGCCCTGCGCCTTGGCAAGCCCCTAACTTACCCTTGGGTCTGGTAGAAATTGTTTCCGACGATGTTGAATTAATAGGCCAAGATAGTGCTCAGTTTGACGGCAACGTCAACATCAATACGCGCACCATGAGCTTACAAGCGCAGTCGGCACTGATTGACAAACAACAAGGCTTATTAAATGCGACTGGGCCGCTCACTTACCGAGACGGTGTTTCTAAAATCACCAGTCGCGGCTTAAATGCAAGCTTAAACGACTCTAATATCAGCCTTCTTGGTGCCGATTATCAGCTCACTCAACAGCAAGGCCGTGGTGGCGCTGAACAATTGCAGGTTAATGAGGACGCCTTAGAGCTGAGTAATGCCAGCTTCACGACCTGCCCGGTTGATAGCGAAACCTGGGCAATCAGCGCCGATAAAATCATTCTTTCGCAAAAAGAAGGTTGGGGCGAGACCTACGGTGCCACACTGAAAATTTATGATACTCCGGTGTTGTATCTGCCCTATTTTACCTTTCCTATTGATGATAAACGCAAAACAGGGTTTTTAGCACCACAGATTTCCAGCTCAAACCGATTTGGCGTGGAGACTATCACTCCTTACTACATCAACTTGGCTCCCAATTACGACCTCACATTGACGCCGCGCTATATGTCCAAAAAAGGCATTCAGCTGCAGTCTGAGTTTCGCTATTTAACCCCGAGCAGCCAAGGTTTGCTAGGGCTCGAATACTTAGATTCAGATAAAAGTGAGCGCGAGCTTGGAAACCGTTATTTATTCCACTGGCAGCAGCAGAGCTATTTTAGTGATGTCTGGCGTGCAGGCGTTGATATTACTAATGTGAGTGACGATAACTACCTCACGGATTTGAATTCTAATTACGCCAATAAGACCGACACTCACTTAGCCCGTACGGGCATTCTTACCCATTTGGGTGAGCGTTGGCGCACCGATATACAATTGCAAGATTATGAAGTCCTGGGCGACCATCTTGAGTCCTACACAACCTTGCCTCGCATCGGCTTTACACAGACAAATGCCTATAAATTGGGTTGGTTTGACGCTTCAGTAAGCGGCGAGTTGAGCCATTTCCGTAACAGCACGCGCACTATTGATGAAGCCACACGAGTGCACATAGAACCGCAACTGCGGTTTAGTGAAGAGCGTTATGCTTGGTCATTTCTCTCCGAGTTCAGTGTGCTGCACACTTATTATGACCAGCAAGGTAATCTTGAAGGGACGCAGTATGAGCAAACGGTAAACAGAACTCTACCGAAAGTTCGCCTATACAGCCAACTTAACTTCGAGCGCGACACCAGCTTACTCGTCGAAGATGGTATGCAAACCCTGGAACCACAAATTCAATATTTGTACACCCCCAATAAAGACCAAAATAACATTGGCCTGTTTGATACCACCAAACTCCAAGACGACTTTTATGGCCTGTTCCGCGATCGTCGTTTCTCCGGTGTAGACCGCATCGCTGCGGCTAACCAAATTACCCTCGGGGCGACAACGCGTATTTTTGATAAACAAAATGAGGAATTATTTAACCTCAGTGTCGGGCAAATATTCTATCTCTCTGATTCTGCTAAACCCACAGAGCAAGACTTTGCCGGCGAAAACAATTACAACGCGCTATTTGCCGGTGAGGCCATGTGGCATTGGCACCGTCGTTGGTACCTCTCTGGCGGCATTCAGTACGACACCGATGGCAAGCAAATAATCCAATCCCATGTAACCCTAGATTATAAGGGCGACGATAATGAGTTGGTGCAGTTGAACCATCGCTATGCAAACGATGTCTCAGGGAATACAATTGAGCAAATAGGTATGTTTACCAGTGTCCCAATTGACGATAACTGGCAATTCGTGGCCAGCTACCACCGTGATATTGAAACCGGTCGTAGCATCGAAGTGTTCAGTGGTTTACAGTATGAGTCATGTTGTTGGGCAGTGCAGATCACTGGCCGCAGACAAATAGAAACGGACTTAAACCAAAGCATAAACCAAGAGCAAGCCATCTTCGACTCGGGGATCGGCATCAAATTTGTCCTTAAAGGACTTGGAGGCAAGAGCAGTTATGATGCACAAAAGTTACTTAGAGAAGGCATTTTTGGCTACCGTCGCCCCTATTTCCTTACCAATTAAAGCAATAAAAAGTATGAAATTCAGACGTTTTTTAGCAACAACTTTATTCGCCCTAGGGTTATCCCAGGGTGTACAAGCACAAGAACAACTTATTGACCAAGTCGTAGGTATCGTTAACGAAGGGGTGATCCTTGAAAGTGAAGTGGATGCCATTGTTAACCGAGTAAAAGCACAAGCCAAAGAAAGTGGTCAAGATCTTCCCACTGACAGTGCCTTACGTGTGCAAGCTATTGAGCGACTCGTCAATCAAACCTTACTGATGCAAATGGCCGACCGTATGGGCTTAGAAATCTCCGATGGCCAGCTTGATCAAACTCTTGCAACCATGGCAAAAGACCAAGGCGGTACGATTGCCGACATGCGTCGCTCAGTGGAAGCATCCGGTGAAAGCTTCGCCCAATTCCGTGAAGATATTCGTAAAGAGATCACCACTCAGCAGGTATTGCGCGCTAACGTCGATCGTCGTATCTACATTAGCTTGCAAGAGATTGAAAACCTTTTACAAATTATGGAGCAGCAAGGCGGCAACAGTGAGGAATATGATATTGGCCATATTCTTATCGATATTCCCAGCTCTGCAACGCCAGAGGAAATTGCCAGTGCACAAGACCGTGCAGCTAAAGTAATTGAATTACTTGAAGAAGGCCGAGAGTTTAAGCGTATCGCAATCGCCTCATCCAGTGGCTCTAAGGCGCTCGAAGGTGGACAGCTTGGGTGGATGAGCACCAATGAAATGCCTTCATTATTTGCTGAAGCAGTGAAAGGTAAGAAAAAGGACACGATTGTTGGCCCACTGCGCAGTGGCGCAGGCTTTCACATCATTAAAGTACAAGACGTGCGTGGCCGCCAAGTCGTGGAAACAGTCGAGATGCGCTCACGTCACATTCTTCTCAAGCCCTCAATTATATTGAGTGAAGAGAAAGCACGCTCAATGCTTGAAGGCTTTGTCAAAGACTTGCGTGCCGGTGATGCTGACTTTGCCGAATTGGCGAAAGAGTACTCTGAAGACCCGGGCTCAGCACTTAAGGGTGGTGAGTACGATTGGACCGACCCTACTACCTATGTGCCTGCGTTTCGCGATACGTTAATGTCGCTAGAAAAAGGCGAGATCAGTGAACCGTTCCGTTCCACTTTCGGCTGGCACATCGTGCAGCTGTTAGATAAACGCGTCGCCGATAAAACCGATTTAGCGAAGAAAAACCGTGCTCAGCAGCTGCTCTATAATCGTAAGTTCAAAGAAGAGAGCTTTGCGTTCCAGCAGGAGATCCGCGAGCAAGCGCACATTGAGATCTTCGCAGAGGATTAATGGTTATGACCTTACGTATCGCCATTACTCCGGGGGAGCCGGCTGGCATAGGCCCGGACTTATTGCTTGAATTAGCACAGCAGCAGTGGCCCGCACAGCTGGTCGCTATTGCTGATGCTAAGCTATTGCAACAACGAGCCAAAGCGCTGGGTCTGCCGCTACGGTTAACGCCTTTTGATGAGCAAGCTCCTGCCCAGCCCAGCGAAGCGGGTGAGTTGTATATCCATCAAGTCGATTTAGCAACGCCTGTGGTGGCTGGTGAACTTGATGAGAAAAATGGCGAATACGTGCTTGATACTCTGCGTATCGCCTGTGAGAAAAACATGGATGGCACGTTCGATGCCATCGTCACAGGCCCAGTTCACAAAGGTATCATTAATAAAGCGGGTATTTCTTTTAGCGGGCACACCGAATATTTTGCACAACAATCAAATACCCCGGATGTCGTGATGCTGTTAGCAACACAAGGACTGCGAGTTGCGTTAGTCACCACGCACATCCCGCTGGCCTATGTAGCCAAAGCCATCACAGAAGATCGCTTGAAAAAGGTAATTGGTATTCTTGAGCACGATTTACGTACTAAATTCGCAATTGCCAAACCGCGCATTTTAGTCTGTGGTTTAAACCCACACGCTGGCGAAGGCGGGCACCTTGGCCGTGAAGAAATTGAAGTGATCACTCCGACCTTGGCAGCGCTAAATCAACAAGGTATGAACTTAGTAGGCCCCCTTCCTGCAGACACCCTTTTCCAAGATAAATACCTCAATGAGGCGGATGCAGTACTAGCGATGTATCACGATCAGGGGTTGCCTGTGTTAAAATACAAGGGTTTTGGAAATTCCGTAAATATAACCCTTGGCCTCCCTTTTATTCGCACCTCAGTCGATCACGGCACAGCCCTTGACTTAGCTGCGAGTGGCCAAGCAGACGCTGGCAGTTTTCGCGTTGCTTTAAATGAAGCAATCAAAATGGCGAGCAAAAAAGCTAAGAGACAATGACAGATAAATTACACCTAGGCCACTATGCTCGAAAGCGATTCGGGCAAAACTTTCTTCATGACGAAACCGTCATTGATAAAATAGTCACCGCTATCGACCCGCGTCCGGGCGATAACCTAGTCGAGATTGGTCCAGGTTTGGGCGCAATCACCGAACCGGTGTGCGAGTTGACCGACCACCTTAACGTGGTTGAGCTTGATAAAGACTTAGCCGAGCGCCTTATTCATCACCCTTTTATGGCGCCGAAGCTAACGGTACATCAAGGCGATGCGATGAAATTCGATTTTTCCTCGCTGCTACGCAACGACGCCAAATTAAAAATATTTGGTAATCTGCCTTACAATGTTTCAACACCACTGCTATTCCATCTATTCAACTTCGTTGATGAGGTAGAGCATATGCACTTTATGCTGCAAAAAGAGGTGGTTAATCGCATGGTCGCAGGTCCTGGTAGCAAAGCCTTTGGCCGTTTGAGCGTAATGACACAATATTACTGCCATGCCATTCCTGTTATTGAAGTGCCGCCTAATTGCTTTAAACCAGCACCTAAGGTGGATTCGGCCGTGGTGCGCTTAGTGCCGAAAGACAAAGCACAACGCAGCGCTAAAGATACTAAGTTACTTAATACCGTGTGTTTAGAAGCGTTTAATCAACGCCGTAAGACACTGCGAAATAGCTTGAGCAATTTATTGGATGAATCGCAGCTAAAAGGCCTAGGTATCGATCCAAGTTTGCGAGCAGAAAGCCTGAGTTTACAACAATTTATTGAGATTGCGAATTGGTTATATGACAACAAGCAGTAGTACAGATTCAGCGATTAAAGTGAATGTCGAGACCTTCTACGTTGAAGGTCAATCGGAGCCAGAGCAAGACAAATACGTATTTGCTTATAACATCACGATAAAGAATCACAGCCTGAGTAGCGCCAAGCTCGTCAGTCGTTATTGGCTTATCACCGACGCCAATGGCAAAGAAGTCGAAGTAGAAGGTGAAGGCGTGGTTGGCGAGCAGCCAATCATCGGCCCGGGTGAAAGTTACAGTTATACCAGTGGCGCAGTGTTGGAAACTCCCGTAGGCACCATGCAAGGCTACTACGTGATGCGCAGCGAATTTGGCAATGAATTCCAGGCGCCCATTGATGTTTTCCGCCTAAACTGCCCCAATATTTTACACTAAGCTCATGGCGTTATACGCAATAGGTGATCTGCAAGGCTGTTATCATGAATTTGATGCACTATTGCGGCGTGTTGATTTCAACCCCAGCCAAGATCATCTCTATTGTGTTGGTGATATCGTTGCGCGCGGTCCCGACTCGCTGTCATGTCTGCGCCGACTTGTGCAATTGCAAGGCAGTGTGAGTGTCACCTTAGGTAATCACGATTTACACCTACTGGCTTGTGCAGCATTAAATAAAGAACCTAACCCAAAAGATAAACTCGCCCCTTTATTTGCCGCCGACGATTTTGATTCCTTACTCGCGTTTTTACGTAACCAACCCTTGGCTCTTTGGTTAGCGCCGCTAAAAACCCTGGTATGTCATGCTGGCTTGTCTCCACATTGGTCACTTACGCAAGCTCTTGAGCAAGCGCAACAAGCGCAGCGCTGTTATCAAGGAAAAGACGCGGCTCATTATTTCGCGCACATGTATCAAAACAGGCCTGTAAAATGGTGCGATTCTCTCAGCGAAATGGAAAAGTTTGTCTATACTATCAATAGTTTCACCCGCATGCGCTTTGTGGAACCCAGCGGTGCTTTAAACCTAAAAGAAAAAGGTAAACCAGGGTGCGATGATCAGCTTGTACCTTGGTTTGCTCACAGCCATCGTCAGCATGATGATTTTGACATTGTATTTGGCCATTGGGCGGCACTAGAAGGTAAAACAGGGCGAGATAATGTACATGCTTTGGACACAGGATGTGTTTGGGGTGGCAGCATGACTCTGATGGACTTGCAGAGTAAGAAAAAAGTTGTAAAGCAATGCGAATTTTTATCGCAATAAGCTGATAAAAACGCAAAAAGTTGTTACATTTTAGCAATAGTTACCTTAATTTATCCTTAATCCTGCCGATAAGTTAAGATATTTTATGTAGTTAGGAACATCTATGAAGCTTACTGTGAGTCAACGTATCTGGGGTGGATTCATCTTTATCACCCTCCTCCTTTTGGTTATAGGTGGCAACTCTCTTGTTCGCATTGCGAATATTGATAGCTCGACGCAAAGTGTTAACCAACTTTCTTTACCTGCTTTAGATAAAAGCTCTGAGCTACAAGTTGAATTTGTGCTCATGAGTAAAGCAGCATTGGGCGCCTACAATAGCGAGGATGAAAAGTCCCTTGCTGAGCTAAAGCAAGCTTACAATAAAGAGCAAAAGCGCTTTGATAAGTCCATGGCGAACCTTATGGATGTGGTTGCTAATGAGCCAGAATTAAAACAGCTCGCGCAAACCGTAGAAAAAACTTACACCCAGTTTGAGGGCCAAGTCACTCAGCTGTTTAACAACAAAGCGAAAGCGCTGGCACTTCGCAATACACTGCGCAGCCAGTTTGACGATATCGACTTAAATGCAGAAGATGCCATTTCTGTGGTTCTTGATATTTCTGACTTAGACGGCCTAGAAGAAGACTCACCACGCGCTTACCAGGCAGTTACGCAATTGGAAAATAACCTCACCGCGATTGCCACCACAGGCAACGACATTCTGTCTGTAAAGAATAAGCAAACACTGGAAATTATTAAAAACGACCAACTGTTTTATATGGACGAGCTTGAACGCTCAATGGGGCTGATTGAAGAAGCTGTAAGCGCTAAAGATGCGTCACTATACAGTGATTTAAATACCTATGTAAGTACCATTAGCGATGCGGTTAAAGGCTCAAGTTCTCTTGCCGCAAACAAGTTGGAATTACTTAACACCTTAGATAAAACCACGGTTAATCTTGAAAACTCAGAAGTAACCACTGAGCAGGCGATCAAAAACCTGACCACCTTAGTGAAGCAAGTAAATAACCTTGCCTTCAAGCAACAAGAAGGTGTACGTGCCGATGTCAGTGCCGCTAACCTGTGGACTTGGTTGGGCATGATCATAGCCACCATTATCGCAGTGATTGTTGCTTACTTCACCGTAAGCCGTATTACTAAACCATTGAGTGAAGTAAATAGCGTCCTTAATATTGTTGCCTCAGGAGATATGACGCAACGCTTAGACGACAGTGCACAAGATGAATTTGGTGAGCTGGCACGCAGTTGTAATACCCTAATTGACAGCTTACGAGCTTTGATTCAGGGCATCATCTCGCGTTCAACGCAACTTGCTGCAGCGTCAGAGCAGACGTCGACCATCACCTCTGAGTCAAGCCACGCAATTCAATCGCAGCGCGCTCAGGTGGAGCAAGCCGCGACTGCCACAACCGAAATGAGTAGTACTTCTCAGGCAGTGAACGACAGTGCTCAACAAGCACTGAGCGAGATTAAGAATGCCGACAGCGAAGCTAGCCGTGTTAAAGGGATCTCTAACCAAAACAAAGAGACTATCGAACAGTTGGCTATTGAAGTTGATAACGCCTCACAGGTTATTAATCAGCTGCATCAAGACAGCGCATCAATTGGCGGTATCTTGGATGTTATTCGTGGCATTGCCGAGCAAACTAACCTCCTGGCATTGAATGCTGCAATCGAAGCCGCACGAGCAGGCGAACAAGGGCGAGGCTTTGCCGTTGTAGCTGACGAAGTACGCTCGTTGGCAAGTAAGACACAAGAGTCGACGCAAGAGATTCAAAACATGATTGAATCGCTACAAACCGGAGCTCAAGCTGCTGTAGAAGCGATGTCAAAAGGCCGTCAACAAGCCGAGTCCTGTGTTGAGCAAAGTGAACATGCGACCACTGCACTAGACTCAATCACTCACGCCGTTGCCACTGCACACGATGTCAGCGAGCAAATCTCATCGGCAGCGATGGAGCAACAGCAAGTGTCGCAAGAAATAAGTGAGCGCTTGGAGCAAATTGTTTCTATCGCTGAGCAGACAGCTCAAGGGGCCGACCAGACTTCAGAGTCAAGTACTGAAGTGGCCAAGCTCGCTGAAGAGTTGCGCCAGTCTGTAGACCGCTTTAAGGTTTAAACAGCCAAGTGCTGATGATAAGGGCCGCTTTAGCGGCCCTTTTTGTTGCTGCTTAATTATCCTCCCCTTCCTGGCTGTTCCCTTGCGTATAAATTTGCTACATTCACAAAGCTGCTAACAGAGGATAAAAATGATGAAAAACAAACTCGTTGCACTATTAATGATGTGCTCTATACCTTGCACAGTATTGGCACAAACCACGGTTATTCATAACATAAAAGGCTATACACCCACTCAAAAAGGCGAGCTTGAGACCTTTGCAACCTTAGTGATTAAAGATGGCCGAGTGATCAATCGCGGCAAAGCACAACTTAGTAAAAGCTACCCAGATGCAAAGCGCATCGACGGCCAAGGTAAGGTGCTACTTCCTGGCCTTATCGATGCACACGGTCATATCATTGGCTTAGGGCAAAACCTAATGCAGCTTGATTTACGCGGCGCAACCTCGGTTGCAGAGGTGGGAAAGCGTCTTCAAGCGTTCGCCGCACAGTCTGAACAGCCATGGATTATAGGTCGTGGCTGGAACCAGGAACTTTGGCCAGGAAAAACCTTCGCCAGTGCCGCAGATTTAGACAAGTTCGTAAGCGACAGACCCGTGGTATTAAGTCGCGTAGATGGTCATGCTATTTGGGTCAACTCCAAAGCCATGGAGTTAGCAGGTCTTGATAGTGAGGTAACAAGCCCAGCCGGAGGTGAGATAATACGCACTGCCGAAGGGAGTCCGAGCGGCGTGTTTATAGATAAAGCAGAGCAGTTGATCACAGCACACATTCCCAAGCGCAGCGAGAAAGCTCTCGCCACAGCCTTAGATAAAGCCGGTCAACATTTATTAAGCTTAGGTATTACCAGCGCCCATGATGCCGGCATCGATTTTGATACGTGGCAACTGTATAAACAACGCGCCAAAGACAACAATCTTCCGCTGCGCATTTACGCTATGCTCGGGGCCACCGATGCCAAGCTCGAAACCATGCTCAAAGCTGGTAAAGTCGATGATAATGAAGACATGTTGGCTATTCGCAGTGTGAAAGTGTACGCGGATGGCGCGCTAGGCTCTCGTGGTGCCGCCCTACTGCAAGACTATGCAGACAGAAAGGGGCATCGTGGCCTGATGCTTGAGGACCAACAACAGCTCGAGGATATTTTCAGTTTATGCTTTAAGCATGGTTTCTCCGCTCATACCCACGCTATAGGCGACAGAGCGAACCAAATAGTGCTTAACGCCTACGAGAATGTCTTTAAACGCACAGGTGGTATTTTGCTACGCAACCGTATTGAGCATGCGCAAATTGTTGATACCGATGATATTCCGCGCTTTAAAGCACTTAAGATTATTCCTTCTATGCAGCCGGTTCATGCCACCTCTGACATGCATATGGCCGAGCAACGCTTGAGCGACTCACAGCTAGCAGGCGCTTATGCGTGGCGTACATTTCTAGAGCAAGGCTCTCGTGTGGCAGCGGGTTCAGACTTTCCCGTGGAGCTTGCGAACCCTTTCCATGGTCTTTATAGCGCTATCACACGTCAAGACCATCAAGGCTTACCTGAGCAAGGTTGGCGTCCTAAAGAATTGCTCTCGCGCGAACAAGCCTTGCGAGCATTCACACTAGACGCTGCCTACAGCGCCTTCCAAGAGTTTAAGGTTGGCAGTTTAGAAAAAGGCAAGTGGGCAGATTTTATCCTTGTCGACACCGACATTATTCATGCCCCGGTGCAACAGGTATGGCAAACCAAGGTGTTAGAAACTTGGTTGGCAGGCCAGCGTCGCTACCAGCGTCAGCCTGTGCTTTGACGTTTAGCCTGTGCTAATTTGTGCAAGTGATAGATGTTAACAACAGAGAGTAAGGCGTTGGTCAGTGCCACTGGCCACGCCGCAATGGCGACCCCATAGGCAGTGAACGCGATACAGCCGGCGAGATTAAACCAACGCAGTTTCACGACATCGCTCATCGCCAGTGACGTAACTAACAAAGCAGAAGCGACATAGCCTAAATATTCCCAGGTCATTTGTTCTCTCCTCTGCTTTAAGTTAGCATAAACCTCGCTTGTTATAAGCCATTGTCGGCGACATCGCGAGAATAAGATAAAAAAGCCAATTCACACCACTGAGTAAAAACGAATAAGTAAACACGGGAATGATTAAACCTATGACGGACTCAGTCTCTGTGCGTAAATTGGCATAAAAAACGCTACATTTTCATCGTAGCGACATATTGGTGTAACAAAAAGGACAATTGTCCCAACGAGTTTTGACTATGTTTCAATATCATTTTTCTACCGACTTGGTAGAGCAGCTACTTCATTTCACTGGCAATCGCTACCAGCAACAAAAAAAGGAAGTGCTATTACACCAAGATCAACCACTTAAAAAGCTGGTACTGGTGCGCAGCGGTACCGTGTCTTTTAGCTACGATGTGGGCAATGGGCGACGTTTGCTCTTAGGTCAGCTTGATTGCAACAACACCCTTATTGGGGAAATAGAAGCGCTTAACAATCAGCCCTGTATCTATACCGTAACCTGCTTTAGCGATGTAAGTTATAACCTTATCGAGCTCAAGCATTGGCGCCAAGTATTATTAGAGAACCCCCAACTGAGCTTGTACACAGCGCAAACTATAGCCGCGAAGTTTCAGGAAAACCAAAAGGTTAACCTTGATAAACTGTTACTGCCGCTAAGCTATAATATTGCCAAAGATTGCTTAATGCGGGCACAAAACAACAACCCTACCCTGTTACGCGCCTATCCCACCGTGAGCGCCGAGGCTGAGCGCTTTGCTACCACAGAGCGGGCTTATCGACGCGTGGTTACCGAGCTGGTTGATAAAGGGCTTATTGTACGCAGTAAAGAAGGCTTACAAACAATTGATGTGTCAGCTTTAGAGGAGTTTGTAGAAAGCTTCACGTAAGTGAGCTCAGAGCACAAGCTTGCCCCCACTTGGGTTGTAAAAATGGGATAAAAAAAAGCAGCTTACGCTGCTTTTTTTAATCGACTAATAAGTCCTTAATGTTGGCTAAATCCGATTTACCTTCAATCAATTCCTCAGTGGTTAACCCTGAAAGTTCATGAGGGAACACCAGCCACTCATCCGATTCATGAATGTAATAGTCAGGCTTCATAGGAACTTTAGTATTTTTCGGCTTATAGTATGGGCAAGCTACGCGTATGTCTTTAGGCAGGTTCAAACGCATCAATTCTGCTAACTTTTCTTTTAATGCAAAAATACTGCGTCCTGAGTCGAATACATCATCCACAATCAGGAGTGAATCACCTGCATTGGCATTTTCAATGATGTAATGCAAACCGTGTACTTTGATCTCTTTCGATTGCTTACCAATACCATAGTAAGAAGAGGTACGAACGGCGATATGATCGGTCTCTATCCCTTTATAATCATAAAACTCTTGTACAGCAATCCCAATAGGAGCACCACCGCGCCAAATACCAATAATAAAATCTGGACGGAAGCCGTCCTTATAGACTTGCGCAGCAACACGAAACGAATCTTCCAATAGTTGCTGTGCGGTAATATAAAGCTTATCTGACATAAGTTGCCCCTAGTTTGTGGTGGCTGAAGTTGAACACTGTGTCTTAGTGTGCCGCCACCAAACGATAACGTGTGGCGGCAAATTCTATCGCATTTTCAGAATAAATGCTCTAACCTTGCACTGGCGATTGCTTTTTACTGGGTAAAACAAGATTGAGCACAATGCCAAATATGGCGCACAAGCTAACGCCTTGCAGGGCAAATTCATTACCACCTATTTGCATACCGCCAATACCCAACACCAAAATAAGTGCAATAATCACTAAGTTGCGTGGTTCACTCACATCCAAATCAGCCTTTAATAACGTTTTTAACCCAACCACAGCAATAGAGCCAAACAACAAAATCATAATGCCCCCCATTACTGGGACCGGAATAGTTTGCAAACCCGCCCCCATTTTGCCTATAAACGCCAGCAAAATCGCGATAACTGCGGTCCAAGTCATAACCTTGGGATTGAAGTTCTTGGTCAGCATCACTGCACCGGTGACCTCTGAATAAGTGGTATTGGGCGGTCCGCCAATACTGGCAGCAAGGCTCGTCGCGACGCCATCTCCCATCAGTGTGCGATGTAAGCCCGGTTTTTTTAGGTAGTCTTTACCGGTAACCTGACTAATAGCCATCATATCGCCAATATGTTCAATAGCAGGCGCAATGGCCACGGGGATCATAAACGCCACGGCCTGCCACTTAAATTCTGGCGCGCTGAATGCAGGCACTGCGAGCCATTGGGCATTGTTGATCACCGCAAAATCGACTACGCCAAAGGCCAACGACAAGCCGTAGCCAACAACAACACCCGCTAAAATAGGCACTAAACGCCACACTCCTTTGCCAAACACAGCAAAAACCAGCGTTGCCACTAGAGCCGCCATGGATATCCAAATTGCATGATCATAGGCCACTAATTGGGCGCTGCCATCACCACTTTTGCCCATGGCCATATTCACTGCCACAGGCGCCAGCGCCAAACCTATGACCATGATCACCGGGCCGACAACCACCGGTGGTAGCACGCGGTGCAGCATGTCTGTGCCTTTCAAGCGAACAAGTACGCTCAGTAGCATGTAGGCGACACCTGCAGCCATTAACGCGCCCATGGTAGCGGCACTGCCATACAATTGGTTACAGGCAATGATAGGTGCGATAAAAGCAAAGGACGAAGCCAGAAATACCGGAACTTGCCCGCGAGTAATAAGCTGAAATGCCAATGTGCCAGCCCCGGCAGTAAACAATGCGACGTTCGCATCAAGGCCAGTTAATAAAGGAACTAGAACCAAAGCACCAAAGGCGACAAACAACATTTGCGCGCCGGTGAGGATGGTTTTAGGTGCAAATAAAGGCGTCATTAAACGGTACCAAAAATCTTGTCTCCGGCATCTCCAAGCCCTGGCACAATGTATCCTTTTTCATTGAGGTGGTTATCAACTGATGCAGTATAAATATCAATATCTGGGTGTGCTGCCAGTGTCTTTTCTATCCCCTCTGGGGCAGCGACTAGCACGATCACTTTAATTTGTGTACAGCCTGCTTTTTTCAACATATCTAAGGTCGCAATCATTGAACCACCGGTGGCCAACATCGGATCGATAACTAGGCTCAGGCGCTCATCAATATTGCCGACCAGCTTTTCAAAGTAAGGCACCGGCTCTAAAGTTTCTTCATTGCGTTCAAGGCCAACAACACTTACTTTCGCTGCAGGGATCAGGTGCATCACCCCCTCTAGCATCCCCAAACCAGCGCGTAAGATAGGCACTACGGTAATCTTTTTACCTTTGATGCTTTGCACTGACAATTCACTCCCTTGCCATCCATCAATGGTTTTATCTTCTAACTCTAAGTTTTGGGTTGCCTCATAAGTAAGTAATGTACCCACTTCCGATGCTAACTCACGAAAACTTTTGGTACTAATGCCGTGTTCGCGCATTAAACCTAGTTTATGTTGAACAAGAGGATGATTGATTACATGAACTGCCATATTGATTTCCTGAAATGTTGTCGTAACTGCTATTTTATCTCAGTATAGGAAGAGAACTGAATGGCTATCGCCAATTATAGGCAAAAAAAAACCATGGACTTGGCCATGGTTTCTTTTTTGTAGACGGTGCTTAAAGACCGGCACGGTCCTTAATGGCTGCGATCAGCGGTGAACCCGCGTGATTGCTTGTTGCCCAATTTAAATCGGCGCCATCTTCTAGTGAACTTTTCGGTAAGCTTTTAATGATGTACTCGCCGGTGTCAACTGCGTTGCTCGCAACTGCGTGACGGACTAGGTTGTTGCCATTACACTTTACAGCATCGCTGATATCACGAATCTTAAGGCGTGCTGAGCGCAGCGTCTTACGTAAACGGTTTTTATCATCTGCAGCAATATACTCACAGATACTAATAGCTAGGCGATCATTCGCACTTGCAGGAGTGGTATACAGCGCACTTCCAGCTAATACGGCAGTAGCGATAAGCGTTGACATTAATTTCATTTGTAGCACCCTTTAATACTTTTTTCTTACAAAGTAGACTAATAGTTTACCAACAAGCACTAATTTTATCAATCAACTCACACTTCTTTATTAAGTGTAACAAACTCGTAGTTATGTGGATTCGTCGCATCTTTACTATGGCTAACCCGCTCTACACAGCGCCACTGGCCAACTTGCTCATAATCAGGGAAACGAGTGTCGCCTTCTACTTGCAAATCGATAAAGGTCAGATATAAGGATGAGGCTAAGGGTAAAAACTGCTCATAGATATGCCCACCACCGATGACCATTACCTCTTCAACATCCTCAACTTGTGCTAGCGCTTGTTGCACCGACGTAACCACTTCTGCTCCTTCAAAAGCATAGTCTGAGTTGCGGGTGATGACAATATTACGTCGTCCTGGAAGCGCTCGTCCAATAGATTCTAGCGTCTTACGGCCCATAATAACGGGCTTACCTAAGGTCACTTGCTTAAAATGCTTTAAATCGGCTGGAAGATGCCATGGCATATCGTTGTCTTTGCCAATTATGCGGTCTTTGGCCATGGCCGCAATCATCGATATTTTCACTACAGATATCCTATATACAAAAGGGCGCGAGTGCGCCCTTCATAACAGTTGTTAACGTTCGTAAATGATCTCAACGTCGTAGTCGTCATCATCCCAATCGTCCCAGTCATCGTCATCACTGTCTTTAGTGGCATGACGGTGGTAGGTGTCCCACTTAAACTCAACTTCTTCTTGTTCTTGCTCTTGCGCGAATTTCTCTTTCGGCATGGACTCAAGAAGTTGCATAATATCTTGGCATAACGCTTGGGTGTTCAAGCCGCTTGCCGCTGAAATTTTATAAATATCATGCTCGACACCTAGCTCATTAGCAATGCGGTTACATACCTCATCTACTTCGCTTTCATCGAGTAAATCAATCTTATTAAAAACTAACCAGCGCGGCTTGTCAGCCAACTTAGGGCTGTATTGGTGTAGCTCATTAATAATGGCAAACGCATTGTCTAAAGGGTCTGAGCCGTCAACAGGCAACACATCGATGATGTGTAATAACACTCGGCAACGCTCTAAGTGTTTCAAAAAGCGTATCCCTAAACCGGCACCATCAGACGCCCCTTCGATAAGCCCTGGAATATCAGCAATAACAAATGACTGCCCAGAGGCCGGGCGTACTACACCGAGGTTGGGTATCAAGGTCGTAAATGGATAATCGGCCACTTTCGGCTTGGCTGCGGAAACGCTGCGAATAAAGGTCGACTTGCCGGCATTAGGTAAACCTAACAATCCCACATCAGCAAGCAACATCAATTCAAGCTTGAGATTACGTACTTCGCCTGGTGTTCCTAGGGTCTTTTGACGTGGAGCACGGTTGGTGCTTGATTTAAAGCGCGTGTTACCAAGGCCATGAAATCCACCTTTTGCTACCAGTAGTGTCTGTCCATGCTTGGTTAAATCCCCTAACCCTTCTTGCGTATCAACATCGGTGACTCGCGTGCCGACGGGCACTTTCAAGGTAAGGTCTTCACCTTTTTTACCTGTACAATTTCGACTTTGGCCATTGGTACCACGTTGGGCCCGATGAAAACGCTCGAATTGGTAATCAATTAAGGTGTTAAGGTTTTCGTCTGCTTCTAAGTAGACACTGCCACCATCACCGCCGTCGCCACCATCAGGGCCGCCGTCTGGGACATATTTTTCGCGTCGGAATGACACCACGCCGCTGCCGCCGTCGCCAGCTTCTGCACGGATTTCGACTTCATCAACAAATTTCATGATTTTTCACTTAGCGGATCTGCGATTGAATACCTGTATTATACAAGTTTATATGTATTGAAAACAAAAAACCCCGCAAAAGCGGGGTTTTTCTGTAAGCTGGGTTACTGATTATTCAGCAACGATGCTTACGTATTTGCGACCTAGGGGACCTTTTTGTTCGAATTGAACTTTACCATTTGATGTTGCAAATAGTGTGTGGTCTTTACCCATGCCTACGTTTGAACCCGCGTGGAAACGAGTACCACGTTGACGTACGATGATGTTACCCGCAAGAACTGATTCACCGCCAAAGCGCTTAACACCTAGACGTTTACTTTCTGAATCACGACCGTTACGAGTACTACCAGCTGCCTTCTTATGTGCCATCTTTCTGTACCTCTAAA
>CEVA01001599.1_pt1 | contig 24069 bp, 19 predicted proteins | sample 361521 | NCBI WGS metagenome assembly CEVA01 (sample SAMEA2622823, study PRJEB7988) | marine metagenome | isolation source: saline water (ENVO:00002010), including
ATCGCTCCCCCAAGTTCACCGCCCCCGCCGTGATGATCTCCGCCGCCGCGCTCGGCGTCGCCGCCCGCACGTCCGCCACGAAATCACAAATCGTGAAATCCACCTCATGCCCCACCGCCGACACCACCGGCACCCGCGACCCCGCCACAGCCCGCGCCAGCGCCTCCTCATTAAACGCCCACAAGTCCTCCAGACTCCCCCCGCCCCGCGTCAGCAAAATCAAGTCAAGCTCCCCGCCCTCGGCAAACCGGTTCAACTGCTCCACCCCGCGCGCCAATTCTCGCTCCGCCCCCGAGCCCTGCACCCGGCTTGGCGCGATCACGATCTCCAGCGAAGGCTGCCGCCGCCGCACCACGTGCAGCACATCCCGCAGCGCCGCCGCATCCAGCGACGTCACCACCCCCATCCGCTGCGCCACCTGCGGCAGTTCCCGCTTGCGCCCACTGTCAAACAGTCCCTCTGCCCGCAGCTTCTCCTTCAGCCGCTCGAATCGCACCTGCAACTCCCCCACCCCCTGCAGCTCCAGCGCCCGCACGATCAACTGGTACTGCCCACGCGGCTCGTACACCGTCAGCTCCCCGCGCAGCACCACCTTCAGCCCGTCCTCCAGCAAGTCGCGCTGCCCCACCCGCGTCCCGCGAAACAACACGCACGCCACCTGCGTCCGGTCATCCTTCAGCGAGAAATAAACATGCCCCGACGCCTGTTGCCGCAAGTTGGAAACCTCCCCAGTCACCCACACCTCGCCCACCTGCCCCTCCAGCGCCCCCTTCACCCGCGCCGTCAGTTCGCCCACAGTGAGGACGTGCCGGGTTTCTTCTGGCGTGAAAAGTTCGCCGAAGTCCCACTGGGTTTGTTTGGATCGAGCCATTTTTAAAAAGTAATCAGTGTTCAGTCATCAGTAATCAGTATAACCACCCCACTGATAACTTGATTACTGATCACTGATCACCGACCACTCCCAACTCCGCCACCTGCGCCACATCCTTGTCCCCTCGCCCGGAGAGATTTACGATCACCACCGCGTCCTTCGACATCGCCGGCGCGCGCTTGATGACCTCGGCGACGGCGTGGGCGGATTCCAACGCGGGGATGATGCCCTCGAGTTTGGCGAGTTTCTGGAAGGCGTCCAGCGCCTCGTCATCAGTGGCGTAAGTGTACTCCGCGCGGTCATTGTCGCGCAGCCACACGTGCTCGGGGCCGACGGCGGCATAGTCAAGGCCGGCGGAGACGCTGTGCGTCAACTGAATCTGCCCGTGCTCATCCTGCAAAAGGAACGACCGCGTGCCCTGCAACACACCCAGCGAACCGCCATGGAACCGCGCCGCATGTTTGCCCGGCACAATGCCCTCGCCGCCGGCCTCCACACCCACCATCGCCACGCCTTCGTCCTGGAGAAAGGGGTAAAACAACCCAATCGCATTAGAGCCGCCGCCCACGCATGCGATCAACAATTCCGGCAGTTTCTCCTCTTGCTCCAGGATTTGCCGCCGCGCCTCGTCGCCAATCACGCGGTGAAAATTGCGCACCATCTTCGGGTACGGATGCGCCCCGTACGCCGTACCCAGGATGTAATGCGTGTGGCGCACGTTGGTCACCCAGTCTCGCATTGCCTCGTTGATGGCCTCCTTGAGCGTGCGCTGGCCGGCCTCCACCGGCACCACCTCCGCGCCCAGCATGCGCATGCGGAAGACGTTCAGCCGCTGCCGCTCGCAGTCGTGCGCGCCCATGTACACCACGCACTCCAGCCCGAACATCGCCGCCACCGTCGCCGTTGCCACCCCGTGCTGCCCCGCGCCCGTCTCGGCGATGATGCGCGTCTTCCCCATCCGCTTGGCCAGCAGGATCTGGCCCATCGCATTGTTGATCTTGTGCGCGCCGGTATGCAGCAAATCCTCGCGCTTTAAATAAACCCGCGCGCCGCCCAGTTCATCCGTCAACCGTTCAGCGAAATAAAGCGGCGTCGGCCGCCCGCAAAACTCGCGCAGATAATAATCCAGCTCCTCCTGAAACTTCGGGTCCGCCTGCGCGCGCGCGTACTCCTCCTCCAGCTCCATTAACGGATGCATCAACGTCTCCGGCACGTACCGCCCCCCGTACGGCCCAAAGCGCCCTTTCGCATCCGGAATTTCCTGCAAACTGCTCATCCCCGCCACCCTGCCACAAACGCCCCGCCCAATCACGCCCATTCACGCGCCCTTGGCTGCCGCCACGAACGCCCGCATCTTCGCCGCATCCTTCACGCCCGGCTCACTCTCCACCCCGCTCGACACATCCACCGCGAACGGATCCGCCACCCGCACCGCCTCCGCCACGTTCTCTGCCGTCAATCCCCCCGCCAAAAAAATCGGCTTCCCGCACTCCCCCGCCTTACGCGCCAACTCCCAGTTGAATTGCTCCCCCGTCCCCCCGCGCGCATCCTTCGAAAACGCATCCAGCAAGAACCCATCCGTCCCAAACCGCTCCAGCTCCGCCAGCGACGACTCATCCTTCACCCGGATCGCCTTCAACGTCATTGCCCCAAACCCCGCGCAAAACTCCGGCGACTCCTCACCGTGAAACTGCAGCACATTCAATGTGCACTCCCGCATCGCCTGCCTCACCACCGATTCCTCCGCGTTCACAAACACCCCCACCCGCGCCACCGATGGCGGCAAAACCTCCACAATCGCCCGCGCCACCTCCAGCGAGACAAAACGCGGGCTGCCCTCGTAAAACATCAAACCAACGGCATCCGCGCCGGATTCGGCGGCCGTCAATGCATCCGCTTCGCTGGTGATCCCGCAGATCTTGACGGTGACACTCACCTAACGGTCCCGGCCCAAGCCGATCTTGCGGCAGTAGGCAATGCTGCGCTCGATGTCGCCCTTTTGGAAATTCTGTTGCGCCACTCTCCGGTCCACTCCCGCAGGCGCCTTGAACGTGCCGATCGGCGTGCCACGTTTGGCGAAGGCCTCAAATTTGGCGTAGCCCTTGGGCTTGCCCTTGGGCCAATCCTCCCAAAAGTCTTCCTTTTTCACCGCCAATTCGCGGTTGAAGCCGGAGATGGTTTCAATGCAAACAGGCGCGTCCGGACATACCTTCGTAAAATGCGCGAAGTATTGTTTCCAGTCAACGAGACCTTCACCCATCGCCGTCCACGCGGCGGTGTAGCCATTCTCGCTCGGCCACGCCATCGTGTCGCGCAGGCTAGTGGTCAGCACATACGGAGCGAGATTCTTGAGATTCTCAAACGGATCCTCCAGCGTCCACACAGCGTTCCCGGAATCCATATTCACGCCCACCCAATCCTTGCCAGCCTCTTCCACGAGCCGCACCAATTCCAGCGAATGCATATCACCCGCGTGATTCTCCATGGCGATCTTGATGCCCGCATCGGTCGCGCGGTTCTTGTTGGCCTTTAGAAGATTCACGGTGTCATCAATGCGCGCCTCAATACCGCCTTCCGTGGCGCGGTCGCGGCGCGATCCGAGGATCACCCGAAACGCCGGCGAGCCGAGCGTCTTGGAAATGCGAATGCCCAGCGCCAGATGCTCTTCGGCCGTGCCCCAAGTATCCTTGAATGACGGCGAGGTCGGGCAAATACTCCAAGAGCCGATGTACAGTTTGATGCCCCTGTCATCTGCATACGCCTTCACACCCTTCAAGTATTTCTCCTCAAAATTCTCAAACGGCCCGAGGTCCGTGATGAACAGCGAATCGCACCGCAGCTTTTTGGTGTAATCAATCAACTGCTTCGCATTCCAGTTCATCGCCCGCACGGCAAAGTTATCTAAGCCCAGCCGCAGGGGTTGCTTGATGCGTTTTCTGGCCACCTCGGCAGGCAGCGTGGTGGCAACCGCCGCGGCGGTGGCACTGGCAAGAAAATCACGACGTTTCATGACGTTCGTTTGCATGCACCCATTGGGAGACAGTCACGCTCGCGAATCAAGCTGATTCATGGTGCAGGCTTGTTTTTTTGCCGTATCCCCCCTTGACTGTCACCGTGCCGACCGCACCACCCCAACTGGATATCGAACTCCTCCCCACGTTTATGCCCCGTCCGAATGCCACACATGTCGTGTTTGATTTCGACGGCACTCTTTCCTGGATCCGCCATGGCTGGCCGGAAATCATGCAGCAAGTCATTGGGCCTCAGCTGACATTGCAGCCCGGTGAAACTGCCAGTGACATTCGCTCCCATCTCTTCAATGAAATGTACCGCTTCAACGGCCAGCCCACGCTGGTGTTTATGGCCGAGATGGCCAAGCAAATCACCGAACGCGGCAACACGGCTGACCCGGATGAACTACTCAACGCCTTTATCGCCCCGCTGGATGCCATGGCTGACGAACGCCACCGCCAACTGCGCGAAGGCGAGACGCGGCCGGACGAATTGATCGTCCATGGCGGCCGTGCGCTCATCGAGCATTTACACACGCACGGCCTTAAGACTTTCATCCTCAGCGGAAATCCACACGCACAGATCAACCTGGAAGCCGACCTGCTCGACCTCACGCGCTACTGCGAAGGCCGCATACAGGGCCACGTGCACGCCGACAATTTCAGCAAACAAACCGTGCTCGAGCAATGGATGGCCGAGGACAAATTCACTGGTGAAAATCTTGTAATGTTTGGCGATGGTGCCGCTGAAATAAAAGCCACCAATAACCTCCATGGTCTCACCATCGGCGTTTGCACAGACGAACACACCAACGGCTCAGGCATCCTTGATACCAACAAAAAAGCCGTCCTACTCGACGCCAACGCTGACGCCCTAATCGCCGATTTCCGCAATCCCGAACTCCTCACCGACCTCATCCTCGGATTATGAAGTCGATCGATCTCGCCAAACTGAAAGTCTACCCGCTCACCGAGCGCGACAGCATGGCCGGCATCGAGGAAACTCTTATTGATCCCATGAGCGCACCGAGCGCACTTTCGGATGCCAACCAAGAACAGGTATCCCAATGCGCTGTCAACATCCGTGCCGCCCGCGAACGAGGTGCCAGTGTGATGTACATTTACGGAGCGCACCTTATCAAAAACGGTGCCCATAAACTGCTCGATGCCCTTATGGCCGGTGGCTGGATCACGCATCTCGCCACCAACGGCGCCGGCGTCATTCACGACTGGGAATGGGCGCACCACGGCCGCTCCACCGAGAGCGTGCGTGCCAATGTCGCCACCGGCACCTTCGGCACTTGGGAGGAGACCGGCCGCTGCCTCCATCTAGCCGTGCTGGCCGGTGCCTTGCACGAGGAGGGTTTTGGCACCAGCGTTGGCCGCATGGTTACCGAGGATGGCATCATCCTGCCCGCACGCGCCGAGTTGGAAGCGGCACTGCGTGACGAGCCCTCGCACCCACTTTCGCCAGCACGCGCAGAACTGCTGCAGGCCATGAACCAGCACAACCTCGCCGAGGGCCAGCATAAGATTGCCCATCCTTGGAAGGCATCTTGCGTCCTTGGCAACGCCTTCCGGCACCATGTCCCACTTACCGTGCATCCCGGCATCGGCTACGACATCATCTCCAACCACCCTCTTTTCAACGGGGCCGCCTTGGGCCGAGCAGCTGGATTGGATTTCGCCACCTTTGGTGGTTCGGTGGAAGGCCTCGACGGCGGCGTAGTGCTCTCTGTTGGCAGCGCGATCATGGGGCCGCAGGTGTTCGAGAAAAGCATCTCCTGCGTTAACAACCTGCGCCTGCAAGCCGATCTCGAGATCGTCAGCGGCCATAGCATTCATGTGGTGGATATCCAAGACGGCGGCGGCTGGGACTGGACCCAAGGCGAACCGCCCAAGGATAACCCCGCCTACTACCTGCGCTTCTGCAAAAGCTATGATCGCATGGGTGGCACCATGCATTATGCCCAATGCGACAACATCGGTTTCACGCATCACTTGTTGAATGCATTGAACCAATAACTTACGCAGAACGATTTTTTCTCTGCGACTCTGCGTAAGAAATAAAATGGACTCCGACCCCTTTCAGCACATCACCGATCAATACGCCAACCTGCGCATTGCCGTGGTAGGCGATTACAGCTGTGACCGGTATTTAGAGATTGATCCGGACAAAAAGGAGACCTCAATCGAAACTGGTCTGCCCGTACACAACGTCACTCGAGTACGCGCCCAACCCGGCGCCTCCGGCACGGTACTCAACAACCTTGCCGCACTCGGCGTGGGCGAGCTCTGGCCCGTCGGCTTTTGCGGCTGCGATGGGGAAGGCTACGAACTCTACCGTGCCCTTGAACAAACGCCCGGCGTGCGGATGAAATATTTTTTTGAGAGCGAAGATCAACGTACATTCACCTACTGCAAACCGCTCCTCATGCACCCCGGTCAACCTCCGGAGGAACTGAACCGGCTCGACAGCAAAAACTGGCATCCCACTCCCACAACGCTCCAACATCAACTGGCCAACGCCGTTCGGTCGCTGGCGAAAGACGTGAACGCGGTCATTGTGTTGGATCAGGTGGACACACCGGAAACCGGCGTGGTCACTCGCTCAATGCTTGAAGCACTGGACGAAGTGCGCGACACATGCCTTATCATCGGTGATAGTCGCCGTGGACTGAAGGATTGGCCGGCGATCATTTATAAGATGAATGCTGACGAACTGGCCCAGCTCAGCGTCGAATTCAACGAACCCTCCATAGCCGCCAGCGCCCTGGCCCGACAGACCGGCCAACTCGTTTTCGTGTCACTCAGTGAAAACGGCATTGTCGGCGCGGACGCCAACGGCAACGTGGAACAACGCCCTGCCCTGCCCGTTTCTGGAGAAATCGATATCGTCGGCGCCGGCGACGCCGTGATGGCCAACCTCACCACTGCCCTCGCCGCCGGAGCCAGCACCGGCCAATCCCTCGAACTCGCCAACGCCGCCGCCTCTGTAGTCATTCACAAACTCGGGACCACTGGTGCCGCCTCATTGACAGAGATCAAAAACCTAATTACGAACCAACTTAATTAGCGCCAAAAACTTTTTCCGGTTTCGGATCGCCCAAGATCAGCATCCCATCAGCAGCAAAACCTTCAAGCCAACGACCGTTCCCGTCCCATTGACTGCTGGTGGTTTGAACGGTACTCAACCGCTCGGGAAACGCAATCGGCTTCGATTTCCCATCCAAGGTCATCACACGCGCTTCCTTTTCAGAAAAACAGGTCAGCAACAGTGTTTTATCCCGCTGCCACACGACTTCGAGTGATGCCGCCCCCTCCGCAAACATAATCGTATTTCCCCGCCCCGTTACCTCCAGACTTTCCGAATCAAGGAAGACCACCTCGATTTCTGCAATCTTTCTTGGAATGATCAATCCCGCCTCCCTTGGCCAACTACGCCTGGACAATTGGCATCGCGCCAAGACTTTTCCATCCGGCGAGGGAATCACGCGAACGAACGGCAGACTACGGTGATACCATGGCACCTCATAGACCAATTGAACCCCGCCATTTTTCAAACCCATCCGAGAAAATTGGATGTGCGAATCCGTTCGGATCTGGGACAACACATATCCCGCCCGCTTCATTAGGTATGCAGTCTCGACACTTCCCGCTTGCCGTCGCCCAACCTCCCTTCGGCCCGAGCCATCTCTCTGCTGCATAAATAACTGGAATTCATTGTTGCGTACCCGGCCGGGAATGAATGGCGGGGCTGAATTCATGGAAATTTCACGCGAAAAATCGGCTCCCAAAATCCACGCATCATCATCACCGAAAACCAGCGCCGTCGTGCCCGAGCGCTTTTCCCAAACGAACGTCCCCACGACCGTGATACAACCCACACAAGCCAAGGCCAAAACTGGCAGAACCACCTTCTTCATTACACATCACAAACCCGCGCTGCATGTCGCAATGCCGCTTTTTTGTCCTTCCACGTGGGGATGAATTCCTGGGCAACATATCCCTTATAGCCCGTTTCAAGAATAGCCCGCATCACGGCTGGATAATTGATTTCTTGCGAGTCGTCCAATTCCGCCCGGCCGGGATTACCCGCCGTGTGGTAGTGCCCGATGATGTCTTTGTACTGCCTGATGCGCCGGATCACATCGCCGTTCATAATCTGAACGTGATAAATGTCAAACAGCAGCTTCATTCGCGGCGAACCCACCAAGCGAACCAATTCGGCGCAATGATCCACATCATCCCCAAAATAACCCGGATGCCCCTTCATGGGATGTGAATCATCCCGGGTATTCAAGTGCTCCAGAACAAGGTTCACCTCGCGTTTCTCTGCATAGCCCATCATCGATTTCCAAAAATTAACGCAATGCTTCGCACCCTGTTCGGGTGCAATCCCCTTCTCCCCAAACCCCGTAAATGTGATGACACTGGGACATCCCACCTTCACCGCCACATCAATCGCTTCCGTCAACTTTGCCTGACACATTGCGTGATGCCGAGGAACGCACGGCCCCGTTTTAAACCCATGACTCCCAACCAGCGATACCCCCAAACCAGTCGCCCGCACCTTGGGATAAACCGTCCGGGGCACGCCCTCTATCCCCGCCATCCCAATTTCCTTCACCCACTTCATTAATGTTTCCGCATCCACAGGATCAGGCGCGGACTTGAAGCACCACCCCATCACGGATTGTTTGATTCGCCCCTTGGTTACCTTGAAATCGTCATCCGCTCCGTTAAGAGGCACTTGTGCCGACACCGCAACCACACTCGAAACACCCGCGCCAACAAGAAGTCTCCGCCGTGATATACCCATGCCCAAGTCTCAACAATCCCGCCCCAGAGGCAAGCGCATTTCACCGCAGCCCCTTGGGAAAACTTTCCGTTGAAACTTTTGAACAAACCCGCAACGCTCCCGTCCAACGAGGGTTAACACAAAGGAGAAACAATGAAGAAAACGATTTTAGGCATCGCCGCAGCTATGGCTCTGGGTACAGGCTGTGCAACCGACACAGGCACCGGGGCGTTGATTGGGGGCGGAATTGGTGCCGCTGCAGGCCAACTGATTGGCGGCGACACAAAGTCGACCGTCATAGGCGGCGCGATCGGCGCGGCTGTGGGTGGTGCGGCGGGCAACCAACGTGACGCACAGAAAAAAACGAACCCATAATTGCCCCTGTCAGGCCAATTTTCCAGCCGCCTTCGGGCGGCTTTTTGCGCCTCAAGAATATAGGAACATTTGCAGGGTTGACGAGCCGCCAAATAAAACGTGAAATCCGGCTGTTGTTACAACCCCAACTAAAGGACATAAACTAATGAAGATTAAACTGTTTGTTCTAGCGACTGCCTTTGTGGCATTCCTGTTCGCCGGCTGCGAATCCACTGAACCTACGGCCGCCCCGGCCGAGAAAGCAAAAGCGGCACCTGATGGTGCCGGGGAGAACAAAGACAAAAAATAAAGCCACACTATATGTAAAGCCAGCCGCCTATTCCGGGCGGCTTTTTGCTTTTCATAAGGTGCAGCCAACTTGACTAGCTTGAAGATGGACTCTCCTTTTCCGGTATTGGCGATGCCACCCGACCGACCACCACCTTGTGTTGAACATTAACATCAACAGCAAAAACCCTCTTATCTAAAAATTAAGACAACGCCAGCCCTTAGCCAACATCATGACAACCCCCGAAGGCACTGCAAGGAATGTCGACTTGGTTTGCAAATGGTTAATTGCGATTAAGCCTACCCTATTTTACTCTAATCTTCATTCCATCCAAAACACACAAAACTAACTCGCCAACCTTTTGCAATTTTGCCTATTTTCTCCCAGCACCACGATATGCCAAAGGAAATTGTCATCGAATATTGCGCAGCTTGAAACTATGAGCCCCATGCCGTCGGTCTGGCGGAACGGCTCATGAAGCTGAAGCAGCGCATCGGCGCCTTGAAGTTGGTCCCATCCGACGGCGGCGTTTTTGAAGTTACTGCGGATGGAAAAATGCTCCATTCAAAACGGGCAACGGGAGAATTTCCCGCCCCCGATGATGTCCTGCGGGCTGTTCAAGCCCTGCGGTAAACTCCGCAGTGTCTGCCCGCCAAAACCATTTTTCTGGAGAGTTGAGGGTGCCTGGTGGCCCCCGCGGTCTTCAAAACCGTTGTCGGTTCGTAACCGGGCCGAGGTAGGTTCGATTCCTACCCTCTCCGCCAATTCAAATAATCGTACTCGCATCTCTCCCCTCTTCCTCGAACTCGATTCTTTTTCCGATTACGAAGTACGAGCAGGAGGTAGATGTACGATTCATCACCGCCATGACTGATCCCATTCGCCTAACTCAATATAGCCATGGCGCAGGTTGCGGTTGCAAAATTTCGCCCGCCGTACTCGAGGAAATCCTCAGCCAAGCCGGCAAGCCAGAACCACATGCCCAACTGCTCGTCGGCAATGACTCCAAAGACGACGCCGCCGTGTATGACTTGGGGAACGGCCAAGCCATCATAAGCACCACGGATTTTTTCATGCCCATCGTGGACGATCCGTTCGACTTCGGCCAAATCGCCTCCGTCAACGCCATTAGTGACATCTACGCCATGGGTGGCACCCCGCTGATGGCCATCGCCGTGCTGGGTTGGCCGATTGAAAAACTCCCTCCCACAGTCGCCAGCCGCGTACTTGAAGGAAGCCGCGCGGCATGCAATCGAGCTCGCATCCCACTTGCGGGAGGACACAGCATTGATACTCCCGAACCCATTTTCGGCCTCGCCGTTACAGGGCAAGTGCAAGTGGAAAATCTCAAGCGCAACGACACCGCCAAGCCTGGTTGTGAACTCTTTCTCACCAAACCCCTTGGCGTCGGCCTGGTAACCACCGCACAAAAGCGAGGCATTGCTGAAACCGCTGACCTGAAACGGGCTGTTGAGCAAATGACCGCTCTCAACCAAATCGGCAGCCAACTCAGCGCCTTGCCTGAAGTGAATGCCATGACCGACGTCACTGGCTTTGGCCTACTCGGTCACCTCACCGAAATGTGCGAAGGCAGCGGCGTAAGCGCCGTGATCAACAGCGCCTCCGTGCCAAGACTGCCAAACACCGATCAGTACATTGCCGAAGACTGCACCCCCGGCGGAACCGACCGTAATTTCGACAGCTATGGTCACCTCATCAGCCCACTCACAGACGCCCAACGCGCCCTGCTCTGCGACCCCCAAACGAGTGGCGGCCTGCTGGTGGCCGTCATGCCCGACGGGCTTGAAACCTTTAACAAGGCCACATCGGAACTGAACCTAACCTCCTTCGGAAAGCTCACCGATTACACCCAGCCACTCATCACCGTCAACTGATGCCCAAGGCCAACAAAAACCTGCGTGCCATCCCCGGCGTTGATACGCTTCTCGAGGCGATGCCCGACTGCCTCCTGCCACGCCCGCTCGTGGTTGCCACCATTCGCAAGGAACTAACCACACTCCGCAAGGCAAAAAATATCCCGGCCACAGATGACATCATCAAAACCGTTCGCCAGCGTTTGAACGACCTTGCCCTGTCCCGACTACAACCAGTTATCAATGCAACCGGTGTGATCATCCACACAAATCTCGGACGCGCTCCAGTGTCAGTACCGGACAACGCCGGCTACACAAATCTGGAAATCGACCTCGCCACCGGCCGACGCGGCAAGCGTGCACCTTACGTCGAGCAATGCCTTGCCGAGCTTTGTGCGTCGGAAGCGGCAATGGTCACCAACAACTGCGCCGCCGCCCTTGTGCTAATCCTGCGCCAACTCACCGCGACCCGAAAGGAAGTTGTCATTTCACGAAGCGAACTCGTGCAAATTGGCGGCGGCTTTCGCATTCCCGATATTCTGGAAACCAGCGACGCCATCCTTCGTGAAGTCGGCACCACTAATCGCACTGACCTCAACGATTATGCCAAGTCCATCAACGCCAACACCGGACTGCTCCTCAAGGTGCACCACAGCAATTTTTTCATGAATGGCTTCGTGGGCGCTCCCAGTCGCCGTGAACTGGCTACGCTTGCGTGCAAAAAACGCGTCCCCTTTGTCGAAGATCTTGGCAGTGGCGCGCTGCTGCCCACCGAGAACTGGGCCAACGGCCATCATGAAACCACACCCCGAGAAGCACTTAAGACCGGCGCAGACCTCGTTTGCTTCAGCAGCGACAAGATGCTTGGCGGCCCACAAGCCGGCATCATTGCCGGCAAGGCAAAACACATCAATGCGTTGAAAAAGCATCCCTTCTTCCGCGCCTTGAGATGTGACAAGCTCATCCTATCAGCCTTGCAAACTGCCGCGGAAACGTACCTTCACAACGAAGGCGAATCGCTTCCGCTCAACCAAGTGCTGCACGCCACTCCCCAGTCCATCAAGCGCCGGGCCAACAAACTCGCCAAAGCACTCGGCGAACTGCCCTTGACAATAATTGTTGGTGAAGGCGAATCCCAAGTAGGAGGAGGCGCTTTACCACAAGTCAAACTGCCGAGCATGACGGTCGACCTTATCCCTGATGGCATCACCCTCAAGGATTTCGCTGCTCATCTGCGCCGCGCCCCCATGCCAGTGATCGGTATCATTCAAAACCACCGCTTCCGGTTGGATCTGCGCACCGTGCCACCCGGACAAGACAAGGCACTCCTTCAGTCCATCCAATCAATTTTTACATGAAAACAATCCTGACAACACTCATTGCACTGACCGCGGCCAGCGGATTTGCCACCGAGAAAACCATCGTGCGTAACACGGATCGGTTCGAGCTCGTCTACCAACTGACCGTCCCGAAACTGGCCGAACCGGGCACACTCTGGATTCCCTTGGCACGACCGGATGCTCATCAGAAATTTGATGTGCTCACCATTCAATCCTCCCTTGCATGGCATAGAGTCCGCGATAAATCGGGCCAGAATGACATTCTCGTGATGAAGCCGAAACCCACAGACCATGGCCAACGCGTTACCATCCGATACCAAGTTACCCGCAGGGAAAAACGCGCCCACCATGAGACTGGTGATCCAAAGGTGCATCTGCGCGCCGAGAGACTGGTGCCATTGAACGCGCGGTTCACCACCATTGCCAAATCCACCACTGCCAAGGCGAAGGATGACCACGACCGGGCTCGTGCCCTTTATCGCCATGTGCTTGACCACATGCGTTACAGCAAAACTGGCAAAGGCTGGGGCCGGGGCGACGCACTATACGCCTGTGATGCGAGAACCGGAAATTGCACGGATTTTCATGCCTACTTTATCGCCCTATGTCGCGCCATCAACATCCCTGCACGCTTTGCCATCGGCTTCACCATCCCGGCCGACAAGGATGCCGGCGCCATCGGCGGTTATCATTGCTGGGCGGAATTTCACGCCAACGGCAAATGGATACCAGTGGACATCAGCGAAGCAGACAAACATCCAGAACTGGCCAATTACTATTTCGGACATCACCCGGCCAACCGGCTTGAACTCAGCCGCGGCCGCGACATCGCCGTCAAGCCCGCCCCGAAATCAGGCCCCTTCAATTATTTCTTTGGCCCCCACCTTGAAGTCAATGGCAGGGAAATCCCGGTGAAAGCCACGTTTGAATTCAAACGCCTGCCCCCCCAATAACGGCTTCTCTCGACCGATGGAACCACTCCATTACATCCTCGCAACCGCCGGTCATATCGACCACGGCAAAAGCGCCCTTGTCCGGGCGTTATCCGGCAGTGACCCGGATCGTTTACCCGAGGAAAAGAAACGGGGCATTACCATCGAACTTGGCTTCGCTCATCTTGATCTATGTTCAACTGATGGGAGACCTATCAGTGTCGGCATCATCGACGTTCCCGGCCACGAGGATTTTGTAAAGAACATGGTCGCCGGTGTTGGCTCTATCGATTGCGGCCTGCTTGTCGTTGCCGCTGACGATGGTTGGATGCCCCAAACGGAGGAACACTTTCAAATCCTCGACTACCTTGGCGTCACCCACGGCATTGTCGCCCTCACCAAGGCAGACCTTCCTGATGCCGATGTGGAACTTGCCACGGAAGATGTGCGCGAACGGCTCGCCGGTTCGCCCTTGGAGCAGGCACCCATCATCCCCGTATCCGCACACACGGGCGAAGGTCTTGAGACCTTGAAAATCGCGCTTGCCACCTCACTGGCACAAATTCCTCCACCGATGAATGACGGCAAACCGCGGCTGCTGGCCGATCGTGTCTTCACCCTAAAAGGCATCGGCACGGTCGTTACCGGCACACTGTCCGGCGGCTCCCTGAGCCACGGCCAAACCATCACCCTCCAACCCGGCAACCGCAAGGCACGCGTACGTTCGCTGCAATCCCACAATCAAGAGGTGAAGATCGCCCCTCCCGGCACCCGCACAGCCGTCTGTCTCAGCGACGCATCGCGCCAGGATGTTTTACGCGGAGAAACCCTCACCCTTCCACACCTCGGCGAACCATCCGAAACTGCCGATATTCATATCCAGCGCTCCCCCAACAGCCCCCAACGTATCCTCCGCAATCACACCCGCATCCGGGTTCATCATGGCAGCGCCAACACGCCTGCGCGACTTGTGCTGATGGATCAAAAGGAAATCAAGCCCGGCGAATCTGAATTTGCCCAACTGCGCTTTGAGTCGCCCGTGCATCTTCTCGCGGGAGACCGCGTTGTCATTCGAGACTGGCCCGAGACCTCTACTCTCGCCGGCGGCATCATCATCGATCCCACAGCCCCCCGAAGAGGCTTTCGCTCCCCGCCCCAACGAACACTGCTTCAACAATGCGCCCAAGCCGTCAACCCCGATGACTCCGCCAAGTGGGCCAAGGCACACCTTCAACGACTTGGCGCCGTACTCCGCAGGAACCTGTTGAAGCAATCCCGCTTCGGTGAATCCCAGATCGATGCCGCATTGGGTGTAATCGATACGGTGCAAATCAAGGATTGGGTTGCCGACCCTGAGTGCTGGAAAAATGCCCTCAACGCTGCGGCTACTCTCATCAACACCGAGCATACACAACACCCCGAACGCCCCGGACTGCCATTGGCCACCCTGCGCAAGGCCCTCCGCGAATACCTCCCTACAGATTCCATCGACATCCTCTTGGACGACCTGTGCACCAACGGTTTTAGCCGCAATGGCACCCTCCTGTCCCGCGACTCCCATACCCTCACCCTGCCTCCAGCCATGCAGGCCGCCGCCGAGAATGTCCGTGCTGCACTCCGCGCCAAGCCCATGGAACCGCCAGCCCGCAAGGATTTGGGCCACCCAGACGCCCTCCGCTTCCTGCTCGACAACGGTGAAGCCGTTGAGCTCTCACCGGATCTAGCCATGGACACCCATGCGTTTGATGAAGCAGTAAAATCAGTGCGCACCGAACTTGCCTCTGGCGGCGCCAAAGCCAGCAAACTTCGCGAAGTGATTGGAACAAGCCGTCGCGTGCTCATCCCGCTTTTGGAAAAAATGGACAAGGACGGCATCACCCTTCGGCAAGGCGACCTTCGCGTCCTGCGTCAGCAGGGCTGACTAGCGGTAGTCCCCCCCGTTGAGACTGTTCACCACGCTCTTCTGCCAAGCCGCCAGTTCCGTCTTCAATCGTGTCAAGCGTTCCGGCTGAGCTTCCGCTAAATCCCTCTGCTCCACCTTGTCCACACGCAGGTTAAACAGCTTGTAGCTCACCGAGAGTCCCTGCTTGTTCGGAATCCGGTGCAGCTTCCAGTCACCAGAAATCCATGCCGCGGCACCAGGAAAAGTATCCAGCGGATATTTCTTGTCTACCTGGCCGGCTTCCGGCGCTGGCTTTTGTTTGCCCGTCCGTTGCTCTTCCCTTAAGGCCTCCAAAATCTGCCGCGCGCGCATGCCTCTCCCCCCCGTCCTGTAATGCCAGAACCCCATCGGCTTCACCCTCCTAAAATCCTTTCCGCGAACCAAATCCGCTAAGCTGACCCCATCCAGTATCGGCTGACCCCGCGTCAATTTTACTCCTGCCAATTCCAAGATTGTGGGGTAAATATCCACCGTGTTGGCCGGAACATTCGTCACCCGGTTTTTCCGGATCACCGCAGGCCACTCAATCAGCCCGGGCACACGAATGCCACCTTCAAGCAAATTGCCCTTCCTACCAGACAACCCTCCCATGGAGTTGGGCTTCAAGCCGCCATTGTCACTGCAATACCAAAGAATGGTATTGTCCGCCACCCCCAACCGACGAAGGCCGCCCCGCAATTCACCCATCGCGGCATCCATCGCGGTAATCTCCGCGTAAAAATTTGCCATCGCCTTGGTTTCATCCTTGTACATCTTGAGAAATTTTTCTGTACCCACATGCGGTCCATGCGGGTTGCCGAACCATACCACCGCGAGAAACGGTCTATCCTTCACCTTCGCCATCCAGTCGAGCGCCAGCTCAACGGTGACATGCGAACTTTCGCCCTGAGTTTCAATCACCTTGCCGTTGTGACTGAAGAGCGGATCGTTCTCGTAAAAATTCGGCGCGGAAACCCATTCATCAAAGCCGTTCTTGCCCGGAGCCACCTCACTGTCCGCCCGCACCGATCCGAGATGCCACTTGCCAAAATGGCCGGTGGAATAGCCCGCGGCCTTGAGGGCCTCGGCGATGGTAATCTCATTTTTGCGCATCGTATGCCCCCACTGAAAGCACCCCATACGATTCGGATGCCGCCCCGTCAACACACTCGCCCGGGTGGGCGAACACACCGGTGCTGCCGCATAAAATCGATCAAAGCGCAGCCCCCTTCGCGCCATTTCATCAAACACCGGTGTCTTCAACACCTTGTGCCCCATATATCCCATGTCCCCCCACCCTTGGTCATCAGCCATGGCGAGGACAATGTTGGGACGATCCTCTGCACTCAGAAAAACCGCCAGTGAAAGAACAAGCAAAGAAGGTATGATGCGTTTCATCATTTCTTGATGGGGTAATTTAAATCATGGAATGCCTTTTCCAAGTTCTGACGAATCACCGCGACATGTTCACCGGGATTTTTCAACGGCGACTTTTCCATCGCATCATTCTTCACGTCGAAAAACCTGCCGTCGCTATAGAGCTTGTATTGCTTGGTGCGCACCCAAGCCTTGCCGCGGCCTTCGGCGAAGGCGTGGTAGCGGGCAACATGGCGGCGGGTGCGGAGGAGCGTGGAGGCAAAACTGACGCCATCGATGGGGTGCTTCACCCGCGTGCCGGCCAGTTCAGCAACCGTGGGCAGCCAATCGCTGAAGTCCACCAACTCATGGCCTTGGCGCCCAGCGGGAATGCGGCCGGGCCAACTGGCAATGAGCGGGACGTTGGTGCCGATGTCCAGCAGCGTGCCTTTGCCGCCGGGAATGCGTTGGCCGTTGCGGATGGAGAAGACGTTTTCGTATTCGTACTTGCGACCTTCGATGTGGCGCAGCTTGGAACGCTTGGCCGTGCCGTTGTCGCCGGTGAAAAAGACGACGGTGTTTTTGCGCAGGCCGAGCTGGTCGATTTTGGCAACGAGTTTGCCAATCATCGCGTCCATGCTTTCGATCATTTCGCCGTAGTTCATCCAGCGATCCTTGCCCGGCATGTACGGCACCTGAACCGGGATATCATCCGTCACGTCATGCGCCAGCGCCATCGGGTAGTAGGCGAAAAACGGTTTCCCCGCCTTGGCGCTTTTGGCCATAAAATTACCGAGGAATTCGACGTACAAATCCGGCCCGTACTTGCCCCTCGTGTCCGTCCGCAGTCGGCCGTTTTCATAAATGAACGGTTCGTGAAAACGCGCGCCCTCGTGCCAGCCGAACACGCTCCACTCATCGAAACCCATCCGCGCGGGCTGTTGCAGATCATTCTTCATCAGGCTCAGCTGCCACTTGCCCGCCACCGCCGTAGCGTAACCGGCGCGCTTGAGTACCTGCGCGATGGAGTTTTTCTCCTCGGCCTTTGGAAAGCTGCCCCATTTTGACTTGAGCCGGAACGGATATTTGCCGGTCATTAAACACACACGCGTGGGATGGCACACGGGCATGCTGAAGGCGTAATCAAACCGCATGCCGCTCTTGGCCAGCGCGTCGATGTGCGGCGTCTTCCAGCGTTCACCGCCATAAGCACCGATGGGTTCGCAGCCGACATCGTCGGTCATGATGAGCACGATATTCGGTTTGCCTTGCGCCACAACGGCCATCGCCGCGCACGCCAACAGTGAAAAGAGGATTCGTTTCATTGCAGTTTCTCCGGAATGCCCTGGATAATTTTGTCTTTCGGAAACATCGCCTTCACCGCCGCCAGCACATCGGCGCGTTCTTCCTTGAGCGAAGTGTAGCTCACCGTCTTGCCATCGAGGTACAGCGCCCAGTAATTGCAGATGAAACAAATCGCTACCTGCGCCTCGCGCTCGCCCACGCGGAACCGCAGCAGGATGCCCGGATCAAAGTGCAGCTTTTCCTCGTGACGCGTGGTGGAATCTGCATCGGCCAAAACCAAATTGCGTAGCCGATTGCTGGCTTTGCCCTGCAACGTCCGGCCGTCGCGACTGACGGTGAAAAAGAGAAACTTCTTTTCGCTCTCTTCAGCATTCAGCCGATGCGTCGTGATGCGCGGCGATGTTTTGAGCAACCGCCGCACCAGCTCCATCGGCGGACGCGTGCGACCGGCGGCCTGTTGCCCGCCGATGTACTCCGAAAACTCACTCACCACACCCAACTGCTTGAGCCAAAGATTTTCGCGTTCGCCCAAGTCACCATCGAGATTGTAAAGCTGCCCCTTTGGCCCACCGGGCTTGGGCTTTGCACTGCGCGGATTGGAGAAGCCTCCCGAGCCGAGTGACGGAATGAATTTCCAAAACCGATGACGCACCGCCAAGTGCGAGAGCCGAGTGCCGGTGATGAGCCAACGCCGGGCGAAATCCCGCTGCCCTTTCAGCACCGGCAAAAAGTTTTCGCTGTCCTCGCCTTCATCATCCGCCAATGGCCGACCGGCGATCGCGGAAAACGTCGCCAGCAAATCCGCTTGGCACACCAGCGCATCACTCACCGCACCGGCCTTCACAGCCGCCGGCCAGCGCACGACAAACGGCATGCGATGGCCCGCCTCCCACGCGTCACCTTTCATGCCGCGCAAAGGCGTGGTGGCGTTGTGACCGAATCGCTTGGTGTCGGCGTCATACCACACCGGGCCGTTGTCGCTGGTGAACAGCACCAGCGTGTTCTTCGCCAAGCGGGCGTCGTCGAGGGCCTTGAGGATTTGACCGACCGTGTCATCGACCATCGCCACGAAGTCGCCATACATGTTGTTCGTGCGGCCTTGGAATTTTTTGGTGGGCAACCACGGCGTGTGCGGTGCGGGCAAGGCTACGTACAGAAAGAACGGCTGTTCCTTGTCGCGTCGCGAGCGAATGTAATCGACCGACTCCGTCGTGAACCGCGGCAGCACTTTCACGTGCTTGAAGTCCGGCGAGATGGGCCCGCCGCGCCAAAACTCACCCTGAATTTTGCTCCAGCCCTCTGTATTGCGCGGACCGATCGTCCCGGTCGGCTCCTGAATCGCTTTTCGACCGCCAATATAATAGTACGGCACGATATCCAGCGAGTGCGGCATGCCAAAATAAAAATCGAACCCGTGATCCAGCGGCCCGCCGACGAGCGGCTTGGCGTAATCGTAATTTGGCCCGCCATCAAAACCGAGATGCCATTTGCCGACCATGGCCGTGGCGTAGCCCTGCCCTTTCAAAGCCGAGGCGATCGTCGTGCGCCCTTTTTCAATGACCGACTGCCGCCGCCAACCGAGATTCGCCCGATGCGGATAGCGCCCGGTGAGCAGCCCGTACCGCGTGGGCACACACACCGAAGCCGGCGAATGGGCATCAGTGAAGCGCATCCCCTCGCGCGCAAGCCGGTCGATGTGCGGCGTGGGATTCTTCGACTTGGCATTGTAACACCGCGCATCGCCGTAGCCCATGTCGTCGGCAAGAATCACCACGATGTTCGGCTTTGGCGGCGGATTCAGCCCCCAAGCCACCTGCGCCACGAAAAGGAACGCCAACAGGAAACGGTGCATGCAATAGAGCAAAGCACAGGCAAATTGAAAATGATACAGAAATTCGAAAACGAAAACCAATAACCGGAAGATTTATCCGGTCCTTTGAACGACGCGACGAGCAACCGACTTTTTCCGCTTCAATGCGCCCCGGGGTGGCATCTTTTCGACTGGAATCTGGGTGGAAGCGTCGCGGATTACTGAGATCAGTCGGTTCAATTGTCGGTTCGGCAGGCCGGCGTATACCGGCAAATATACCGTGTCCCGAATGTACTCATTACACTCACGAGCCGGCTTGTCCGGTGCTGCATCCGGCGCAATTGCTTGCAGTTGGGTCGATGTTGAAGTGGCATCAAATCCCGCTGCGCGCAGGTCGGCCACCAGTTTGCCCTTGTCGGCACAACGAACTGGGAAAAGCCAATAAGTGTGAGATGCGCTGTCAACGCCATGAATATCCACGAACTCCCGGAGGCCATCCCGCACAGTGTTGCCCGCGACAATACGCCCGGCCAGATGGCCGTTTCTGGATTGGTGAAGACGACGGAGCAACAAGGCAAGCTGCGCCACCGGGGGCTGTTGACGAATGTGCAGCAGGAGTTCACTGGCCTTGAAATTTCGTACTGCGGCAATGACCAATTCGTCAAAATCCACGCGCAGCAGTTCGCACGCGCGAACAAAGAGCCGGTAGCAAACCGGCTGGCCCAGTGTTTTTAGGACCCCATACTTGATCGTGCGCCATATAAACCCGGCCCGGCCTCTCTCGGGATATTTTGAAAGACGATTGCGAAGGGCACCGCGCTCTTGTCCTTTCCGTACCCGTGCCATAGCCCCGCCAAGGGCACTGGCCGTCTTGATGGATCCAAAACTAAAGAGACTTATGTCACTTCGAGCATCACCGTTGTAACGATCAATACCCCGGAACGCCTGTGCACAATCCTCCACTACACGAATCTCCGGACGATCCGTCACGGCACGGAAAATGGGATCCATGTCCATCCGAGCCCCAAACAGATGAGCGGCAACAATCAGGCGCGTGCGTGACGTGAGGGCACGCTTGACCGCGCCACGCTTGACCTCAAGTGTCCTCATGTTGAGATCCACCGCCACGACAACCAGCCCATGGGCATGAACGATTTGGACCATGTCGGGAATGTTAACGCCGGTCATCAGCACCTCGCTTCCACGAGGCAGATTGAGGATTGAAAGGTAGGCGTCAAAAAGAGTGCGCACCGACAGCGCGGCGATGGCGTCATTTTCCGCCGACCAGAGTTTTTCAAGATCGGCAGCAACAATCTCCCGGCGCAACCCCGGTCGGAGAGTATGTCCTACCGCAGCCAACAGGTCGCGATAGGAAAAATCCAGCTGCTTGCGCGCATACATGACAAATGCCCGAGCCCCTCAGCACCCACCAAAGAGTGCCGCTCTCCTAACAAAAACTCGCCCTTGAATCCAGCTTTTTGCGTAAGGGCCGTGGACAGTTACATTAAAAGAATGCCAAGATTAAGCAAAAAGGGCCGGAATTGATTCCGGCCCTTGTATGAATTCTTTGCCCAGCCTACTGCACCGATAGCTTGTGGCTCTCGGAGTGGCTGTTGAATTCGGGGGCGTACATGCACTGGATGCTGGCCATGCCGGACTGGTACTGGCCCTTGTGCTGGACGCGCACGCTATACTCAAAGACGTAGGTGCCCTTGGGCAGGTAGTCGATGAAGAAGTGCGTGGCAGTGTCGCGAGTGCTTTCGTAGTAGCCGAGGCCGTCTTGATAACGGTACCTGCTAAGTACGTTCACCGGCTCGGTACCACTGCCCCGCTGGTCCTTGAGGTGCACGTATTCCATGTCGCGGTCGGTGCGCAGGACGATGCGTTGCACGAGCTCATCGCCGACAGCGGCGGTGCCGTTGAAGGGCTTGAGCTGCGGGCCGGCGTTGGTGTTGACCTTAATGAAGAGTTTCTTCTGCAAAGTCAGCGGGGTTTCCTCGTGCGGGGTGATCTTGCTGATATCCTCCAGGTACTGCCAGTGGACGCTACCCCAAGCGACGCCCTCGTCATGCTTGGTGACCTTGACCTTACCCAACTCGGGCTTCACGTCGCTGCCGAGGAAGCGATGCTCGTAGAAGCCGGTGCCAGCCTCTACATTCTTGGGGTCGATCTTGGTGTCGCCGACGGTGACCTCCACAAGGGCTTCGCTGGCGAGCCAGTTAGCGCCTTGCAGAAGCAGGGCGTAGCAGGCGTCGGCGGTGGCCTTGGTGGTTTTCCAGTCGCGGGTCTGCTTCTGCTTGAGGAGCCAGACCTTGCATTCCTCGACGTTGTCGAAGTCGCGGGCGACCTCGTGCAGGGCCTCGATCATCATGGCCTGCGTCTCGATGGGGGCGCGGTACCACCACCAGCTGTGCTCGGTATCGCGCCAGAACATGCCCATCTCCTCGTCGGTGACAGAGCGTTCCTTGAGGGAGGCGATGATGTCACGCGGGGTGGCCTTGTCACCAAAGCGGTGGAGGCCGACGGCGATGTGGGCTTGGCTCTGGCGGTTGCCGTTGACAGCCGCGCCGATGCCGCCGCCGACGTGCAGCCAGTGTTTCTTGGCCTGCGCGAGGAAGTAGTCAACAGCCTCCTTGTGTTGCGGGGCGATCTTGCGGTCCTTGAGGAAGAAGCTGCGCCCGTAGAGGTAGAAGGCTATAGTGGTGGACAGGTTGTTCTTGTCCTTGTGACCGTGGTCGACAATCCAACGGTAGCGCTTGTGGATCCAGCCGTCCATCCGGTTCAGGGCCTTGATGGCCATGCTGGCGTCGAGGTTGACGCCGAGGTGGCGCAGGCGGCCGAAGCCGGTGGCAATGTACAGGGTCATGTAGTCGTTGGGAGGACCGCCGGGGAACCAGCTCCACGCGCCGTCGGGCCGCTGGAGTTCGCGCAGCTTGGTGAGCATGCGGTTCCTCTCGCGGGCGAGGCGGCCGTCCTCGAACAGGATGCCGACGTTGCGGCGGGCCTGGCTTTCCTTCTTGGCCTGACGCAGCCACGGGGTTTCCTCGAGCATGACGGCCTTGAGGTCCTGGTTCTTTTCCATCGGGCTGTCGAGCGCGGGCGTGTTGCGCCACTGGTCGAACACCTGCCGGATGCGCGGGTCGCTGTTGGCGATGTGTTGGGCAAGGCTGTTGGCGTAGAGGCGGTTGAACGTCTGCTCGGCGCACTCGTGCGGGTACTCCATCAGGTAGGGCAGCGCCATGACGGCGTACCAGCTGGGGTTGGAGACCATTTGCACGGTGTAACGCTCGTGCTGGATGGTGTCGGACTTGCCGGAGCCGATGAGCTTGGCGAAGTTGAAGTTCTTCGTCTTCGCGCCGCGTATGGGCAGCGGCAGGCTCTCCGTGACAAAGATGCGCCGGGAAAGCACCGGCAGGTGGTTTGCCTCGCCGTCGCTCATCTTGTCAGTGGCGCCGACGGCTTTGTAAGCGAGGAAGCCCATGCCATCCGGCACCTGCAGGCGCCAACTGTAGGTTTTGCTTTGCTTGGCGGGCACCTCAAAGGCCTTCTCGTTGGCTTCGTTGTTGAGGAGCGGATCGACGTTGTCACCACTGGTGGCATCGTTGAAGGTAAGCATTACTTTGCCTTTTTGGACTTCGCCAGAAAGGTTGCTGACCTTGACGGTGAATTCCAGCATGTCGCCCTCGCGCAGGAAACGGGGCGGGTTGGGCTGCACCATGAGATCCTTGGCAGTCACAGTTGTATCGGTGAGGTAACCGCTTTCTAGAGATTGCCCGTGTGTGAAGCCCATGAACTTCCACTGTGTGAGTGCCTCGGGAATGGTGAACTCCATGCGCACTTCACCGTCCTTATTCGCTACCAAGTGCGGCAGGAAGAAAGCTGTCTCATTAAGATTCTTGCGAGCGGTCACTTGGGTGAGGTCGGGGGAGTTGCCTTCGGCTCCTGCAATTCCATTGGCATCTCGTTTTCCAGCTACGCCATCATCAGCTGCGCCAGCATTAACTGTTTCAGCAACGGCAGCGTCGGCCCGCATTTCCATGGCTTGCTGCCCAAGCGCCCCTTTAGCCATTCTCATTGCAGCCATGGGTGGGGCAGGTGCACCTTGTGCAAGTGCCATTTCCGGTCGTCCCCGACCGCCGCGACCTGTTAATGCCATAGTATTTCTGGCACCGAAATACTGGAAGCCCCAGAGATTGGCAGTTATT
>CEVA01025836.1_pt1 | contig 24006 bp, 16 predicted proteins | sample 361521 | NCBI WGS metagenome assembly CEVA01 (sample SAMEA2622823, study PRJEB7988) | marine metagenome | isolation source: saline water (ENVO:00002010), including
TCACAAGGGATGATCTCATTAAATAATTACCTGCAAAAAACAAAAGACCCCAAACAAAAAACTCCTACAGTTCAATTAGAACCTAAAATCACCGAGGCTTTTATAACCCCAGGCTCTCGACTTGCTAAATCATTATCAACCATGGGTGTTATTAAAGTTTCTTCACCTCAAATCCCAATATTAACTGAACATCAAAAAGATAACTCACTTCTAACTTCAGCTTATTCCACTAAAAATCGATCTGTTTTAGCTTTCGAAAGTATGTTCCATAAATGGGTTTTAGGGATATCCTTTGATTTAAATTCTTCCGAAAAAATTAACGCACATATATACAAAATCCATAGTTCTCTTATTAATCAAGTAATAAACCCATAAATGTTAACTTAAAATAACGTTGACACTGCCCATACAATACAGGTGTAAAAAACCACAATTTGTAGTATAATCTTACGAACTATCACAATATATGGTAATATCAGAACCATATTGAGAATTAATAAGTGTGATTAATCTAGGCTAGGCGCCATATCGATAAATAAAGGACGTTTTTATGACAACAGAAACTGAATTTGGCCTACTAAGAAATCGTGACCTCACAGAAGAAATGAAAGTTTCTTATATGGACTATGCTATGTCAGTCATAGTCTCTAGAGCACTGCCTGATGTTAGAGATGGATTGAAACCAGTCCAACGCAGAATTCTTTACGCAATGCACGGATTAGGAATGTCTCCAGGTTCTGCACATAAAAAAAGTGCCAGATTAGTTGGTGAGGTACTAGGTAAATATCACCCTCATGGAGATGGCCCAGTATACGAAGCAATGGTTCGAATGGCACAAGAATTTTCTATGAGAGTTCCTCTTGTTAATGGACAAGGTAATTTTGGAAGTGTAGATGGAGACCCTCCCGCTGCAATGAGATATACTGAAGCTCGCCTAAGTCGCGCTGCTGAAGAAATTTTAAATGACATAGAACAAGACACAGTAAATTTTATAGAAAATTTTGATGGGTCACTACAAGAACCTTCCATCCTACCTGCTAAACTACCTCAACTTCTTTTAAATGGTACTACCGGAATCGCAGTTGGGATGGCAACAAATATTCCTCCACACAACTTAGGGGAATTATGTTCAGGCATTATAAGATTAATTAATAATCCAGACGCTTCAACTCGTGAATTGATGAGATATGTAAAAGGTCCAGATTTTCCTACAGCTGCAATGATCATGGGGAACCAGGGAATTGTGGAAGCTTACGAAACTGGCCGTGGTACAGCCGTTATGAGAGCTGTTTCCACACTACAAGAGACTCCAAATTCTAGAAAAGCAAAATTAATTTTTTCTGAGCTCCCATATCAAGTTAATAAATCAAATCTAATTGAAAAAATGGCTGCACTTGTTAGGTCAAAACGTATTGAAGGAATAACAGAAATACGTGACGAGTCTAACCGAAAAGGAATTCGGATAGTCCTTGAGCTAAGAAATGTCAGTCAAGCTCCAGTCATATTAAACAAACTCTACTCAATGACCCCCCTACAAACGAATTTTTCATTCAATATGTTAGCACTGGCTAATGGTACTCCCAAAACCATTACATTGAGAGGAGCTCTTCAATACTATATTGATTTCCGTCGAGAAATTGTCACAAGAAGAGCACAATATCAACTAACAAAAGCACAAAATCGTATCCATCTATTAGAAGGATTACTAGTAGCTCTAAACAATATTGATTCAATCATAACTTTAATTAGAGAATCTCAAAGTGTTGATAATGCAAGAAGTGCGTTAATGACTTGGTATAAACTGGATGAACTCCAAGCACAAGCTATTCTTGATATGCCACTACGAAGATTGGCAGCTTTAGAAAGAGAAAAAATAGAAAATGAACATAAAGAACTAGCAAAAGAAATTAAATCTCTTCAAGGATTACTTTCCAGTAAAGAAAAAATAGATGAAGTTATTAAAACAGAAACTCAGGAAATGCGAAAAAAGCATGCAGACCCAAGAAAAACTCAAATTAAAGAAGAAGTTAGAAAATTTACTCGAGAAGAACTTGAGGCACATGAATCTATTGTCATTACTCTTAGCCAAGGAGGCTATATAAAGCGTATACCTGCTGGAACCTATCGTAACCAACATCGCGGCGGACGTGGTGTTACTGGAATGACTACACGTGAAGATGATCCTATAAATAATATTATAGTAGGAGATACCCATGATACTCTCCTATTTTTTACTAACCGAGGCAGAGTGCTTCCTTTGAAAGCATTTGAATTACGACCAGATATTTCTCGTAAAACTCGAGGTGTGCCAATAACAAATATAATTCCTTTGCAAGATAATGAATCTGTTAAATCAGTAGTAAGTATACAAAATCTATCTCAAAAAGATTTGTATTTATTTATGACAACAAATAAGGGTTCTGTGAAGAGAATTTCTGTAGAAAAAATTTCCTCCATACGAAAAGCCGGCTTAATAATCATGAGACTCCCTAAAGGAGAAGATCTATTAACCGCATTCTTAGTAAATAATGATGAAGATGTAATAATGGTGTCTGAAAACGGTCAATCGATTAGATTCGGTGCAAAAGACGTAACCCCACGAAATCGTCCAGCTGGTGGAGTTCGTGGTATGAAGATGGTTAAAAACGATAAGATCGTGGCTGCAGATAAAGTTATACCAGATAGCAAGTTACTTGTTGTTAGTAAAAATGGATTTGGTAAATTAACAGATCTCAATAGATATCGCTCACAAAATCGTGCAGGTAGTGGTATAAAAACATTGAATGTTACAACCAAAACAGGCAAAGTAGCAGGAGCACAGGTGATTGCTCAAAGTCATGAAGTTTATCTTGTTTCAAAACAAGCAGTTATGTTAAGAACCAACCTTTCAGAAATACGAAATACAGGAAGAGCGACTCAAGGAGTAACTATTTTTAAATTAGCTAAAGGAGATTCTGTCAGCAGTATGGCATGTGTTGGGGATTTAGGAGATGATGCTTTATCTCAACCTAAAATCACGACAGAAGATATATAATCAATATTTCCCTAGATTAAAATTTAATTTGTAAAATAAAGTATATGTCGCTTAATAAGCAATTTTCTGTTGAAGATCAAATACGTAATAAAGCAAAAGAACTAGGGTTTAATTTAGTACGTATTACAAACGCAGTTCCATTCATTCGAGATGAAAAAGCTGCAATACAAAGACTCCGCAAAGGATTTATGGGAGATTTACCCTGGTATACTGAAAAAAGAGTTCATACGGCTAATAACCCTCAATTTCTTTTAGACAAAGCACAATCAATTATTTCTGTATCTATGCCTTACTATATTGAACAAAAAGCATCTTTAAGAAAATCAGTATCAGGTAAAGTCGCAAGATATGCTTGGGGTGACGATTATCATATTGTCATGAAAAAGAAACTGAAAATTCTACTCTCTAATATTTCTGAAATTACAAAAAAAAGTGCCAACGGACGTATTTTTGTAGATGATGGAGCTATAAATGACCGTGCTGTAGCTGAAAAATCTGGACTAGGATGGTTTGGGAAAAACACTAATATTCTGACCTCTTCCCATGGGTCTTGGATTTTACTAGGATCAATTATCACAGATTTAAAACTTACTCCAGATAAAGTACTTAAAAAAAATTGTGGTTCTTGCACTACATGTATAGATTTATGTCCAACAGGAGCTATTGTTGGACCTTATGTACTCGATAGCCGTAAGTGCATATCTTATCTCACCATTGAACTAAAAGGAATTATTCCACGTAATTTGCGCACAGCTATTGGATCATGGATTTTTGGTTGCGATATCTGTCAAGATGTTTGTCCAGTTAATAAGAGTATCCCCAATACTACTGTGTCTGAATTTTCTCCTCGAAATACAAATTATACAATAGCAGAATTATTGAATTTTCTAGATTTCAATCAAGATAACTTTAGCAAAAAATTCAAGAATAGCCCAATTAAAAGAGCAAAACTGGAAGGTTTAAAACGAAATGTTTGCATAGCATTAGGAAATTCACAAAACATAAAAGCAATCCCTAAATTAAAAAAGGTGTTAAAGGAAGAAACATATATAATCAAGATTCATGCTGCATGGGCTTTAGGACAAATAGGCGGGACTACTGCATATAAAACACTACAAAACGCATATATGGAAGAAAAAAATGAAGGAGTGAAACAAGAAATATCTCTTTCTTTAAAAGATATCGAACTCAGATAAAAGACTATAGACCTTGTCATACTCAAAGAGTAAAATAGTTAATGATTTCGTAATTTACAAAAGAACAATTGAATAGATTTGAGGTACTAATTATATGAAAGTTGTCATGTCAAAAATATCAAAGCAAGCATATTCTAAAAATTATAGCTTTGAAGAAGAATTGATTGAAACATATCCAGATATAAACTGGGTATCAGCAATTAGTGAAGAAGAACAGATAAAAGAAATTGGAGATTGTGATGTTTTCTATGGCTGGCCTTCACATAAAGTATTTCTTGCAGCTTCAGAAAAATTAAAGTGGATCCATGTACCTGGAACAGGAATTGACCGAGTCACAAAAAACAACCAGGAACTTATTGATAGTGATGTTATTCTTACAAATTGTCCTCAAGCTCATACTAAACCAATGGCGGATCATACACTAGGAATGATTTTAAGTTTATCCCGTAAATTATGGGAAAACCGAGACCAACAACATCAACATACATGGAAAGAGGAGGGGTATGTCAAATCTGCAATGGAAAATAATAACCCCCTTGTAGCTCTTTCGGGAACTACTTTAGGTATAGTATCTATGGGTGGTATAGGTAGGCAAATAGCACAGCGTGCAAAAGGTTTTGAGATGGATATTTATGCTGTTGATAAATATCCATCTGACCCTCCAGAAGGTGTTAGTCAAATTTGGGGACTGGATAAACTAGATGAACTTATCCAAATTTCAGACTGGCTTGTAATTACTTCTCCATTTACAACTGAAACAAAGGGGTTGATTAATGAAAAACACCTACATTTATTTAAACCTTCATCACATGTAATTGTAATTTCCCGTGGTGGCATATTTGATGAAAAAGCATTATTAAAAGGACTTCAGACAAAGAAAATTAAAGGTGCTGGAATCGATGCATTTGAAACTGAACCCCTTGATCCTAAAAGTCCATTGTGGGATATGCCAAATGTAATAATATCTCCACATTCTTCTGCAATTACCCCAACAATGTTTGAACAAAGACTACAAATTTTCCGAGATAATTTCAAACGATTTCTAGAAGGAGAAACTCTTAACCATATATGTAACAAAAGGGAAGGTTTTTAAACTTTAGCCTATCCTAAAAAATTATGGGGAAGTGTCGGAATTGGTAGACGAGCATGATTTAGGATCATGTGCCCTAGGGCGTGGGAGTTCGAGTCTCCCCTTCCCCATTTAATAAATCAAAAGTCGTTTTTAATAAATCCTGTTAACTCTTGAGCCACATTTTATGGTATGTTACCATCCAATTAATTATGAATCCCGCATACATACGTAATTTCTCTATTATTGCCCACATTGATCATGGTAAATCAACACTTGCAGATAGATTACTAGAACAAACAGGCAATTTACAAAACAATGATGCCAGTCAAATTTTAGATACAATGGAATTAGAAAAAGAACGTGGTATCACAATCAAAGCTCAAGCAGTTAGACTTTCATATACATCTACGGATTCTAGCAAATACCAGTTAAATCTTATTGATACACCAGGACATGTTGATTTCACACATGAAGTGTCAAAAAGCTTACAAGCATGTGAGGGGGCTTTATTAGTTATTGATGCTACACAAGGCGTACAGGCACAAACCCTAGCTCACACATATTTTGCAATTGAACACGATATTGAAATCATACCTGTCATTAATAAAGTGGACGTAGATGTAGCTGAACCTGAAAGAATTGCTCAAGAAATCTCACAACTTCTAGGGTTTAAAATTGAAGATATTATTTTTGCATCAGCAAAAGATGGAACCGGAATTAATGAAATTTTAGAAGCAATTGTTAAACGTATCCCTTCTCCAAAGGGTGATATACAAAATCCATTACAAGGTTTTATTTTTGATTCTAAATATGACGCATACAAAGGAGCTATAGCATATATACGAATACTCGAAGGCCAAATTAAACAAGACGAAATAATAAAATTAATGTCTAACAATATTACTTCAGAAACAGTAGAAATTGGTTATTTTATACCGGAACCAATGACAAGTAATATTCTTTCTGCAGGAGAAGTTGGATATTTAGCAACTGGACTTAAAAAATTAGGTGATTTATCTGTTGGAGATACGATTACATCCATCAAAAATCCAGCTACGAAACCCTTAAAGTCATATGTTGAAGTTAATCCAACTGTTTTTGCCAGCGTTTATCCTGTTGAAAACGAAAATCTACCTATCTTAAAAGATGCTTTGCAAAAGCTAATTTTAAATGACTCATCATTACAGTTTGAACCAGAAACATCTTTGGCGTTAGGTTCAGGTTATAGATGCGGCTTTCTTGGATTATTACATATGGACATTGTGCAAGAAAGACTGGAGCGAGAATATGGACTAAATTTAATTGCAACATCGCCAAGCGTTATATATAGTATCACAAGAAAAGATGGTCAAATATTAACTATAGATAATCCTTCTAAAATGCCACCTGCTAATGAAATAGACCATATAGATGAACCTTATGTTCATTTAACTATTATCACACCTTCAGAATTTATTGGAACTCTAATGAAATTAGCAACTGGAAGACGTGGAGATTTTAAAAAACTAGAATATCTGAACCAAAACATCTCTTCTAATAAAAATCAAACTGAAATAACAGAAACAAATACAAAGCAATTCATCCAAAACAGAGTTTCTCTTGAATTCAATATCCCATTATCAGAAATCCTTATTGATTTCTACGATAAATTGAAATCAATAACACAAGGATATGCCTCTATGGATTATACAGCCATTGACCCACGACCTGGAAACTTAGTAAAAATGGATATTTTCATCAATGGTGAAAATGTTGATGCATTAGCAATAATTGTTGAGCGTAGCTCAGCATATGACAAGGGTAGAAAACTTGTTGATAAAATAAAAGAATTAATACCACGACAATTATTTGCAGTTGCAATTCAAGCCGCAATTGGAAACAAAATAATTGCTCGTTCAACAATTAGTGCATTAAGAAAAAATGTCTTAGCAAAATGCTACGGCGGTGACGTTACTCGTAAACGTAAACTTCTTCAAAAACAAGCTGCAGGTAAAAAACGTATGAAACGATTAGGAAAAGTAGATATTCCACAAGAAGTATTTTTATCTGTTTTATCTTTAAACCAAGAGTAATTGGTTATATTTTCAAAAACTAGGCTTATTAATGGGCAAACACACCGTAGTTACTAAAAACAAGAAGAATTTTGATGAAAACAAATTCTTCCCAAAAAAATGGCTTGGACAAAATTTTCTATTAGATGAAAATATTCGCGATAAAATTATTAAAGCTGCTAGCTTAACCCCAAACGACATTCTAATAGAAATAGGACCAGGAAAAGGATTTTTGACTCATGCTTTAACTAAAATTGCTAAGCATGTTATAGCAATTGAGATTGATAATGATCTTTCACAATCACTACCTAAAAATCTAGGGAGTCCAAATAACTTGACCATACTTACTCAAGATGCACGTAACACAAATTTCTCTGATCTAATTCAAAATCAAAGGAAATACAAATTTATGGGGAATCTACCTTATTATGCAGCTTCTCCTTTAATTAGAAAAGTACTTACTTCTGAAAAAAAACCATCTGAAATCATAATTATGTTGCAATTAGAAGTTGCTCAACGAATGGTAGCACAACCAGGGAAAATGAGTTTACTGTCTGTTTTTACACAAATGTTTGGAAATCCTACTATCATTGCAAAAGTAAAACCAACATCATTCTATCCACGACCTAAAGTATTTTCAGCAATAGTCAGAATTGAAGTTTTCCAAAAACCGCTTATCTCACAAAAACAACAACTTTCCTTCTTTAATTTTTTAAAAATAGGATTTAATACTCCTCGAAAACAATTGCATAATGCACTTCGTAATGGATTAAATTCATCTTCTAATGACATAAAATTGATTCTTAACAAATGTGGTATAAGTTATACACAACGTCCTGCATCATTAAATTTAAATAATTGGTATTCTCTTTATAAAATATTAGAATCTCAAATTCCAAACATGGATAAAGATATAGAAATCTCATGATTAAAAAATCGTATGCAAAAATCAACTTGATTTTAGAAATACTGGGAAAACTAGATAATGGTTTCCATGAAATTTCATCTGTTGTACAAACGATTGATCTATACGATACTATTATTTTTAAACAATCAAATCATATTAGTTTAAAATGTAATATCAAAGCCCTAGAAAATGAAAATAATCTAATTATTAAAACCATCAAACTCCTCAAAAAAAAATACAATTACCCTGGAGGAATATCGATTACCCTAAACAAAAAAATACCTATGAGCTCTGGACTAGGAGGTGGCAGCAGTAATGCAGCAACTACAATATTAACTTTACAAGAATTATGGAAATTACCTATTAGTAAAAAAGAATTATTGAATATTGCATTAGAGATTGGGTCTGATGTGCCATACTTTATTCATGGTGGAACAGCACTAATAAAGGGTAGGGGTGAAAAAATCGTAAAACTACCTCCTGTAACACCTGATTTAAAAATATTAATTTGTCTGCCAAAAACATATATTCACAATAAAACCAAATCTATGTATAAATCTATTTCCAAAACTTTTTTCACTAAAGAGCAGTATACAAAAAAGCTAGTGCAGCAAATAAAGTTGAAAATGCCAATTAACTCTGCTATGTGTCATAATGTATTTGAAAATATTCTACAATCTACTAATCCTAAAACATTTAAACAATTTGAATTTATTCAATCTTCGATAGATAAAAATATTCATCTTACAGGTGCAGGTATGGCAATGTTTTTAATAAATACAAATGATACATATCTTTACGAAATTCAAAAAAAGATTAATGACTCTACCAATCTTGTTTCATTAATAACCAGAACGATAGAAGATGAGATCTAATAGATGCTACACCATATTATTGCAGGCATAGTAACAGGTTTATTTATAGGCGCAACTCTTGGAATAATAATTCCATCAATATTATTTTTCCCTACATCATCTCAAAAAAAACTAAATCTTATTATTGAAAATCTTCCTACTTACGCAAAATCACCAAGCGCCCTCATCCTAATCATTTCTTTAATTTATTGTCTATTTCCAATATTGGGAACAATTATTGGTCTAATTATATATACGACAACTTTATTTGAAACAATAATACCCCTTAAATTCTTAGTTGTTATTTTACTATCACTACTACCCATAATTTGGTTATATTCTACTCAAAAACTCAATAACACTTTATTTAAAATTATTACTTGGTCATCAGCAATACTAACTTTTATTTGTTTTAACTCGCTATATACTACAATAATCCCTTAAAATTTATTTACTATTAGAGAAATATTAAATATTTTAAAATATGAGTGAAACCAATCAATTATTACAAAATCTTTCTACTAAAGATAAACGTAATATAACAAAAATTTTACCCAATTCATGGGTGACGCTAGATATTGAAAGTACTGGACTATCTCCAAAAACAGATAAAATCATAGAAATAGGAGCAGTAACTTTTACAGGAAATGAATTAGTCGATCAATTTAGTTCTTATATTAATCCTCACAGAAAAATAGATCCTTTTATTTCAAGACTAACCGGTATTAAGCAAACCAATTTAGATAATGCTCCTGATTTTTCAGCAATTAAACAATCATTCATGGATTTTATAGGAACGAATACCGTGATTGGACATAACATTCATTTTGATTTAAGTTTCTTAAATCAAAATGGATTAATATTATCTAATCCAAGCATAGATACACTCAAACTGGCAGAAACTATATTGCCTAACTGTATGGGATACTCTTTATCAAAAATCGCTGAATATTTTGAATTAACGAATGACAATCCACACAGAAGTATTTCAGATTGTATACTAACCACTCAAGTATTCCTTTCACTAATGACAAAACTATTAGGATTAGATCCTATTATTCTTACTGAAATAAAAAGATTATCTGAACACGGATCTTGGGACAGCAAATTTTTAATTGATAAAATATTAAACTTATATCCAGATGCAGAAACATCTAAAACCTTATTAACCAATTTAAGTGCAGTAGAATCAATCAATCCAAAAATAAAACCTCCATTACATAAAAATCTTTTACCAGCACTTACACGGGATTCAATTACTTCAATCTTATCTAAAAATGGTGTTCTTTCAGAATCATTTCCTGAATTTGAATTTCGAAAACAACAAATTGAAATGGCCTTTGAAATAACTGATTCCATTAAATCTCAAAAAAATATTATAATTGAGGCTGGCACAGGAATTGGTAAATCTCTAGCGTATCTAATACCAGCTTTTTTATCTGCAAAATCAAATAATAAGCCAATTATAATTTCAACTAACACCATTAACTTACAAGAACAATTAATTCAAAAAGATATTCCTCAATTAGTCAAAGCTCTTTCTACCTCTAATATTCCGGCCATCAGCTATACTGCACTAAAAGGAAAAAGTAATTATATATGTACTCAAAAATTTTTTAATGAATTAAACTCAGATGACTTACGGCCAGAAGACACATATATTTTAAGTAAAATATTCATTTGGTTAACACAAACACAAAATGGTGAACGATCAAATATTAATTTACGGAAAAAATTTGATCTAGAATGGTGGAAAAAATTATCTGCTGAATCATCTGACTGCCTACAAAACCATAATAACTGTTTCTTAAAAATCTCTAGAGAAATAGCTCTTCTTTCTGACATCGTTATTGTTAACCATGCCTTACTTATATCTGATCTAAACAACAAAGGAAATTCAATACCTAATTATAATTTTCTAATTATTGACGAAGCTCAAAATTTAGAAAACGAAGCAACTCGTCAACTAGGATTTAACGTTAGACTAAACGATTTAAGCATTCTCTTAGAATTTTTAATTAGTGACCTGGCAAAACTACATAATGAAACAAATAAACATAACCATGAGAATTTCTCTTCGATTATTGCAAAAAACAATCTGATATTTAACAAAATAAAAGAACTCGTAAGTAAAATAATTCCACAATCTAATCTGCTCAATCAACAATTAATTGAAATGCTTAAAATCCCTGACTATAAAACATCAGAAACAACCTATATTCTACGAATTTCTGAAGAAACCAGAGTAACTTCTACATGGGAAAAATTACATTCTGAATGGTTGAATATCTATAATTATCTATCTCAATTACATGAATATCTGAGAACTTTTGAATTATCAATACAAAAGTTCTCAGATTTACCAACACCTCTTCAGCAAATTGTTAACCAACTATCAGATCGATGTAACAATTTAGAAGAAATAGAACACTCAATTACAAATTTCATTGGAAATTCTGAAGATAATTATGTCTATTGGCTAGAAGCACATGTTAACTTAAACGAAATCAATTTTAAAAGAGCCCCCTTAAAAATTACTGAGCACATCAATGACCTACTCTTACAAAACAATACAACAATTCTAACTGGAGCAACGCTCAGTACTAATGAAAACTTTAACCATATTAAAACACAACTTGGATTAAATGATTTTAAGGAAGTATTTCTTGGTTCACCATTTAACTACAAAAAAAATGCATTGATCATTGTCCCAAACGATATGCCAGAACCAAAAGAAGATAATTATCAAGAAATACTAGCAAAGATGATATCAGATGCTACCAAAATAAATAATGCCAAAATAATGGGGTTATTTACATCCTACAGCTCTCTACTCAAAACAGCTCATACTTTACAAAGCTTTGCCAAAGAAAACGACATAAATCTTTTAGTACAAAAACCTTTAACTAGTCCTTATGATCTTGTTCAACAATTTGTTCAATCTACTAAACCTCTCCTTCTTGGAACTTCAAGTTTTTGGGAAGGAATTGACCTAAATGACGACCTGAATATTTTGATTTTTGCTCGATTACCATTTCAGCCTCCAAATGATCCATTATTTCAAGCAAGATCTGAATTATATGACAACCCATTCAAAGAATATGGCCTACCTCAAGCAATTATTAAATTTCGACAAGGATTTGGCCGATTAATCAGGAAACAAAATAGTAAAGGTATTGCAATCATACTAGATAAACGAATTTTAACCAGAAGTTATGGAAAAGAATTTATTAAATCTATCCCAAAAACCTCATTTTCTAATCAACCAATATCCAATATTCACAATCGAATGGATGACTGGTTAAATAATTCTACATAACTTCATAAAATATTATGATTATATCAAGCAATCATTACGTTAATTTAGAAGCAACTTTATTTAGTGGCCAATGTTTTAGATGGATATCAGATCCTCCATGGTTTTATGGAGTTATTTCAAATAATTTAATAAAGATTCGTGAACACCCAAAGGGTATCGAATTCTTCTCAACTCCTACATCAGAAACATTATTAAAAGACAAAATTGCAGAATACTTTAATCTTGATGAAAACCTAGATGATATTTATTCATGTATTAATTCCGATAGTAGAATTAATACATCAATCCATTTATTTCAAGGAATGCGTATTCTCACACAAGATCCATGGGAGTGTCTTATCTCTTTTATATGTTCTTCTGCTTCTAATATAAAAAAAATAAGAAGAAATATAGACTCTTTAACTCAGTATTTTGGAAATAAATTATATTTAGATCAACAAATTCTTAATACATTTCCAACAATTCAAAATATTGTGGAAATAGATGAGGATATATTAAGAAATTTAGGGTTAGGCTACCGTTCTAAATATATCAAGTCTACTGCACAAACTATTCTCAACCAAAAAATTAAAATTAGAACATGGGAAAATTTAAATTATCAAGAAGGATTAGATCAATTAGTCTATTTTAAAGGAATTGGAGATAAGATCGCCAATTGTATACTTTTATTTTCACTCAATAAAAAAGAGGCTTTCCCTGTTGACCGTTGGATTGAGCAAATACTTCGAAATTATTATTTAACAAAATCTGAAAATAAAAGTTTGAAGACAACAGCATCATTACGATTATGGGGAATGAATCATTTCGGAAAATATGCAGGTTATGCAAATCATTACTTATTTCATTATTTCCGTACACAAAATAAGTAATATGTGTCCCTAAAAAGTTATCACTAACTTACCAACAACATTTTTTTCTTCTAACATTTTATGTGCACGCCTAACTTCTTTTAGGGGTATAGTATCTGCAATAATAGGAAGTGTTTTTTTATGACTAATTAGATTAATCACATTATGCAAATCTGCCATATTCCCCATAAAAACCCCGAATACAGTTTGTGAATTTTTAAAAAGAGAACCTAAGTGTAGATTTACTTTGTGTCCAGAAGTAACACCACAAACACAATATCTGCCACCTTTAGCTAATGTTTGAATCCCATATAACCATGATTCTAAACCAACATGATCTATAACAACATTAAATCCTTCATTATTTGTTATTTCCATGAGTTTCTTATTAAGATTCTCATCTGTATGTAATAAAACATCATTGACACCCATTTCTTTAATTAATTGAGCTTTATATAAATTACTAGTAGTTGCAACAATGTCTACGCCTGAAATGTTTTTTGCTAATTGAATTGCAGCAGTACCAATCCCACTAGATGCTGAGACAACTAAAACCTTTTCATTAGGTTGTAATTTTGCTTTTCGAAACAACATATTCCAACAAGGAATAAAAACTGTAGGCACCGCAGCTGCCTCAATATAAGAAATACTATCAGGTATATGGACTACATTATAGAAAGGTACAGTAGTATATTCGGCATATCCACCATTAGACGTCATGCCCAAGAAATTTGATTGTAAACATAATTCTTCTGCACCTAATTTACAATTTTTACATTTCTGACATGATATATGAGGATTGACCACTACTCTATCACCTACAAAAAAATCAGTCACCATATCACCACACTCGATGACATCACCAGCCACATCTCCACCTAAAACATGAGGAGTTTTCAGATTTAAACGAACTCCTTTTTCTCCAGCACGAGCAAAAAGGTCTAATCTATTAATACTACAGGCTTTAACTTTAATTTTGACTTCATTACTTTTAACTATAGGATCTGGCAAATCTCCATAGGTCAAAACATTAACATCACCTTGTTCTTCTATATACACAGATTTCAATAATAATACTACTTTCTAATTTAAAAAAGAATGTAAGTTTTGAAGAATTTTAGAATTACTATCCAAGTCAAATCCATCAACAAAAGATTCTGGTTTACCTGACATTCCATCAACGACTCCTAAACCAACCAATGTATTTATTATTTCTATTTCCTCTTCTGCTGATACTAAAAGATTCTGATTTTTAATTAATGAAATGGCTGCAATTAACCCATATGCACCCCAATTAGAAACACTTGCAATTACCAGTTCATCTACCTCTATGGTAGTAGGAAAACGAACTAACTTAGAGTTGTCTTTAACTTGAGCATATAAATTCCCCATCCCTATTTCATTCCCACCGTCACCTATGCCAATTGAAGTGATTTTGTTTTGAAATAAACAATCAATTTTCGCTGTATATGGAGTAATATCTTGTCCGTGCATATTTGAATATTTCCCTAATTCATTAATACCACACCTTTCAACAGCAATCATTATAGATGGGTCAAACTCATTACAAATATTACTTGCCAAAATGTTACTTGCTTCAGAATTTAAGATGGGAAATTCATAAATTATACTGCTAGGTTCAGCAATTGATTCAAGAGCTTTCATGCCATACTTATCAGTCACATAAACAACTCTATAATCTAATTTATTTAAAGCACGACCTATAGCAATAGCACCAGGTGGACCATCAGTCTCTATATATCCTGCAGAACGTATATAAAAACCAGTTGTTATAATCACTGTTCCTGGATTATCTAATACAGTTACAGCTGCTTTGGTACAAAATTCTTTTTGCAGATATTTACGTAACAAAGAGATACCTCTCTGGTCAGAACTCAAAATAATATCTTCTACTGTCTGCAATTAGTCCTCTAATCTATTAATCAATATACTTTCATCTACCAATAATTTATCATTATCAAGATCAGTAACAAACATATGTCCTGGGGAATGAGTAATCATCAAGGGAGGTTTAGATGTTTGGGCTACTATTTGAGGAGTAATTCCACAAGCCCAAAAAACAGGAATTTCGTCCTTTTTGATCTCTACAGGATCTCCAAAATCAGGTTTTGATAAATTCTTGATACCTATATCCTGAAAATTATCAACGTGTACTGGGGATCCATGAACAGAAGGATATTGTGATGTTATTTGGATAGTTTTTTCTAATTGTCTCTTAGGAATAGGCCTCATAGTTACCACAAGTGGACCATATAAATTATGTGTCGGCTTAGTATCAATAGAAGTTACATACATCGGTACAATAGTATTTTGTTCAATATGCCTGATCGGAATACCAGCATTTAATAAAGCATATTCAAACGTATAGCTACATCCCAATAAAAACGAAACCATTTGCTGATTAGAATATTTGGTGATATCCGTAGTTTCCGTAACTAATTTGCCATTTTCATAGACTAAATATTTAGGAATGTCAGTCCTTAAATCTGCTCCTGGTGCACTAACAATTGGTTCAAAAGAACCTGCCTCAACTACTTCAATTACTGGGCATGGTTTTGGATTACGAAAACAAAATATCAAAAACTCAAGAGCTTCACTAGCAGGCAACATTACCAAGTTGGCTTGTACTTTACCTAAATGTAAACCACCAGTACTACGAATAAATTTGCCTTTACGTATCGACTGACGTAACATTCTAGGATGTCCTGACAGAACATTACTCATTACAACTCCTTCAATTAAATTATATTACCATCTAAATCTTTCTTAAGATTTCTCATCCCATGTTTTTGTTTCCATTTTAATTGCAATTGATAAACAATGTTTGCAGTTTCTAAAGGAGACAAATTAAATGTATCAATTTTCATTAGTTCATCAATTATATCAGTATCTAAGTCAAGTAATGGAAGCTGCTTTCCCTCTAATCCAATTTTCATATGATTTTCAACAACAGGAATAACTGTCTCTTTGTTGACAAGTATATTAGCATTTAGCAACTTTAAGATTTCATTTGCCCGTTCTGTAACTTTCTTAGGGAAACCGGCTAAGCGCGCAACATGTACTCCATAACTTTGGTCAGCAATACCCTTGATCACTTTACGTAAAAATACAATGTTCTCTTTATTTTCCGTTACAGCAACTGTATAGTTTTTAACTCGTAATAAATCATCTGATAGTGTAGTCAATTCATGATAGTGCGTAGCAAATAATGTTTTACATCCTAATAATGGATTATCATGTATATATTCTGCTACGGCCTTTGCAATAGCTAATCCATCATATGTACTTGTACCCCTACCTATTTCATCTAAAATAACTAATGATTTCGAAGTTGCTTGATTCAGAATTTCTGCTGTTTCGATCATTTCAACCATAAAAGTAGACTGCCCTCTGGTAATATCATCCTGTAATCCCATTCTAGAAAAAATTCGATCTACAATACCAATTGCTGCATTCTTCGCAGGCACAAAACTTCCTATTTGTGCTATTAGTACAATTAGTGCTATTTGCCTAATATAAGTAGATTTCCCTGCCATATTAGGGCCTGTTAAAATCACTACTTGATCATTTTTATTATCTATATATGTATCATTGGCAACGAAGCTACCTGTAGGTAAATTTCTTTCTACAACTGGATGTCTTCCATCTGTAATATCCATCTGGTCGTTTTCAGATAAAATTGGTTTTGTGTAAGCATATCTTTTTGCAACTTCTGCAAACGTCATGAGTACATCAATGATAGCAACTGATTTTGCTATATCAAACAGAATCTCTGCAAAAGATGCTAATTGTTTACAAATATCATTAAATAAATCTGCTTCAAGGGCATGAATCTTCTCTACAGAACTTAAAATAAGAGATTCATATTTCTTGATATCCTCAGTAACAAACCTCTCTGCATTAACTAACGTCTGTTTACGAATATAATGATCAGGAACATAGCTTAAATTTGAATTACTAACTTCTAGAAAATAACCGAACACCTTATTGTACCCAACTTTTAATGACTTAATTCCTGTACGTTCTCGTTCACTTGATTGAAAATCAGCAATTAATCGTTCATATTTAATAACATTAGCTTTTAAGTTATCAAATTGAGTTGAATAATTTCGTTTAATAACAGAACCGTCTCCAACATTAGTATTCGCGCTCTCATCAATGGAATTTTTAATCGTCATTATGATTTCAGAAAATTCAGACATCTTCACTAAAGAACGTAGCTCTCTCACACAAACAGGTTGATTTTTACCGGTAATATTTGCATCGATCTTAGCTAAAATATTTAAACTATCCATTAGTGACAATAAATCACGGGGAGTAGCTACAAAATTTCGAATCCTATTTAAAAGTCGCTCAATATCTGAAATGTTTTTCATTTGTTTGCGCGTGGAATCTCGTAACATTGTCCGTTCATAGAACCATTCAACTGTGCTTTGTCTTATATTCAATAATTTAAGATCTTTCAATGGCTGTCCAATCCATTTTTTTAACAATCTAGCACCAACTGAAGTTTGAGTTAAATCAAATACATCTAATAAAGAACTCCCTTTAACAACATCCTCATTAATAGTTCTAGTCAATTCTAAATTACGCCGAGTTTGAGAGTCCAAAACCATATATTTGGAAGATGAATATGCACTAATTGAGTTAAGGTTTTGGATAATACTTTTATTGTATACTTTTAAATAATTCAAAATTGCCCCTGCTGACCGTATTGAAAGAGGCATTTTCTCAAATCCAAAAGATTTTAAATTAATTACTCCAAAATGAGATAGTAAATCCTCAGTTGCTTTGCCTAAATTAAATAATCCAGAATCAATCTCTGTTGTAAATTTACTTATACCGATTTTCTCAAGAGAAAAACCCAGCGGAACTAAAATTTCAGCAGGAGCAATTCGTTCAATTTCAGATTTAAGTTCAGAAATTTGTACTTGAGTTGTAAGAAATTCACTTGTTGTAATATCAACATATGTTAATCCAGCAATATCGTTGCTAATATAAACTGATGCTAAATAATTATTGGTACGAGAATCTAGCATAGATTCATCTATTACTGTACCTGGAGTCACAACTCTTGATACTGCTCTCTCTACTACTTTATCAGATGTTTTAGAATCACCAATTTGTTCACAAATAGCTACTTTGTAATTGTTACGGATCAAACGGGCCAAATAATTTTGTAATGCATGTACAGGAATCCCTGCTAAAGGGATTTTTTTTCCTTTTCCCATCTCTCGAGATGTTAATGTGATTTGTAATTCTTTAGCAATGATACGTGCATCTTCATCAAATGTTTCATAAAAATCACCCATTTGAAAAAATAATATTGCATTCGGATATTGGGATTTAATTTTAAGATATTGGTTTCTCGCAGGTGTATCTGCCATTACTAAAAATCGTACCTTCCCTTAAGTACAAATCACTAAATCACTATGTTAATGATGTAAATCCCACTCTATTATAATAAGAATAAATTGATTTGAATCTAGAAAAAATAATTCCTATACTTCAATTCGTTCAATTTGAATAGGAATTAAAGGTAATCCTTCCATTTTAATGAATTTATCCGGTGCTTTTGATAATTCCATTCCTTGTACAAAATCACCAAAAGATTTAACAGAACCTACAATTCCTTTAACTATTGGAGTAATTTGCACCTTCCCTCTAATCCTATTATCTACAGATATGACATCTATAATATCGCCTTGCTCCAAGCCTAACATCATAGCATCATCTTCATTAAAATCAAAATAGTCTGGATTAACAACAAAATTTTTGCCATTACGCTTTTCGATTCCTACTTTACTGCTATCTATTTTTAATACCCTACCTGTTGCCAAAAGTAAACCAGATTCAATATCATGATCGACATATTGCATCGGAGCAAATATCCCTTTCCAATCAGATGCAGTATACAGTACAGGAGTAGTATTTCCTGAAATACTAGGCCATTGAACACCATTGTCTTCCACAAGACCATAACTCATACCATTATAATTTCTGTTTTTGTCAATAATTTCTGTAAATACGTCTTCGGAATTATTGTATTCAAACCCATCTATTTTTAACTTTCTAGCTATAGAATTAAACATCTTCCATGGAATTCTTTCATCATCTTGCGCCTTCATCATTGGAAAAACTCTCTGCACTCTACGTTCTATGTTGGTAAAGGTACCGTTCATTTCTGCAAACGAAGCCAATGGAAGAACAACATCAGCTGAATTAACAAAATCATTATCAAAAATCGCATGTACGGCTAAGAATTCAAGTTTCTCTAATGAATCAATGAATTCTTTTGATTGATCACCTAAGTCTCTCGAGAAATCTCCTACAATTTGGGCAGCTTTAATTTCACCATTTTTTATGGCTTTAGTAAAATCTTCCAATCCCCAATCTTTTCGATCTTCAGTAGGAGTGCAACCCATATCCCGAGCACCTAATTCATTTCCTCCAAAAAGAAGAGGGAATATACCTGAACTCTCAGTCCCTATATTACCCGTAACTAAAGCTAGATTAACAATTGACTCAACAAAGCTTTTCTTAATTTCATTCTGAAACATTTCCATTGAAAATATAATTGAACCAAATCCATTAAAAGCTTTACCAGCAAACAGTCGTGCTACTTGTTGAATATCCTTTACAGAAACTCCTGTTGCATTTGATACTTTAACGATATCAAATGCCCAAATACTATTTCTGAACTCTTCAAAACCCTCACTCTTATTATTTATAAAGTCACTATCACCAAGCATTTCATCAATAATTATTCTGATAATTCCACCCATAAGAATTGATTCAGTCCCAGGAAAAGGTCTGATCCATTTAGTTGCACGTCTAGCAATTTCAGTTTCACGCTGATCAATTACAATTAAAGATGCTTCTGACTTGACTGCTTTTTTAATTGATAGATCAATAATATTATGATCTTCATTTAAATTACTATTTATTACTAATATTGCCTTTGAATTGCCAATATTAGATATACTATTTGTCGCTACAGGGTGTCCTAATAATTTTTCCATTGACTCAAAAGTGTCATTTTTATCTGATGATAAAATATCTATATTATTCGACCCCATCACTTCACGGGAAAACTTTTGAGCTACATAAAAATCTTCATTAGTCAGGCCAGTAGGCGATAAAAATAAAGCATACTCTTCCTTTTTAAATGAACCCAAACTGTCAACAACATAGTCTATTGCTTTTGAAAAATTTGTAGGTTCTAAAACTCCATTATTACGGACTGATGGTTGATTCAATTTTCGAGAATCATTAACCCAATCCAATCCAAATTTCCCTTTAAAACAAACTTGACCATTATTAACTGGTGCATTAAGAACTGGTGTTGTTCGAATCATTCTATCCTTTTTATCAATCTCAAAATTTATTTTGCACCCAACTGGACAAAGAGGACAAATACTTTCAACTTTCTTCTGAGGCTTATCCCATTTATGTTTACGTTCAACTAATGCTCCAGTCGGACAAACATCTACACAAGCTCCACAAAACTCACACCCTGATTCTAATAAAGATGTTCCCATTGAAGTGCCTATTAAACTACGTCCTGCTCGTTCAACAAATCCTAGCGCATTATCCCCTCTTACTTCATCACAAACACGAACACACCTAACACACACAATGCATAAATTCATATCCATTTCCCAAAATGGATCACTAGTTTCCAAAGGAATATTTCTGTACTTGTATGGGAGAGAGGTGTCTAAATCCATTTCCATATATCGTACAGTATCTTTCAATTCACACCGTTCATTTTTAGGACATGTAACACATCTATCTGTTACTGACACATGTCGTAAACAAATATCAGAAGAACCACATAAATCGACACGATGACAGTTTAGACATCCATGAGGATGTTCTGATATCAACAAATTCATAACTTCGCCACGAGTTTTCTTAACTCCTTCTGTATGTGTACGTACAATAAGTCCATCTTCAACTGGAACCGTACAAGAAGCTACACTAGTAATCCCTCTAGGACCTTCAATGTCTACCATGCACATTCGGCAAGCTCCAAAAGGTTTCATTCCAGGATAATAACAAAGATAAGGAATATAAACCCCTGAATCCATAGCTGCTTGTAAAAGATTTGTACCTGCTTTCGCAGTAAATTCTTTTCCATCAATATTTATCTTTATTTCATTAGCCTTCATTAATCCTACCTTTCAAAAAGATATAACATTTCATTTGAGAACTTAGATCATACCTTATTTACTATACGATCGACTATTTTGTGGAACAAAAAATTTCTGTTTGGTTGCTGATTCTGTTTTTAAATGATATTTGGCTTTATCTAAATAATATTTGAACTCATCTGGGAAATGTTGGAGGGCAGACTTAATTGGATTAAATCCTAACTGACCATGACCACATAAAGAACCAGCCTTCATAGCATCCCCAATTTTTTCACATGTTTCTAAGTCTTGCTCAGTTGCATCAAACCGAGTTAATCTTTCCATTAACTCTAATAATTGACTAGTCCCTAACCTACAAGGAAAACATTTACCACAAGATTCATACTGACAAAATGTAACTAACAATCGAGTAAGATCAACAACAGACCTATCTTCATTTCCTACAATAATACCTCCAGAGCCCAAGATGGCCCCCTCAGATGCCATCTTATCAAAATCTAACGTAATGTCTAAACTGTTAGAATTTAAGACTCCTCCTAAAGGCCCTCCAGTCTGAAGAACTTTCAATTTACTATCACCAATCACTCCCCCACCAATTTTATTAATAACATCACTCAAAGTAATACCAAACGGCAACTCGTACAACCCTGGACGAACAATATCTCCTGTTAAACAAATTAACGCAGTACCCGTACTCTTATCAACCCCAACAGTAGAAAACCAATCTCCACCACGATCAATAATACTAGGTATATATGCTAAAGTTTTTACATTGTTAATTGTACTTGGGTTTCCCCAAACACCATACGCAGCTGGAAATGGAGGTTTTGATCTAGGCATCGAACGTTTACCTTCTATCGCTTCCATTAAAGCTGTCTCTTCACCTGCAACATAAGAATCCCCAGTTAATGAAATTTCTAGGTCAAAACTAAAATCTGTCCCTAAAACTGACTCACCCAAAACTCCAGAATCATAAGCTTGTTTAATAGCATGCTCCATAGTCTCAATTGGTCCTTCATGACCATGTCGGATAAACACAACTCCTTTGTCTGCACCAGTTGCGTAACCTGCAAGTAAAATACCTTCAATTAATAAATGTGGGTCACTTTCTAATATAGCTTTATCATTAAATGAACCCGGATCTCCTTCTTCACAATTACATAATATATATTTTGAATTAGAGGATGGAGCTGCCATAAAACTCAACTTTAAACCAGTTGGAAAGGCTGCGCCCCCTCTACCTCTTAAACCAGATGATTTTATTTCTTCTATTACCTGTGCTGGTTTTAAGGATCTTATTGCTTTATCAATCGCTGCATATCCTTGATTTGCTATATAATGATTAATTTCCAAAGGAGATATGATTCCAGCATTTTTCAAAACAATCCTGTTTTGCATCTTTATGAAAGGTAAATTGTCATATTTTGGTATATCAGAAAGCCCATCTAATCCATAAAATGCCAATATTTTATTTGAAGGTATTTGATCTATTTCATCACTTAAAACCCATTTACTAAATATAATCGGGACATCATCAACTTCTACATTTTGAAAAAACACTCTACTCCCGTCAAGCTTTATTATCTCTACAACCGGATCAGCAAAACACAAACCAAGAGTTCCTACTTTATCCAGGTTAATATCTATATTATGTAATGATGCTTGCTGTTTAATTGATTCAAATACATTAATAGCACCTGCAGCTTTACTATTAGTCTCTATACCTACTCGAATTAAGACTTTATTGCCAGATATATGTTGGTCCCATTCTTCTTTTGCTTTTTTATAAAGTTCAGAATAAATCATATGCTTAAAGTCAATTTGCACTTTCTTTTAATTTTTTAATTAGATTCACAGCAGTATCACCATTTAATTTTCCTTCTAATTGACCGTCAATTGATATTACAGGCCCTTGGGCACATGCTCCAAGACAGGTATTATAACGAACAGAAATATCTCCATCACGATTTGTACCTTCATCATCTAACCCTAATAGATCGAAAATCATTGAAATCATTGTTGAACAATCTTTAAAATAACAAGACGGCCCCCAACAAACTTCAATTAGATGTTTGGCGGGAGGTTCAAATCTGAAATTTTTGTAAAACGATGCAACACTCCAAACATCATTTATACTAACATTCATATATGTCGCAATTGTTTCAATTGCTATCTCGGGAATATATCCAAATCTATCTTGAATAGATAGCAAAGAACTCAATATAGTTCTGCGTGAATTATTTTCTGAAGACTGATCTCCAGAAAATAACAAATCCTTAATCTGTAAGGCTATCTTCTCGTTGTATGAAGACACAAAAGCATTAGTCCTTAATATCATTTACGACAGATACAAACATAGCACAACAATTTGCTATGAACCACTTAATAATATTTTACAAGAATTCTACAGAAATTTACAAGAATTCTACAGAGATTTAATAGATAAATAGGTTAATATAGGGTCTTATTGATATTGGTCAATAAAAGTTTTGCAACTTTTTTCCCGATTTTAATACTATAATTAGTCCCCCTGTCTTCTGGATAAATT
>CEVA01131642.1_pt1 | contig 23975 bp, 13 predicted proteins | sample 361521 | NCBI WGS metagenome assembly CEVA01 (sample SAMEA2622823, study PRJEB7988) | marine metagenome | isolation source: saline water (ENVO:00002010), including
AAATGATAATAGCAGTAAGTCAATTAGTTTCAAAATATAAAATTACACCAGAGTTTGAATCCATAGAAATAACACCTCTTATTACCTTAAAGCCTAAGAATGCTTACTTAAGATTTGAACCACGATCTTAATGAAAAACAACTCTAAATACACACAACTTATCAAAGCAGAAGCTAAGCGGCTTGGTTTTTTATCGTGTGGAATTAGCAAAGCTGAGTTTTTAGAAGAAGAAGCGCCAAGGTTAGAGTCTTGGTTAAATAAAAATATGCATGGCGAAATGCGTTATATGGAAAACCATTTCGATAAACGTCTAGATCCAACACTACTTGTAGAAGGATCGAAAAGTGTGGTGTCATTATTGTTAAATTATTATCCAAGCCAAGAGCAAACGGCTAATAGCTATAAGCTATCAAAATATGCTTATGGTACAGATTACCATTTTGTAATAAAGGATAAACTTAAGTTGTTGCTGGCTTTTATTCAGGAGGAAATAGGTGAAGTTTATGGACGAGCGTTTGTGGATTCTGCACCTGTACTAGATAAAGCTTGGGCAGCAAAATCTGGTTTAGGATGGATAGGAAAACATTCTAACCTACTAACTCAAAGAGTAGGTTCGTTCTATTTTATTGCAGAACTTATTATAGATATAGAGTTAGAGTATGATACACCAGTTACAGACCATTGTGGCACATGTACAGCGTGTATTGATGCCTGCCCAACAGAAGCCATTACAGAACCCTATGTTGTAGACGGAAGTAAATGCATTTCGTACTTTACAATAGAATTAAAAGATAATTTACCCTCAGACATGAAAGGTAAGTTTGATGATTGGATGTTTGGCTGCGATGTATGTCAGGACGTTTGCCCATGGAATCGGTTTAGTAAACCGCATAGTGAACCTTTATTTAATCCGCATCCAGAACTATTGTCTATGACAAAAAAAGATTGGGAAGAGATTACAGAAGATACTTTTAGAAAAGTGTTTAAAAAATCAGCTGTAAAACGTACTAAATATTCTGGTCTTAAAAGGAATATTAACTTTCTACAGTAATGGATTTAGTAGAAGATTCTCTTACTACAAGTTCGGTAGGTAACTCTACAGTTTTAAAAGTAACTGGTTCTTTCTTTTTACGTTGTTTTATTTCTTTATATAGTAATTTAAAAGAGGTTTTGCCCATGTCGTATCCAGGTTGATCAATAGTGCTTAATGTTGGTGAAATTACAGAAGACATAAACCAATTACTAAATCCAACTACAGCAATATCATCTGGCACTATAATACCTTGCTTATTAAATTCTGTAAGCGCACCTATTGCAACCAAATCTGTATTAATAAATATACCATCTACATCGTTATGATCTTTCAGTAATTTTCTTGCACTTTCTTTTCCTTCCTCAAAACTTTTATCACTACAGTTGCATATATAAACTAATGAAGGGTTGTATGGTATGTTGTGGTCAGTTAAAGCTTGTTTATAACCCAGAAATCTATCAATTGAATTTTGAGGTAGCAATGGACCTCTAAAATGTGCTATTTTCTTACAACCGATATCAATAAGGTGTTTTGTTGCAGTGTATGCAGCTTTACGGTCATCTATAATTACCTTCGAACATTTTACAACCTTTGCTATTTTATCAAATAGCACTAATGGAGTATCTGCCTCTATAATATCATTTAAATGATTAAAATTTACAGTTCCGTTAGCTAAAGACATTAAAATACCGTCAACACGTTTACTTAATAGTAAGTCTATTTGTTTTTTCTCGAGCTCAAAAGACTCGTTTGATTGAAGTATGATGACCAAATATCCTTTTTTCTCTGCTTGTGCAATTATGCCTTTAATAACGCTTGAAAAGAAATGATGGACAACCTCAGGAATTATAATGCCTATAGTTTTCGATTCACTTGTTCTGAGATTAACAGCAAATGCGTTAGGTTTATAATTTAAAGTAGCCGCTGTTTCTTTAACCAAGCGTTTAGTCTTCTTACTAACATCTGGATAATCCTTGAGAGCCTTAGATACTGTTGTAATTGAGATACCTAAAATTTCAGCTATTTCTTTGAGGGTTACGGGTTTCATTTGGCAATAGTATAGTGTTAAAGAAAATATAATGTAAATATACAAATCGAAAACGTTTTCGTGAAATCGAAAACGTTTTCGATATTGAATTATCATTTTTTTATTACTAAGAATGTAAATTCGTTATCAGAATAAGTAAAAAAATAACAAATAAACAACTGAAAGATGAATTTATTAAAAAACAAATGGGGCGTTTTTATTGCTTTTGTTATGATAGGATACTTTCTATCTGCACAGAGTAATATTTCAGGTATCGTTAAAGACAACAATGGTATGTCAGTACCAGGTGCAAACATTATTTTAGAGGGTACCTCTAAAGGAGCTGTAACTGATATAGATGGTAAGTATACAGTTTCTAATGTAGAAAATGGAACTTATACAATGATAGTTTCTTACTTAGGTTATTCTGAATCTAGAAAGTCCATTACAGTTGATGGTACAGATTTAACTGTAGATTTTGTTTTAACTGAAGATACAGAGTCTTTAGATCAAGTTATAGTTACTGGTGTTACAAATCCAAAATCAAGAATTAATTCTAGTGTATCTGTAACTACTATGAGACCAAAGGTTATTCAACAATCAGCACCTAGAACAACAGCAGAAATTTTTAGGACAATACCTGGTATTCGTTCAGAGTCTTCGGGTGGTGAAGGTAACTCTAATATTGCAGTAAGAGGTGTGCCGGTTTCTTCAGGTGGTTCAAAATATGTTCAACTTCAAGAAGATGGTTTACCTGTTTTATTATTTGGTGATATGTCTTTTGCAACGGCAGATATTTTTACAAGATTTGATAATAATATAGGAAGAATTGAGGCGATAAGAGGTGGTTCGGCATCTACATTATCTTCAAACTCTCCTGGTGCTATAATTAACTTAATCAGTAAAACAGGAAAAACTCAAGGAGGTTCTATTGGCACATCATTTGGTTTAGATTATGGATCTTTTAGAACAGATTTTGATTATGGTGCACCAATAGGTGAAGGGTTATATTTTCATGCAGGTGGTTTTTACAGAGCTGGTGAAGGTATTAGAGAGACAGGGTTTACCGCTAATAATGGTGGGCAAATTAAATTAAACCTTACTAAAGAATTTGAAAAAGGCTATGTGAGGTTAAGCACAAAATATTTAAACGATAGAGCGGCAGCATACTTACCAATGCCAATAAAAGTTACAGGAACAAATGATGATCCAGATTGGGGTAATGCACCTAACTTTGACGCAACAAGAGGGTCTTTACATTCATCTTATTTAACTCAAAATGTAAATTTAGGTGCAGATGGTCAGTTAAGAAGATCTAATGTTGCAGATGGTATGAATCCTATTTCAACATCATTAGGTCTTGATGCGTCTTTTGAATTAAGTGATGGATGGAGAATTAGAAACAACGGTAGATTCTCTTTTAATAAAGGAAATTTTGTGTCGCCATTCCCGGCAGAAGTAAATACAGCTAATGCAATAGCAGAGTCGTTTGGTACAGGTTCTACCTTAACTTATGCTAATGACGGGTCAGCGGTAAGTGATGATGCATTGCTGGCTAGGATTCATATGTTTGATGTGGAGTTGAATGACTTTAACAATTTTATGAATGACTTAAGATTAACAAAGTCATTTGACAATGTAGATGTTACTGTAGGTTACTTTAAATCTATTCAAAATGTATCTATGTCTTGGTTGTGGAATTCTTACCTACAAGAAGTAAATGATGATAATGCTAGGTTAATAGATGTTGCAGATGCAACAGGAACTGCTTTGAGTACAAATGGATTATATGCCTATGGAGTACCTTTTTGGGGAAATTGCTGTACACGTAATTACGATACACAGTATAATATTTCTGCACCTTATGCAAATATTGCTATCGAGGCTTCTGAAGATTTAAATTTCGACGCAAGTATTCGTTTTGATAAAGGACAGGTAGATGGCACATTTGCAGGTACGGTACAAACTACGTTTGATATTAATAACGACGGAGTGATTTCTGCGCCAGAGCAATCTGTTTCTGCTGTAGATACAGCAAATCCAACTCCGGTAGATTACGATTATGATTATGTGTCTTACTCATTAGGGGTTAACTATAAATTACAAGACAGACAAGCGGTTTTTGCACGTTACAGTAGAGGTGCAGCAGCTAAGGCTGATCGTATTTTATTTGCAGGTTTAGATTATTTAGATGGAGATAAGATTAACGCATTAGACTTTATAAATCAAGCAGAAGTTGGGTATAAGAGAGGATTTGATAATGGTGCTTTATACGCGACATTATTCTACGCTAAGACTACAGAAGAAGGTGGTTTTGAAGCAACTTCAAACTCCATAATAGAAAATGATTATAGCTCACTTGGTGTTGAATTAGAAGGTTTCTATAGAATTAATGACCTTAGCTTACGTGGTGGTGTAACTTATACTAATGCAAAAATAGACTCTGGCGATAACGATGGTAATACACCAAGAAGACAACCAGATTTCATCTATAACTTTATCCCAACGTATAACTTTGGTACAGAAAAGCAAAATTCTTTCGGACTTAGTTTTATAGGTCAATCAAAGGCTTATGCCCAAGATAATAACGATTTAGTAATGCCAGGATTTGTTATCGTAAATGGTTTCTTTAACTATGGTATTACAAAAGACTTAAGTGCTAACTTAGGTTTCAATAACATATTTGATACATTAGGTATTACTGAGTCTGAAGAAGGTTCTATCGTAGAAGGACAAACCAACTATGTAAGAGCAAGACCTGTCCCAGGAAGATCTATTTCTTTAGGACTTAACTATACTTTTAGATAAAATTTTATTTGAGTGAGTTTTAAAATATTGACTTTTAAGTTGATTGATTGATTGGTAGAAGAGTCAATGTTAATTATTATCATTGACTCTTTTTAATCCTTAGTAATTCAAGTTGTATTTTTAATCAAAAGTAAACGTTATGCTCAGATCTAAACCCAAATTAAGCTTTTGGCAAATTCTAAACATGAATGTTGGGTTTTTCGGAATTCAATACAGCTTCGGGTTACAACAAAGTGCAGTAACACCTATTTACGATTTTTTAGGAGCAAGTCCAGATCAAATACCAATTTTACATTTAGCAGGTCCTGTAACAGGTTTATTAGTACAACCAGTAATAGGTGCTTTAAGTGATAAAACATGGCATCCTAAACTAGGGAGAAGAAAACCGTACTTTCTTATCGGAGCTATTTTATGTAGTTTGGCATTAATCGCCTTTCCTTTTAGTAGTTCGTTATGGATGGCTGCAGGTTTACTTTGGATATTAGATGCAGGGAACAACACTGCAATGGAGCCTTACAGAGCACTCATAGCAGATAGCTTAAACGAAGATCAGAGACCTTTAGGTTTTCAGATGCAAAGTTTCTTTACAGGTTTAGGTCAGGTCTTGGCAAACGTATCGTTATTTGTGTTTCCTTTAATTATTGTAGGTACAACAGGCTCTTTGCCTAATTGGGTGTATGCTTCGTTTTTCTTAGGAGCATTTTGTTCTATCGCTTCAATATTGTGGAGTAATAGCAAAACAAAAGAAATACCACCAACTAAAGAAGAATTAGAAGCTCTAAAAGCTGAAAAAAACGGGGTCTTTGAGCCTTTGGTAGAAATCGTTTCAGCAATAAAAGATATGCCAAAAGTAATGTGGCAATTGGCTTTAGTATACTTGTTTCAGTGGTATGCGCTTTTTTGCTATTGGCAAAATTCTTCAAAAAGTGTTGCACTTTCTGTATGGAATGCAACACCAGATAACAAAGAATTATACAGTGAAGCTGTAGGTTGGACAGGCTTGGTTAATGGTTGGTACAATGTCGTAACTTTTTTGGTAGCGTTTGCTCTAGTTGGCTTTGCTAAGCGATTTAGTGCTAAACGAGTTCATGCTTTTTGCCTCATCTTAGCAGCTATAGGATTTTTAGCTTTTCCACATATTGAAAATAAAAATCTACTATTTTTTGCTATCACTGGTTTTGGTATCGGTTGGGCGAGTATGATGGGTATTCCATATTTAATGGTTGTTTCCGATATTCCTAAGGAACGCTATGGAGTTTATATGGGAATAATAAATATGATGATTGTAATACCAATGATATTTCAAACAGTATCATTTGGGTATATATTAAAACATTTTTTAAATAACGATCCGCGCCATGCAATAACTTTTGCAGGTATATTGTTAATCGTAGCCTCTGTTTTAACTCTATTAATGAAAACAAAGAATAAAGAGGTAGAAGAGGTAACGTCTTAATTATAACAAACGTTGAAAAATAATAATCAAAATATAGATATTCTTTGTGTTGGTGAGGCCTTAATTGATTTTATTGGTCACCAAACCAATGTAACAATAAATGATACAAGAGATTATCACAGGTATTTAGGAGGGTCGCCTACTAACGTTGCTATGAATATGGCACGTTTAGGTCTAAAATCTAAAATGATTGCTGCTGTAGGAGATGATGGATTTGGTGATTATATTTTTGAAAGATTCTCTGAAGTAGGAGTAGATGTATCCAATATTAATCGCATTGAGAAAAAGCCAACGAGTGTCATTTTCGTATCACGTACAAAAGGAACACCAGATTTTATTCCTTTTAGAGAAGCAGATTCTTGTATTACCGAAGCGCAAATACCTGAAAGTTTATTAAAACAGGCTAAAATATATCATACAACTTGTTTTGCACTTAGTCGCAAACCTGCACAGACAACAATTTTAAACAAAGCAAAAGAAGCTTACGATTCTGGTTGTAAACTTAGTATAGATGTTAATTATGCTGATGAAATCTGGGAAAGCAAAGATGAAGCTCTAGAGATTATCAAAGCTTATTGTAAGTTTAATCCACTGATTAAAATAAGTGAAGACGATATGCTTAGGCTTTTTGGTAAAAAGCTACCACACCAAGAAATCTTCGATTTTTTTCATAATGAAGGAGTGGACATAATATGTCTTACATTAGGTAGTAACGGAGTCATTCTGTCTCAGAAGGATAAAGAACTCATTCAACTACCAGCAATAAAAATAGACATGGTAATGGATGCTACAGGAGCTGGAGATGCTTTTTGGTCAGGCTTTTTATTTGCCTATATAAAAGAAAAACCAGTTAAGGAATGTTTAGAAGTAGCATTGCAACTTGCTGCTTTAAAACTTCAGAATGTAGGTAGGTTGCCAGATAATATAGATATACTTTCCAAACTACTATAAATATAATATGATACAGAAAAACGAGGTTGCCAACGGAGTTATGCTTAATGCCTACCCAGATAGTATAGGCGATAAATTAAGCGATACTATTACCATGTTGCAAAAGCCAGAGTTTAAAGATGCCTTTTCTTTATTCTATGTGTTGCCAACGTTTTTTAATAGCGATTTAGATAGAGGTTTCTCTATTATAGATTACAATATTAATGAGGATTTAGTATCTAAAAAGGATTTAGAGGATCTAAAATCTTTAGGGATAGAACTGAAATTTGATATAGTATTAAATCATCTTTCGGTAGCTTCACCTCAGTTTAAAGATTTATTAAAACATGGTAAAAACTCTATTTACAAAGATTTTTTTATCAATTGGAATGAATTTTGGCAGGGCTTTGGGAAATTAAATAGCGACGGTATTATTATTCCAGATGATGTTTATCTCGATAAACTTTTTATGCGAAAATCTGGCTTACCAATTTTGCAAGTTCCTTTTCCTGATGGTAGTAAACAGCCATACTGGAATACCTTTTATCAAAAAATAACATTCAATAAAATTGAGGTAGAGGATTTAAAAGATGTATTTAACTTGTCTTTGCCCGAAAAAGAGTCTATTTGTCAAATTATAAATAAGTCAATTGAGGATAATAAACCCATAGAACAACTACAACTTAATCTTGATGAAGATGTAAAGCATAAAATTGTAAATATAGTCTACAGGAAGTGTACTTACTTGGGGCAAATGGATGTTAACGCAAAATCGCCATTAGTCTGGGAGTTTTACAACGAAACACTCGCAAAATTAAAATCCTTTGGTTGTTCTGTATTACGATTAGATGCTTTTGCCTATTTACATAAAGAAGTTGGTCAATCTAATTTTTTTAATACACCAGGCACATGGGATTATTTAATGAAAATAAGAGAGATTGCAGATAAAAACGAACTCAAGTTATTACCCGAAATTCATGCGGAATACGGATCATTTCTTCATAAAGAAGTTGCGGAACAAGATTATCAGATTTACGATTTTTTCTTACCAGGACTTATAATTCATACTTTAGAAAAAGCAGATAATAACGCACTGGTAAAATGGATTAATGAAATTGTTGCTAACAAATACAAAACGGTAAACATGCTTGGTTGTCATGACGGTATTCCTGTTTTAGATTTAAAAGGAAAAGAAGTTAACGGAACTTACAATGCAGGTTTGCTAACTGATGATGAAATAGATGACATCATGAATATTGTTCTAGAACGTGGTGGACGAGTAAAAAATCTCTATGATTCTGAGGGGAATAAAATTTCGTATTACCAAGTTAACGCTACCTACTTTAGTGCATTGGGTGAGCAAGAAGATAAGTTTTTGTTGGCGAGGGTAATACAGTTGTTTGTGCCAGGTATTCCACAAGTATGGTACTTAGATATTTTTGCTGGTACTAACGATTATGAAGCAGTGGAACGCGCAGGAGAAGGAGGTCATAAGGAAATTAACAGAACAACACTTTCAAACAGAACAATTGAAGATGGCTTGCAAAAAGATATCGTTATCAATCAACTAGAGTTGATTAAACTAAGAAATACCTCAAAAGCATTTAATGGTAGTATAACTGTAAAGGAGTCATTGAGTAATAAATTAATAATGCATTGGCAAAATGAAGAAGATTTTGCAACGCTAGAAGCAGATTTAAAAACCTTCAAATTTAGTGTTACTTATTCAGAAGGTGAGAAAGTTAAGGCTATGACATTTTAGTTTGTTATTTAAAACTAAACTGCATTCCGTATTTAAAAGCAAAATTATCTTTTGATTTATCAAGGTTGTGAAATCCGTACCTATAAAACGCACCTACACCAAAGCTTAAATAAAACAACTCATTAACATCAAACTTCAAGAAGTTTTGAAGTTCTAAACCTGTCTCACTAAAAAGTTCTTCTTTAGTTTTAAAGCTAATAAACTGATGATTACTTTCATTAGATAATTCACCAATACTAAAGTTGTTATATAGTACAACCTCAGGTGCTATTTTTCCTTTGTTATTAAAAAGCCTCCCGAAGTTATGCGTCGTAAATAGACTCGCATATCTATCTGATAAAAACTCATATGGTCGCATGGTTTGAAAATAGTTAGTAACCACAAAAGGAATACTCCTATCAAAAGAACCTTCGCCTGTAAATAATAATCCGTAAGGCAGTGTTTTGTCTATGTAACCTAAATCTAGTCTGTATGTTGTTTTACCCAATCCTTTGGTTATAAAACTATGGTCTAGAGTAAATCTAAATTTGTTGTAGCTAAAATCACCATCAAAAGTGTTTTCTAATCCACGAGCATACAAGAAATTTACCACAGGTTTATCACTAGGTTCCTTTATTTTTAAACCAAACATGTTAGTTACCTTTTCATTAGAACGGTAAGTGAGTCCAAACTGTATTTCGGTATTGGTGTAATCTGTAATAGGTGAACCATTTTGATTAAAAGCATAATCATATTGCGGACTTATATCAGAGGTGTTAAAACCAAACGACCAATCTACATTTCTAATTAACTTCATATTAGTTTTAATGCTGTAAGACTCAATAGCATCCATTTGGCTGGCAATCCATCCTCGTTGATTTAGAGTGCTTTTTATTCTGTCTCCCGAAAAATTGCCAGTTTCGAGTAAGTCATTTTTATATTCTAAGTCGATAGTAAAGTCTTGTTCTTTTGAAAAATCGAAATACATACCAAAACCATACTTCCATGTGTGGTCTTTAAAACCATACGCACCATAACCACCAACAGACACATTTTTTATAATATCATCGTTAGTGTAGAGGCCCAAGCCAGTTCTAAATCCTTCGTAATTATTGTATCTAAAAAGTTGATTTACATCAATATCTACATATTTTAAAGGAAATCTTCCTTCAACTACCTTTGGTATATAGGTGAGTATTTTGTCAAAATTCTTTTTCTCACCAATACTATCTAAAATAGCATAAGTCTTTAGTTCCATTAAATCTAGGCTATCTCTTCTGTTGAGTCTCCAAAAATCAGAAGACTTTTTAGTGGCATCATCAGAAATAAAGTTAGTGGTTAAGGAAAAATCTTTGGTTGTTAAGGGTTCGAAAAGTGAAATATCTGAAATATAACTTTTACCATAGTATGCCATATTGTTGAGTTCAGAGCCCAAAGTCATTATAAAGTTTAGTTGCTCAGGAAACCAATATTGCTCATTAACTAGAGCGTATTTTTGCTGAATGGTATAGCCTATTTTACCTGAATTTACCGTTTTTGCATCAACACTTTGAACGGCATATTTGTTAGAGTTAATGGTGAGAACTCCTTTTAGACCTTCAAAATTACGATTAGCTTTAGGTTCAAAAGAAATAACAAATAAGGTGTCGTTATCTTTAACAATTTCCTCTTTTAACCTAAACTTATACTTTCGTGTACTTCCTTTAGAAATTGGGTTTAGGTAATTCGTTTCAACTAAAACCAAATGGTCATCATAAAACGAAAAAGGCTGTAAACTGTTAGCCAATAACGAGAAGTTTGGGTTTTTAAAACCTGAAGATTTTGTTGCTATAATACTATCTTGAGTTAATCTTGGCTTTAAATATTTGTGTTTAGTAATGGTTTCGGTAATAAATAAATGCGAACCTTCGAATAACTCATCTAATTTGGATAGAATAGAATCTTTTGATTTTGTACTGTTTTGAGAGGTTAAATAAATTTTATCATAAGCTTTGTAGGTATACGATTTTAAGTTTTTAGGGTTGTTTAAATCTTTGTTTTTGGTGGCCAATTTTATAATACGATGCGCAGGGTTTTCGCCATCTAAAACTACCTCGTCTAATTCGCTGATTTTAGGGTTTAAAAAAATAGTTTTAGGAGTTGTTGTATTAAATGCTATGACTTTGGTTTCGTAACCTACAGAACTAATAGTTAATTCTGTTACGTTTGACGGAACAAAAAAAGCACCATCAATATCAGAACTTGTGCCTTTTAACGATAAGTTACTGTACACGACATTAGCAAATGGAATAGGTTTTTTAGTTTCATTATCAGCGATATATATTTTTCTATTAGTCTGGCAAAAGGAGGAAAATGTTATGGTAATAAAAAGAAGTAAGAAGTTGTTTTTCATAAATGAGTCATTTGTACTTTACTAATTAACAAAAATTATTTACAACTATTAGTTAGTAATTTAAAGTCTATGTTTGATTTTTATACTTAAATGTTTGAAAAGCAAGTGTTAATAGTATGTGTTGATGCCTTGTTTGAAATAAAAATAGTATTTTGCGATGTTAAAAATAAGTAAATATGATTGCCCCAAATAACCATATTAACGAAGCCGAAAGATTAAGAGAATTAGAGAGTTATAATATTTTAGATTCTCTCCCTGAGTCAGACTACGATGATCTCACAAAATTAGCAGCAGAAATATGTGGAACACCAATTGCCTTAATAAGTCTTGTTGATAAAGATAGGCAGTGGTTTAAGTCCAGATATGGACTTGATGCGCCAGAAACTCCAAGAGAACTAGCCTTTTGCGCCCACGCAATTAACGATGCTGAAAACACGTTGTTAGTCAATGATGCTAGAAAAGATGAACGATTTTATGATAACCCATTAGTTACAGGAGATCCTAATGTTATTTTTTATGCAGGCGTACCATTAAAATCTGAAGCGGGACTTCCCTTAGGTACGCTGTGTGTAATTGACAATAAGCCTAATGGTTTAAATAAAGGTCAGAAAGAATCGCTTAGAATTTTGTCTAAACAGGTTATGAATTTATTGGTTCTTCGTAAAAAGAATTATGAGTTAAATAAGGTTGTAGATGAGTTAGAAAATAAAAATCAAGATTTAGAGCAATTTGCGCATGTCGCTGCTCACGATATAAAATCTCCAATATCTAATATTTCTAATCTGGCAGGAATGTTCTTGGCAAGTTACAAATCTCAACTAAACGACGATGGTTTAGGCCTTATAGAGTTAATTATTAAATCTTCGGATCAATTGTATAAATTTCTTGAGAGGTTAATGGATTATAGTGCAAATATTGATACTGTAGGAGAAGAGAAAAATTATATTTCATTAAAAAATTTTAGTGAAAAAATAAGTAACTTCTATTCTAGCGATCAAAATCTCGAATTAAACTTCAACTCAGAAATTAAGAACTTAAATATTAATGTTATTGTAGTAGGTCAAATACTAACCAATCTTATCGGTAATGCTATAAAATATAATGACAAACCGAAAGCAAAAGTAGATGTTAATATAGATGAGAATGAAGAGTACTACATTTTTAGTGTTCAAGATAATGGCCCAGGAATTGAAAAGCAGTACCAAGACAAAATCTTTGATGTCTTTGTAAAGCTAAGTAAAACAGATCGTTTTGGTAAAGAAGGCACAGGCTTAGGTTTAGCAATCGTAAGTAAAATGGTAGCTAAATTGGGAGGGTCTATTTCCATTGAGTCAGAATTAGGTAATGGTTCAATATTTTCATTTACAATTTTAAAATAAAAGTTAAGCAGTTAATTACTTTTGCAATCTTACCATTTTCATTGCGTACCTTTGTGGCTTAATTTTATTTGATTATGAGCAAACAAAGCAAGCGAATCGAGGCTTTGGTATATCATGCCAAGCCAACTCCAGGAAAGATAAAAGTTGTGCCTACCAAAAAATACGCATCTCAACGCGATTTATCCTTAGCATATTCTCCAGGTGTTGCAGAACCTTGCTTAGAAATAGAAAAGGATGTTAACAATGTCTATAAATATACAGCAAAAGGAAATTTAGTAGCAGTAATATCTAATGGAACAGCGGTTTTAGGCCTAGGTAATATTGGTCCTGAAGCTTCAAAGCCTGTAATGGAAGGAAAAGGTTTACTGTTTAAAATCTTTGCAGACATTGATGTTTTTGATATTGAAGTAGATACTGAAAATGTTGACGAGTTTATAGAAACGGTTAAAAACATTGCACCAACTTTTGGAGGGATTAATCTTGAAGATATAAAAGCACCAGAGGCTTTTGAAATTGAACGTCGATTGAAGGAGGAATTAGATATTCCAGTGATGCACGATGATCAACATGGTACAGCTATAATCTCAGCCGCAGCATTATTGAATGCTCTAGAGCTTGCCGAAAAAAATATTGAAGACGTAAAAATTGTTGTTAGCGGAGCAGGCGCTGCAGCAATATCTTGTACCAGATTATATCAAGCATTTGGTGCAAAGAGTGAGAATATTGTAATGTTAGACAGTAAGGGTGTCATTAGAAAAGACAGAGACAATCTTACAGCACAAAAGGCGGAGTTTGCTACAGACAGAAAAATAGACACTTTAGATGAAGCTATGAAAGATGCTGATGTTTTCATTGGTTTATCTATGGCAGATGTTGTGTCTCCAGCAATGTTAAAATCTATGTCTGCAAACCCAATTGTGTTTGCAATGGCAAACCCAAATCCCGAAATAAATTACGATTTAGCTATAGATACCAGAGAAGATATCATCATGGCTACAGGTCGTAGTGATCATCCTAATCAGGTAAATAATGTACTAGGATTTCCATTCATTTTTAGAGGCGCATTAGATGTTAGAGCCACCAAGATTAATGAAGAAATGAAGATGGCTGCTGTAAAAGCACTATCTAGATTGGCAAAAGAACCAGTTCCAGAACAAGTAAATCTAGCTTACAACGAAACCAGATTAACCTTTGGTAGAGACTATATTATTCCAAAACCTTTTGATCCTCGACTAATTGCAGAAGTACCACCTGCAGTGGCAAAAGCTGCAATAGAAAGTGGTGTCGCCAAAGAGCCAATAGAAGATTGGGATCGTTACAAAAATGCTTTATTAGAGCGCTTAGGCTCAGACAACAAATTGGTACGCCAGTTATTAGGTAGAGCGCGCACTAATCCTAAGCGTGTTGTGTTTGCTGAGGCGGATCAGTTAGATGTTTTAAAAGCTGCTCAGATAGTTTACGAAGAAGGCGTGGCAGAGCCAGTGCTTTTAGGTAGAAAAGATACGATTATAGAGTTAATGTTTGAAATAGATTTTGATGCAGATATCGAGATTATAGATCCAAAATCTGATGATGAAACCAAACGTAAAAACCAATATGCGAAAGTTTATTGGGAGAAACGACACCGACAAGGCGTAACGTTATATTCAGCTCAGAAGAAAATGCGAGAACGTAATTTCTACGCTGCAATGATGGTAAATGTTGGTGATGCAGATGCCCTTGTTACTGGTTATTCTCGTAATTATCCTTCAGTTGTAAAACCAATGTTAGAGTTAATTGGTATGGCAGAAGGCGTTAATAGAATTGCAACAACTAACGTTATGATGACGCAACGAGGACCTATGTTTTTAAGTGACACTGCTATAAACATAGACCCAGACGCAAAAGATTTGGCTAGAATAGCAAGAATGACATCTAGAGTTGCAAGGATGTTTGGTATAGAGCCAATTACTGCTATGATTTCGTATTCTAATTTTGGATCATCAGAAAATCCAAGAGCAAGAAAAGTACAAGAAGCTGTATCTATGCTTCATAAAGCTTACCCAGACATGGTTGTAGATGGAGAGTTGCAAACCGACTTTGCTCTTAATGAAAAAATGCTTCAAGATATATTTCCATTTTCTAAATTAGCAGGTCGAAAAGTCAATACACTTATTTTTCCAAGCCTTGATGCAGCTAATATTACTTATAAACTGCTTAAAGAGCTTAATAAATCAGAGTCAATAGGTCCTATTATGATGGGTATGGCTAAGCCTGTTCATATTCTTCAATTAGGAGCAAGTGTAGACGAAATCGTTAATATGGCAGCCATAGCTGTTATAGATGCGCAAGAGCGCGAAAAACGTCAGCAAAAGACTAAGTAGTCTTACATAGGTTTCAACCCTAATATTGTAAATAATTTTATTACATTTGGGACTTTAACCTTAAGTAATAAATGATTACACACTTAGAGGGAAAACTAGTAGAAAAAAATCCTACAGACGTTGTAATAGATTGCAACGGAGTAGGATATTTTATTAATATATCTCTACATACATTTTCTCAAATTCCTGATAAAGAAAATTTAAAGCTATATACATATTTGCAAGTAAGAGAAGATTCCCATAGTCTTTATGGTTTTTCTTCTAAAACCGAACGAGAAATTTTTAAACTTCTAATTTCGGTTAGCGGAATAGGAGCAAATACAGCGCGTACAATGTTGTCGTCTTTAACGCCAGAACAGGTTAAAGAAGGTATAGCAGGAGGCGATGTAGCTTTAATACAGAGTGTTAAGGGTATTGGGGCCAAAACTGCTCAGCGTGTTATCATAGATCTAAAGGATAAAGTGTTAAAAGTGTATGGCATAGACGAACTTTCTCTAATACCAAACAATACTAACAAAGATGAAGCGTTATCTGCTTTAGATGTTTTAGGATTTAACAAAAAACAATCCGAAAAAGTAGTTGATAAAATATTGCAAGCCCAACCCGATGCCCTTGTAGAGCAAATCATAAAAGAAGCTCTTAAAAACTTATAATACAATTGAATAGAACTAACTACAATCAATTAAAATCAATCAGTTTTTATGTGTCATTAGTATTTATGATGCTAATGAGTGCATCTGTTTTTGCACAAGAGCCAGAAACAGAAGAGCAAGATTCTACAAAAACAACATTTGCATTAGGTAAACTTAAAATGCCAAATCCTAATAGCATTATTTCAAAATACACTTACGATCCTGTTTTAGATAGATATGTATACACCGAGAAAATAGGTGATTTTAATATAAACTATCCTTTAATTCTTACACCAGAAGAATTTAGACGTTTGGTACTAGAAGAAAAACTGAAAGAGTATTACAAGCGTATGGCAGATGCTGCTTCTGGGCAGAAAGAAGGTAGCGAAGAAGATCAAAAGAATTTGTTACCAGAGTTTTATGTCAATTCTGGACTTTTTGAAACCATCTTTGGAGGTAATACAATCAGTGTTATTCCTAGTGGTTATGCAGAAGTAGATTTAGGTGTTTTATTCTCAAAACAGGATAATCCAGCGTTTTCTCCTCGTAACCGAACAAACTTTACTTTTGATTTTGATCAAAGAATTGGATTGAGTTTGTTGGGTAAAGTTGGTACAAGGTTACAGGTTACAGCCAATTATGATACCGAAGCAACCTTTGATTTTCAACAGCTTGTAAAATTAGAATATACACCAACCGAAGATGATATCATTAGAAAGATAGAGGTTGGTAATGTAAATATGCCTCTTAATAGTTCTTTAATTAGAGGAGCGCAAAGCCTTTTTGGTGTAAAAACAGAATTGCAGTTTGGTAAAACAAGAGTTACAGCTGTTTTCTCAGAGCAGCAATCACAATCTAAATCTGTTGTAGCGCAAGGAGGAGGAACTTTAGAAGAATTCGAATTCTTTGCTAGAGATTATGACGAAAACAGACACTATTTTTTATCACATTATTTTAGGGACAACTACGATAAGGCTTTACAACAATATCCATTTATAGACAATCAAGGTCTTCAAATTACAAGAGTGGAGGTTTGGGTAACTAACAGAAATAATCAAACAGAAAATGTTAGAAATATTGTTGCTTTTCAGGATTTAGGGGAGTCAGATCCAGATAATATTGGGTTAGATCCATTGCCTGCAGGTTTCATAAACAATATTGGCGCATTACCAGATAATGGTAACAATGATTTTGATCCAACTAATATTGGTGGTGCAGGATCACTTTTAACGGAAGCGGTAAGAGATATAACCAATGTAGAGTCTGGTGTTTCTGTGAGTGTTGACGAAGGTTTTGATTATGGTAAGCTTGAAGCTGCGCGAAAGCTACAAGAAGGACAAGATTATGTCTTAAATACAGAACTTGGATATATCTCATTAAACCAACGCTTGTTAAATGATGAAGTCTTAGCAGTAGCCTTTCAATATACAAGAGGTGGTGAAGTGTTTCAAGTAGGTGAATTTGCCAATGACGGTGTAGATGCTACTCAGGTAAGTGAAGGTACTACAGGAAATCAGGTAATTAATAACCAGAGTTTAGTCTTAAAAATGTTAAAGAGTGCTGTAACATCTGTAGAGCAGCCAATTTGGGATTTAATGATGAAAAACATCTACGATACAGGTGCTTTTCAATTAAGTCAAGAAGATTTTAGATTAAACATTTTTTATACAGAGGCATCTCCAGTAAATTATATAAAGCCTGTAGAGGGTACAACTTTTCCGTTGTATAACAACAACACGCCTTTAGATCCTAATGACGATACTGAGATTCAAGAAACACCATTAATACGATTATTTCATTTAGATCGATTAAATAGTAATAATGACCCACAAGAAGGCGGTGATGGTTTCTTTGATTATGTGTCCAGTCCACAAATAACAGTAATTCCTCAAAACGGTAAAATTATCTTTACTAAGGTTGAGCCTTTTGGTCGTTATTTATTTGATGTTTTAGATGATGATAATAATCCAAACAACAATGATGATGATTACGAAGATATTACTGATACCCAAGCCAACTTTAACGAAAACCAAAAAAAGTACGTTTATGACTTGCTTTATAAGTCTACAAAAACACAAGCCTTAGATGAATCTGAGAAGAACAAGTTTCAGATAAAAGGACGTTTTAAAAGTAGTGGTGGAGATGGAGGTATTCCTATAGGAGCATTTAATGTGCCTAGAGGTTCAGTAACTGTAACTGCAGGAGGTAGAGTATTGGTAGAGGGTATAGATTATACCGTAAATTACCAATTGGGTCGTGTAGAAATTTTGGATGAGGCCTTAAAAGCTTCTAATACACCAATTAATGTTTCTGTAGAAAATAATGCAGTCTTTGGTCAACAAACAAGACGTTTTACTGGTGTAAATGTAGAGCATCAGTTTAACGAAAATTTTGTGCTTGGTGCTACGCTCTTAAATCTAAACGAAAGACCAATAACTCAAAAGGCTAACTATAATTCAGAACCAATTAATAATACCATTTTTGGGTTTAATGGAAACTATTCAACCGAAGTTCCGTTTTTAACAAGATTAGCAAATAAACTTCCAAATGTAGATACAGATGTTCCATCTAACCTTTCGGTAAGAGGTGAGTTTGCGTATCTACTTCCAGGTGCGCCAAAAGGAACAGATTTCGATGGAGAAGCCACAGCTTACATTGATGATTTTGAAGGTACGCAAGGCTCTATAGATTTACTAAGTCCATTATCTTGGTTCTTGGCAAGTAGACCAGTAGATTTACCAAATAACATTCCTGGTAGTGATAATAATGGTGTAGAGAACGGTTATGGACGAGCAATGCTTAACTGGTATACGGTAGATCCTATTTTTTATAGCACACAACGTCCAGGAGGAATTAGTGATGATGATGTTTCTAACTTATACACCAGACGAGTGTTTATTGATGAGATTTTTCCAGAGGTTGATGTCGTTCAGGGACAAACAGCAGTAATTAATACCTTAGATTTAGCATACTATCCAGACGAAAGAGGTCCATATAACTTCGATCCAGCCGCTGCAAATAATGCTCCGCTAAACCCAAATAATAGTTGGGCTGGTATTACCAGGCAGATTACTTCAACAGATTTTGAGCAAGCCAATGTTGAATATATTGAATTTTGGGTACAGGATCCATTTTTAGATAATACTTCAAGTCAAGGAGGAAAACTTTTTATAAACCTTGGAAATATTTCAGAGGATGTCTTAAAAGATGGTAAAAAACAATATGAAAACGGACTACCAGAAGATGGAGATGTGTCTTTGTTAGAGCCTACGGATTACAATACGGTTGTACCACAAAATCAATCCTTAATTTACACATTCGCGACTACAGGGCAAGAACGCGCCAACCAAGATGTGGGCTTAGATGGTTATGACGATATTGAAGAACAAAATTTGGTAGAGGACTTATATGGCCCTGGCATTGACTTTGGTGAAGATCCTGCAAAAGACAACTATACTTACTACTTAAACACCGACGGTAATATCTTTGACCGTTACAAGCAATACAATGGTCAAGAGGGCAATACACCAGATGTGTTTACAGATACAAATAGAGGGTCTACCACGCAACCAGATGTAGAGGATATTAACCGTGATAATACTATGAATACTATTAATAGTTATTACGAATATGAGCTAGATATTAATCCTAATAATTTAAATTTAAATAATCCATTAATATACGATACTAAAGAAAATATACCTGTAACGCTTCCTAATGGTGAAACACGAAATGTAAATTGGTATCAATTTAGAATACCAATAAATGACCCAACAAACGCTGTGGGTGGAATATCTGATATTAGATCTGTTCGTTTTGCACGTATGTATTTAACAGATTTTACGGAGGATGTTGTTTTACGTTTTGCAACGCTAGATTTAGTAAGAAGTGATTGGAGACGTTATACATTAAACTTGGATGATGGAACTCAAATACCTGAAACAGATGATACAGAGTTTAGTGTTGGTATTATAGGAGTTCAAGAAAATGATGGAGATTATGTAATTCCTCCGGGAGTAAGACGCGAAGAGCTCAATAATAATAACAACATTATCAGACAAAATGAGCAATCCTTGGTGTTGCAAACATGTGGGTTAGATTCAGAAGATTCAAGAGGAGTGTTTAAGAATATTAATGTAGATATGCGTCAGTATAAAAACTTGCGTATGTTTTTACATGCAGAATCTCAAGATAATCAAGCGCTTCAGCCAGGTGAATTAGTGGCTTTTATAAGAATGGGTAATGACTTTACACAAAATTTTTATCAAATTGAAGTACCATTACTGCCAACCGATTTTGCCAATAACGGATCCGTAGAAGAACGGGTTTGGCCTTCTGTAAATGAAATTAATATGCCGTTAGAGTTTTTACAAAAAATAAAAGCTTTAGGAATCGATGCAGGAACATTGGGTGATATAAACCCAACATATTATAATGTCATAGATGGAGAACTCAACGAAACACCATTACTTAATGGCAATGTGCCATACGATGCGGTTATGGAAGATGGTGTTAAACAACAACGTATAGCTGTAAAAGGAAATCCAAATTTTGGAGATATTAGAGTATTAATGGTAGGTGTCAAAAATTCTGGGTTTACTGGTGTAGAAACTTGTGGTGAGGTTTGGTTTAATGAGTTGCGTATGTCTGAACTTGAAAATGAAGGTGGCTGGGCAACAGTAGTAAGTATGGACTCTAACATAGCCGATTTTATGGATGTTAGTGCCACAGGTAGAGTAAGTACTATTGGTTTTGGTGGAATAGATCAAGGACCAAATGAAAGAAGCTTAGAAGATGTTAAGCAATATGACGTAGTTACTAATGTGCAGTTAGGACAATTGTTGCCAAAAAAATGGGGACTACAAATTCCTTTCAACTATTCTCAGAGTGAAGAATTGGTAACACCTAAGTTTGATCAATTGTACAATGATCTTACTTTAGACTCTAGATTAGATGCTGCCGACAATAGTGAAGATGAAGAACGCATAAGAACACAGTCTGAGGATTACACCAAGCGAAAAAGTATCAATTTTATAGGAGTTAGAAAGCAGCGCACAGGTGAGAAGAAACAAAGATTCTATGATGTAGAGAATTTTACGTTCAACTATTCTTATAACAAGGTTGAACATCGCGATTTTGAAATTGAAAATTCTTTAGACCAAAATGTAAGGGCAGGTGTTAATTATAATTATGCTTTTAATCCAGCAAGAATTGAACCTTTTAAGAAGAACGACTCTCTGTTTACAGGTAAATATTGGAAGATTCTAAAAGATTTTAACCTCAATTTGTTGCCATCTAATATTTCGGTAAATACAGATATAAACAGACAGTTTAGTAAACAGAAGTTTAGAGAGGTAGAACTTGGAGGCGATAACATTGGTATCGAAGAATTATTTAGAAGAAACTATACATTCGATTTTCAGTATGCTATCAATTACAACCTAACAGATGCATTAAGTCTTAATTTTAGCGCTGCCAATACTAATATTGTTAGAAACTATTTTATAGATGACCAACTTAACGGAAGGCAAGATCCAACATTAGATGTTTGGGATGGCTTCTTTGATTTTGGAGATCCAAATTACCAAACACAACAATTACAGGTCAATTATGAGTTGCCTTTATATAAAATTCCAGCGTTAAGTTTTTTAAGAACTACTTATACCTATAATGGAGCATTTCAATGGCAAAAAGGGTCAGATTTAAATGAAGGATTAGAAATTGATGGCCAGACATATAATCTTGGACATTCAATACAAAACTCAAACACTCATAATATTAATTCTACCCTAAACATGGAGACATTTTATAAGTCCATTGGTTTAGTAAGAAAAAATAATAGAAGAGGTAGAAATAGAAATCCAAGAGTAAAATCCAGATCTGCAACCCCAAACACTAATAAGTCTTTAGAGAATGGTAATCAGCAGCAAGATCCTAATAAATTAAGTACAGGAAAGAAGGCTTACAATACATTGGTTGATATTGTTACTATGGTAAAACGTATTCAATTTGTGTATAGTGAAAACAATGGTACATACTTACCAGGATATTTACCAACACCAGGTTTTATAGGAACGCTAAGACCAACTTGGGGTTACACCTTTGGTAGCCAAAATGATATTAGAAGCTTAGTGGCAAATAATGGTTGGTTAACCACTTACGATAACTTTAACGAGCAGTTTACCTCTGTAAAAAACACCACTTTAGATTATTCGGTTAACGTAGAGCCAATGCGCGATTTAAAAATTGATTTGATAGGTAACAGAACTTACGCAGAGAGCTTTACAGAAAACTTTAGAGTAGAAGATTATTTAGATGCTGATGGAAACGAAGTTCCTGTAGGTACAGGTGACGGGATTTTAGATTATAGATCCTTAACACCTAATACGTTTGGGAACTTTAATATATCTACAGCCTTAATAAAAACAGCTTTTAGTAATAGTGACGAGAACCAATCTGATGCTTTTGATGATTTTAGAGCCAATAGACTAATTGTAGCCAATAGATTAGCGAGAGAGTTTTATGGTACAAACAACTTTGCCACAGATGCTGAAGGTTATCCATTAGGATTTGGAAAAAATAGCCAACGCGTATTGTTACCTGCGTTTCTTTCTGCTTATCAAGGTAGTGACCCAGAAAAGATAACCACAAGAGCATTTAGAGATGTTCCAATTCCTAATTGGACATTGAAGTACACAGGTCTGATGAAGATTCCATGGTTTAAAAAGACTTTTAGACGTTTTTCTATTCAGCATGGTTATAGATCTAGGTATACGATCAATCAATTTAGAACTAACTTAGATTATGTTGCAGGTGAACGAGGAGTGGAATACGATGATCAATCAGTAGATGCTTTAAACCAATCAGGTGACTTTAAAAACGGAACACTTTATAGTAATATCAATTTAGAAGAGCAGTTCAGTCCATTAATCCGTTTGGAGTTTGAAATGAAAAATTCCGTGAAGGTATTAGCAGAAATTCAAAAAGATAGATTATTGTCATTGAGTTTTGATAACAATCTGCTCACAGAAGTTCAAGGTCAAGAATATACATTGGGCTTGGGTTATCGTATAAAAGATTTAAGAATTAGATCGGCTTTAGCAGGAGCAAAACAAATTGTTAAGAGTGATTTAAATATGCGAGCAGATATCTCAGTAAGAGATAATAAAACAATTATTAGATATTTAGATTTAGATAATAATCAGATAACTGCTGGTCAGACAATATGGAGCGGAAAGTTTACAGCAGACTACGCGTTTAGTAAAAACCTTACAGCTATTTTCTATTTTGATTATACATTCTCAGATTTTGCAATATCTACCTCCTTCCCTCAGACCTCATTAAGATCTGGTATTACGTTGCGTTATAATTTTGGTAATTAATTTTAGGATTTAGGTTTGAAAACAAACAATTAAAAAATTACTTTTGCTTCACTAATTATATTATACTATTTAAGATGAATATACCATCAGAATTAAAATACACCAAAGACCACGAGTGGATTAAAATAGAAGGTGATATCGCAACTGTAGGCATTACAGATTTTGCACAAGGAGAATTAGGAGATATCGTGTATGTAGAAGTAGAAACTGTAGACGAAACTCTAGATGCAGAAGAAGTATTTGGAACAGTTGAAGCTGTAAAAACAGTATCCGATTTGTTTTTACCGTTATCTGGTGAAATTATTGAGTTTAATGAAAGCTTAGAAGATGAGCCAGAAAAGGTTAATACAGATCCATATGGTGACGGCTGGATGATTAAAATAAAATTTTCAGATGCTTCTCAGATAGATGATTTATTATCTGCAGAAGATTACAAAGCCTTAATAAATGCTTAGAAAATTACTATTGTCAGTAGCTGTTATTTATACATTGGCACTGATTGTAGTAACATTTATAAACCTTGATGGAGTGCCAAGTTTGGGGTCTTCATTTGACGATAAAATATATCATTTTTTAGCATACGCTGGTTTAGCAGGTTTATGGATAACGTTTTTTAAACAACGTCACAAAAAGCAAACATTACTACTTGTCTTTGTTATTGTTGTTTTATTTGGTGTTTTGTTAGAGGTTATACAGCATCAGCTTAATCAAAATAGAACTTACGACACATACGATTTGTTAGCAAACTGTTTTGGAGTTGTAATTGGCACGTTAATTGCAGCCAGATTAGATATAATAAAGTTAAAATAAAAAGAAGTTTTGCTTTTTTTCT
>CEVA01093321.1_pt1 | contig 23904 bp, 30 predicted proteins | sample 361521 | NCBI WGS metagenome assembly CEVA01 (sample SAMEA2622823, study PRJEB7988) | marine metagenome | isolation source: saline water (ENVO:00002010), including
TTTCCGTTGTACAACCGTGTTGTAAGCGGTCTCGAACTCGCTGGCGTCGCGTTCGGAATCCCAGGTCGAGAACAGCACGAAGGCAGATGTTTTTCGAGTTCTGGCAGGGGTAGCAATCTGTACTTCTGTAGTCACGGCTGAATGGCTCGAGAAGGCGTAAGACTTGGCGCGGATGTCAGCCGTGACGCTCACGGAGGACGGCAGCCGCTTTGGCCTCATTGCAGAGCTTCGAATAGGCCTCGTCGATCGGGATATCGGCCGCGTTACCCGGCGCGAATCCACAATCGGGATTGAGGTAGATCTGGTTGGGAGACAGATGCTCGAGCGCGCTCTCGACACGATCGACGATTTCGTCCACGGGATCGATGACTTCGCCCCGGCAATCGACGCATCCCAGTCCCACCTGTGACCCTTCCGGAAGTTCCCTCAGCACATCCAGATCTCCAGCCACGGGGATCGTGAATTCCATGACGTACTGATCGACGTTCAGGGATTGAAGTGCAGGCAGGATGGGTCCGTATCCCCCCTCGCCGACCCAGCCGGATCGGCCTTTGTTCCTCCGACAGAGATGAATACAGCGGGTGATGCGGTCGATCCCGTCAAGAATCCGGTTGAGATGATCGACACACAGTTCGATTTCGGCATCCGGATCGTCGTATTCCTTCCGAACCTGGTCATCGACAAACAGACACAGATGGGGATCGTCGAACTGGACGATATCCGCGCCGGCTTTGCGGAGGAGCTGTACCTCCTCGCGAAGGATGGGGACCAGGGCATCCATGAAATCGACCCGTGTAGGGTAGGCGGTCGCCGATCGCTCCGGATCCCACATTCGCTGGGCGAGGAGATAGGGGGAAGGGAGACAGACCTTGATCGTTCGGTCGGTACGAGACTTGAGATACTCGGCTTCCCGCGCGGCGAGACCGGGCAGGGTGTGGTCCAGGCGGTCGACGACCGTGTGCCACCATACACCGTCTTTTCGTTCGAGATGGAACCCGCTCGCCACGTCGGCGATGATGCCGATGTAGGAGCGTCTGCGGTACTCGCCATCTGAGACGACGTCCAGTCCGGCCGCTTCCTGGAGAGAGACGATGTAGTCGACGGCAGCATCCATGCGTCGGTTGAGGACGGCTGGATCCTCCGGGGCGGTGGCGGGATCGAGCAGGTCACGAACGAATTGGGACCGGGGCATGCTGCCGACGACGCTGGCTGGAAAGAGAGGCGTATTCATCCCTCCCACTCCTCCCGTGCGATCTGGAAGTCCTGGTTGGTGTCGATCTCCATGTATCCCCCATGTGTGAGAGAAGCCGTGAGGGGTTGACCGTCTTCGATCATCTGCTGGAACAAGTCGATGAGATAGGCCTTCCGAAAGGTGCGCGCGGCCTGGAAGGGACCGTCGCCCGCATCTCTCCGAGCTCGATGGTAAGCTTCTATCAAGGTGCTGGCTCCTTCCGCGCTGAATCTGGCGACACCGATATACTCGCCTGCAGCTGCCTCGCTCGGCATGGTTCTGTTGATCTCTGTGACGACGCCTTCTTCGACACGCATTTTCTCCCCGTCATTCTCCGGATGTTCGGTCCGCTTCTTGTAACGCTCTCGCCAGTCGGTGTCGCACACGAGCGTAATGTCTTGATCGCTCTCCAACAGCTTTGAGATGATGTCAGGTGTATAGAGGATGTCGGAGTAGGCACACACGAACCCATCGGCCATGTGGGACTCGGCGTGCATGAGCGACTCGAGGATGTTGTTGTCGGGCCAGTCAGCATTGTTGCAGAAGGTGAAGTGAGGGTAATCGGCCCGGACCGAGTCGATGCGGTATCCTCCGATGAAGGTGATGTCGGTCAAGCCGCCGCCAGCAAGGGCCTCGAGGCCCCAATCGAGTATCCGTCGGTCTTTGACCCGAGCGAAGCATTTTGGTGCGTCAGCGGTATGCGGCATGAGGCGTTCACCCCTGCCGGCTCCGATAATGACAGCTTTCATTCGTCCGCCCCCTGCGCGACGATGGGGATCTGGATGGTGAATGTCGATCCCTCATTGACGCGGCTCTTGACATCGATCTGTCCTCCGTGTTTCTGAACGATGCGATAGACTGTCGAGAGTCCCAGCCCGACACCAACCCCTCTTGTAGTGAAACCAGGATCGAAAATCCGATCGAGGTTTTCTGGCGGGATGCCTTCACCCGTGTCGGTGACGGAAACAATGACCTCTTCGCCGTCTCTCTCCGTCCGGATCGTGATTTCTCCCTCACGCTCGATCGAATCGACCGCGTTGCTGAAGAGATTCATGAATACCTGGTTGAGTTCGGCTGCATAGCAGATGACGAGTGGGAGGTCACCGTAGGGCCGGACGACGGCGATCCGCTCCCCGAGATCGTGCTCCCGGAGTGTCACGACGCTGTCGAGGGCCGCGTGCAGATCCGTCTGCTGGTAGTCGGCTTCGTCCAGATGCGCGAAGTGCTTGAGGCTCTCGACGATTCGGGTGACCCGGCTACCCGCCACGACGGCATTGTCCGTGGTGTTGTTCATCAGCTGAACAGCACGCTGGTAATGTACGTTTTCCTGGATCTCGTTGCCCGTCTCGCTCTGGACGACAATCTGGGTCACTCGTTCGATGCACCGCTTCAGGGTATCGGCCGCACTGTTGAAGGCACCGATGGGATTGTTGATTTCGTGTGCCACGCCGGCAACAAGATTGCCCAGGGACGCCATCTTCTCGGTCATGACGAGTTGATCGCGTGTCTCTTCGAGTTCCCGGTTCGAAGTTGCGAGTTCGATGTTGGATCGCCTCAGGTCCCGGCCTAGTCCGCCGGACTACCCGGGATGACGCCGACGACGGTGGCTCCACTTCGTTCCAACCCCAGACTTCCGTAATGGAGGGTCTCCGTTGAACTCAGCCGGTCTGGCACGGGGACGACGCGGAGGTCGGGAAGCGACGCGCCCAGTTCGCTTGCGACGCTGTCCAATCCGTAAAGAGTCCACGACGAGTCGAATCCCGAGATCATCCCCCATACGGATGTAGCCCACAGTCGTCCATCTGTCCCGAGCGCCAGATCGCTGATGAGCCAATCGAGATCTCCCGAAGTGGGAAAAATGCGCTGCCATTCCGGATCGATAAAGGTGAAGATACTCGATGTGGTCGCACACACGACCGTACCGTCGGGAAGGATGACGATATCCACGACGGACGCTCCATCGAGTCCGCGTTCGTTTCCGAATTCCGTCAAAGGTGCGCCAACGCCAGACTTCGGTAAGAGGATTCGGATGATCGGGAGTGTAGGGCTCGACACCGAGCGAAGGTGTCTGCAGTACTGCAGCCTGTAGTAGGATTTTCAGAATAGCCTACACGGTCGCGTCCCCGGAGAGTGGCCATTATGTTAGGGCTTGATCCGAGCGCGCCGCAAATGACATGTCGCTCCAGACCGTGAGGATGTGATTCTTTGGGGTGACCGGTCAGGGTCGATCCATTATCTTTACCTGTCTATCGGCCTTTCAATAAACGATCGAAGGAGCAAGATCATGGCTTCCCTCCCTCCCGACGTTCAGCACGAGGTAGTGACCTCGATTCAGACGACCGAATCGGGCGCGCTGAGTTTGTTGCGCGTGGGCGAAATGCGGGCCCGGTTCGAGGGCAGTCCGGGCGCCCGTATGGCACAAAACGCGGTGTGTAAGCACTCGGTCGATGAAATCTCCCTGAGCCGGGGTATCGTGACGGGTACGGATTTCACGTTCAGTCACGTGCTGGACGACTGGGAGGTGACGAACCAGAAGGCCACCGGCCGCTGCTGGATGTTCGCGGGACTGAATCTGTTTCGAGTCGGCGCGATGAAGAAGATGAACCTGAAGTCGTTCGAATTCAGCCAGAACTACTGTTTCTTCTGGGACAAGCTGGAACGGGCGAACTATTTCCTTCAGCGGATCATCGAAACCGCCGATCGCCCGGCTGACGATCGGACGGTGGCGTTTCTCCTGGCGAGTCCACTGGATGACGGTGGGCAATGGAACATGTTCGTCAACCTGGTCAACAAGCACGGGTTGGTCCCTCAGGCCGTGATGCCGGAAACGGAGAGTTCGTCGAATTCCAGGAAGATGAACGCCATGCTCCTTCTCAAACTGAGAGAGGGGGCGCTGGCACTGCGCGAAGCGGTAGCCGATGGCGCCAGCAGCCAGGCGCTCGACTCCGAGAAGAACAAAATCCTCGAGGTCATCTATCGGGTTCTGTCGATCCACCTGGGTACGCCGCCCACGAGTTTCGACTGGCAATGGAACGACAAGGATGGAAAGTTTCATCGTGACGGAGTGATGTCGCCGAAGGAATTCGCCGAGAAGTACGTGACGATCGACTACGACGACTATGTCTGTCTCGTTCACGACCCTCGGGCGTCGAGTCCGATCGGAAAGACATATACCGTCGAATGCCTGGGGAATGTCGAGGGCGGGAAGATGGTGAAGTATCTGAACGTCGACATCGACACGATGAAGCGCATTGCTGCCCGAACGATCGTTGAGGGAGATCCGGTGTGGATGGGTTGCGATGTCGGCAAGATGATGGACCGCAAGCTTGGCATATGGGACGCGAAGCTGTACGACTACGAGAGCATCTACAACTGCGCTTTCGCCCTGGATAAAGCCGAGAGGCTTCAGTACCACCAGACGCAGATGACCCACGCCATGTTGTTCACGGGCGTGGACATCGTTCGCGAGGACGGTCAGGACATCCCGAGACGGTGGCGAGTTGAGAACAGCTGGGGAGACAAGAACGGTCGCAAGGGATTCTACCTGATGAACGACAGCTGGTTCGACCAGTACATGTTCGAGATTGCGGCGCAGAAACAATACGTTCCCGAATCGCTTCTGGGGGCACTCGAAGAGGATCCGATCGTCCTTCCACCCTGGGATCCGATGGGAGCGCTGGCCCGGTCATCGAAAATCGAACATTGAGAAACTTTGCAAGGATCGGATTCGTGGTTGCTCTGTGGATGACGTGTTTGCCATCATCTTTGCGGGCAGAGGCGAACCCGGCGGCCCCGGGCTTCGATGCAGCAGGCTCTGATGCGCGGGCGATCGAGATCGCCGACGAAGTGGTGGTCGCGCTCGGGGGACGGTAAGGAACTCGAAGGTGAAGGTCTCGAAGCCGCGCTGCGTCGGGCCGAGGGGGCTTGGATCAACGATGCCTACTGGCTGGTTATGCCCTACAAGCTCAAGGACTCCGGTGTGACGCTTCGCGACCTGGGTGAGCAGGCGGACGAGGCCGGGGCGATGTGCGACGTGATCGAGTTGACGTTCAAAGAGGTGGGCCGTACCCCACAGAACAATTACCACGTGTTCGTGGACAAATCCTCCCGGCTCGTCACCCATTGGAACTATTGGAAAGATCGAAGCGTGGACGAATCACGGTCGCTCGGAACTGGCGCCCGTTCGGCGAGATCATGCTGACCGACGACCACGGCAGGCGAAAGCACACGGACGTCGCCGTGCTCGACCAGCTGCCAGCGGCTGTGTTTACGGACCCGGCGCCGTTCACGTTGGCAGAGCACCGATAGAGTAGCCGGACACTACGGGGACGACGTCCTAGAACGACCGATGTCCTGGTGTGTGAAATGGTGGATCGCGGGAGCCGTGGGGTTCGCCTGTTCGGGCGATCGGCTCTCGGAACAGACCGAGGCCCCCGCTGAAGTCGCTCCGGCGCAGGTCTCGAGGAAGCACGAGCCGTTACGAACGGTCCGGGCGTGGCCGAAGGAAGTGCCGGCGAACGTCTAGGACGAAGATGTAGAGATGTCACCCTCGGGCCTGATGTATCACGATTTCCGGGTGGGCGGGGGTCCGGGGCCGAGACCAGGCGAGCGAGTTCGTGTTCACTACAGCGGCTGGTTGAGGAACGGAAAACGATTCGACACGTCCCCACATAGGGGCTTCATCACCGAGATCGGGGTAGGCCGAGTGATCCGGGGATGGGACGAGGGAATCGGGTCGATGAACGTGGGTGGCAGACGGCAGCTTCTGATCCCGCCGCATCTGGCCTACGGAGACGCGGGGAGAGGTCGGGCGATTCCTCCCCGTTCGACTTTGATTTTCGAGATTGAGCTGGTCGAGATTCTACCCTAATTCGAGACACATCTATACAGCCTGCCGGGGTAATGACCAGAATGGAGGATACATGAGATACGTTGTTCTGTTTGGTGCCTTGCTGGCGGTTTCTGCGTGTGGGGGCGATTCGGGTACCGGATTCGACCTGTCGGACACCAAGCCGCAAGTGGTCGCGGAGTCCGCTTATACCGTAACGGAGTCTGGTCTCAAATTCTTCGACATCCGCGAAGGAACGGGCGAGATGCCCGGCTTGGGTTTCAACGTGGCCGTCCACTTCGAGGGTTGGTTGGAGGATGGAACGAAGTTCGACAGCTCTAGAGATTCCGGAGAACGGTTCATATTTCCCATCGGGGCGGGACGCGTGATTCCGGGATGGGACGAGGGTGTTTCGACGATGCGATTCGGAGGTCTCCGACAGCTTGTCATCCCCCCGGCACTGGGTTACGGGTCTACGGGCACGGGCGGTGGAAGAATCCCCCCGAATGCCACGCTCATCTTCGAGATCGAATTGTTCCCACCTCCTTCGTAGGCCGAAGCTGCAGCGAAGGATCGAAGGGTGTCTCGAGGAACGGAGAGCTAGGGCGAGCGCAAGTGAAGATGTCGCGCTGAAAGTGGCGGTCATGTCCGACTATGCGATCAAGGGGAAGTGCAATTTCTGTGGCGAGGATCGGGCCGTACGAGAAGACTATGACACGCAGATCCCGGGAGGACCGGGTACGAGAGCGGCTCTCGTGTGTGAAGGATGCGACGGTTAGCTGCATCTCGGAGGGACAGATTGCCACCCATCAAGAACCTCAATCCCTATCAGAAACGCACCCGTACGAACGAGATCTGGCACTACATCGAGCTTTCGAAGAGCGACGACCCGAGCGAGCGGCTCGAGGCAGCGAAGAACCTGTGTCCCTGTCACGTGCGTCGAAGGGTTGATGAAGCGTGGGACGCTCTGTATCGGATGATGGAAGATCCGGACGACGATGTTCGGGTTGCGGCCTATCACACGCTCGAAGACGGCGGGAAGCCCGACGACCCGGAGCTGAAGGAAATCTTCGATCGTGCGTGGGAGAACGAGACGGACGAGCGCGTCCTCAGGTTCTTGAAGCTGTTCACGAGGGGATGTGAAAAGCGGGAGCGTATCGAACTCGACGCGAAAATGATCGGAGACTATCCCGATCGTGGGAAATGTGATTTCTGTGGAGACGACAGCGTGCCCGTCCGGCGTGACTTCGAGACGGAGATTCCGAGCGGCGATGACTCACGGGCGGCTTGGGTCTGCGCCTCGTGTGACGGTTGACTCACTGCGGGCGAAAAATGAACTAGATGAATGAGGGGCGGGTCTTCGGACCTGCCCTGTTTCTTTTGAGGAGAGAGGATTGCCAGGTCAGTTTCTAGCGGGTGTGGGTGCGGTCATCCAGCGACACGACGGTCGATTTTTGCTGCTCCGAAGGTCGGGAGAGAAGGACTTTGCGGCTGATGTGTGGGAGTGTGTGACAGGCCGTCTCGAGCAAGGCGAGGGATTCGAAGATGCCCTCCGAAGAGAGGTGCAGGAGGAGACCGGTCTGTCTGTAGAGATCGACCGGATTCTGGATACGACCCACTTCTACCGGGGTGAGGCGGTTCCTGAGAATGAACTGGTGGGGGTCCTGTTTCTCTGTAAGACCTCCAATGCTGGCGCGCTTCGAACCTCTGCCGAACACGACGACCACCGCTGGGTGACCACGAGCGAGGCGCTGGACCTGCTCGTAAGCGACGATCCCAGTACGATGTGGATGCGGGGAGTCGTGGAACTGCTGATGGAGTAAGGTGTTCCCGCTCGAGTAGACGGAGACAACGGCCGATCAACGATGGAATCAAACATCCACATAGGTGAAGCTCATTGCGCAGATTCCGCACGATTGGCCGAGATGAATCTCGATTTCAATGAAGTAAAAGTGTCGCCAGATTCGATGAGAGAAAAGATCGAAAACGATGCCCGCACGGAAATTGTTCTGGTCGCCGAAGATGCGGGATTGATTGTCGGCTTTGCGGCTGCGCAGTTGCAGTCCTTGATCTGTTACGAAGTGCCGTGGGCAGAGCTGACGGAGCTTTTCGTGGAAGGAAGCCATCGTAGACGTGGCATTCGAAGGAGGCGGTGTTTAAGAAGGACATGTAAGGAGGAATCGATATGAGCAATCTTCAGATTGTCGACTATCAACCAGCCCACGGTGAAGTGTTGTGTGAGATTTACGAGGCAACGACCTCGGATTGTGCACACTGTCATCCAGTCGACCGGGACCTGTTTGCCAGGACCCTGGGCGGGGAGATGGATTCCGTCCTGGGAGAGCGGGTGTTCGTTGCGGTCCGCGATGGATCGCCATTGGGGTTCTCACACGCGGTGATTCGAAATCCGAAGAATCTTGAAGGAAACTGCGGTGCCATGCGATTCCTGAGTTACAACCGCGGGGATCGGGGGACGGGGATCGAACTTCTGAGGACTACGCTCGACTATTTTCGGGAAGAGAAGGTCGTGGCGATTCGTGCGTTTGATCATAATGACCAGTACCCCTTTTACCATCGGAATCACGCTTACCTGTCCGACCGTATCGGACACGTTCAGGCGCTGCTTACCTGCGAGGGCTTCAGGAGAGGGGGCGGCGAGGTACACCTCGATTGGGACGACTTCGAATTGGAGGATCCCTTCGAGATCGAGCAGGAAGTCGATCTCACGTGGAAGACGGAGGAAAGTGCAGGGCCGATCCCGTCATTCAACGGTCGATGTACGTCGGGCGAGACGCTTATCGGGGAAACCCGCGTGATCTCGGCTGCGAACTGCCACCCCAGCCAGGGCGACCGGCTGTTCGTAAACTGGCTGGGCGTCGAGGAAGCGTTCCAGGGGAAAGGCTACGGACGCTACATTCTGCAGGAGGCGATGAGAGAGGGAAAGCGTATGGGTTACCGGCACGCAGGGATCAGCACGGCTTTCGACAACTACCGTGCGTACGCTTTCTACACCAACTGCGGTTTCCGGGTGACGGACTGGACCTATGGGTGGGAGCTGGCGGTGTAGGGTTGTCTACTCGATCGTTTCCTGGTGTCTCCGTTCGAGGGCCTCGTAGTCCGGAATGAGCCCGGCGTAGGTTTCCACGGCGGCTGGGTCGGGCTGAACGATGAACCCACTGGCGGGTTGTGTAAAAGGTTCGACAATGTCTGGCCACGGTATTTCGGGATGGTGGCCCTGCGACGCACGAAGCGCGGCACCCAATGCGGCGCCATTTGTGGTTTCGAATCGTTGCACCGGACAGCCGTGAACGTCCGCGAAGATCTGAAGGATCCCTTCATTAGCCGATGCGCCACCCGTGACACTGATCGACGTGATGGGAACCTCCATCCACCGGGCGTGAATTTTCGAAGACATCGCTTGGGCTTCGACAACGGCACGTACGTTCGCAGAGGCATCGTCCGCCTCTAGATTCTCACGAACGACCCCTGCCTTCGGTATGTGCGGGACGATTTCGGGATCGAAATAGGGTAGCATCATCCCACCGTTGTTCCCTGGATGAGTCGACTTCAAGCACTGGGCGAATCCCTCCCAGTCGAGGGCATATCGATCGCGGACGGCCTCCCGCGCAAGACTTCCATTGAGAAAACAGATCAGCGCCATGTAATGCGTGTCGTCCGGAGACGCGAAGAGGCATCCCTCGCCATCTTCGGACACGACAGGATCGGGGATACAGGCGAACAGGGTGTCCCCCGTGCCCAGACTGACGGCGATCTGTCCCGGCTGAACGAGCCCGAGTCCAATGAGACTGCAGGGATTGTCGCCCGAGAACGGCAGCACCCGACAGGTGTCGTTCATCCTGTATCGTTGGACGAAATACGGGCTGATCGTGCCGGCTGATTTCGTCGAGGGGGTTACGGGAAGCAATCGGGCTGCAAGGTCCGGAGCCGTTGCCTCCAGCGCGGTCGGCGCCCACTGACGCGTTCGAATATCCATCAGGTTGGTTCCACTGCCGTCCCCGGGGTCGACGGGTACGAGCCGTCCGGCGAGGAGGCTGGCGATAAAGGAGCTGACCAGACAGATACAGTCGGTTTCCTCGTAGTTGTCGGGCTCTTCCTGCCAGAATTTCCGGATCTGGGGACCGCTGAAACGCTCGAAGGCGGTGTTTCCGGTGAGCGAGAGCAACTGACCGGTGCCTCCGACGTTGGCTTCGATCTCCCGACACTGGGTCGTTGTCGAAGTGTCTCTCCAGACGGGCGCAGTCGCGCGCGAGAAGATGTTCGAGACCTGGTCTTTGAGCGGAAGCTCACCCGAAAGTCCCTCCAGAACTTCCTCCGCCATCTCGTTCAGGTAGACCGTGCCGTGTTGCTGACCGCTCCCCGCAATGGCTTCGATTCTCCCAAGGTCGACGCCAGCGGCTTGCAGGTGCTCGAACAGAAAGTCCAGGGCTTCCACCCAGACGAGGGGTTGACCGTGCACAACTCCGTGCCCGAAGTCGACGACACCGCTTTCGAGGTCGTAGGCTTCAGCGAAATGCTCGTCGAAGTTGATTGAGGCCTCTGCGACAATGGCTTGTTCGTCTGTGTCGATGACGAGCCCGGTCATGGACTGGGTGCTGGAATCGATTCCGAGATAGAGTGACATGGCGATACCGTCTGGAGACGTGAAGGGAACTTCGAAAACGTTACGAAGAAACGAAGGTCTTCTGGAGAGGGCAACCGGACGGACGCAGGCGTTGGACGATCGATTGGGGTGGAGCCCATCCTAACCGGACTCCGATGCGGGCCGGGTAACTGGATCGCGCTGTTTCTGGGCGCACGTGACCTGATGCGCTACGTTGGAAGGCGTCGGGAAGAGCTTGTCCGAGGTCTTTAGTCAGCCAGGGAGAGGAACGGCCTATGCGAGCCGGGGAGCGTCTGACACAACTGCTACGGTCGCCGCGTGTCATCGCCTGCGCGGTCGGAATCGCCATCCTGCTGAATCTGCCTTCGCTTGGCGGTGGATGGCAACTGGACGATCTGACTCACCGCGCGCAGTTTCTGGAAGTCGGTCCCATGACCGATTCATCGGATATGACGAATCGGATGTTCGACTTCCTGAGGGGGGATGCCGAAGAGATCAGGGCGTGGAAAGACCTCGGCGTCCTGCCGTGGTGGGGCAACGATGCGTTGAAGCTCGCATTCTGGCGCCCGCTCTCGTCGTTTACGCACGTGGTTGACTACACCCTCTGGCCCCATTCAGGCCCGGCCATGCACGCTCACAGTCTTCTATGGCTGGGAGCCACGGTGACGATGGTGGGCATTCTGTATCGCCGGATGCTGACCGGATCCATCGTGGGGCTTGCCGTGCTGCTCTACGCGCTGGACGACGCCCACGGAATCTCGGCCGGCTGGCTCGCGAACCGGAATGCGGTGGTGGCGGCGACCTTCGGCTTCGCGAGCCTGATCGCCCACGATCGGTGGCGTCGGGAGGCCTGGGGTCCCGGGATCGTCGTGGGTCCCATCGCGTTTCTGGCCTCGTTGCTGGGGGGAGAAAGTGGAACCGGCATCGCCGCTTTCCTGTTCGCCCACGCGCTCTTTCTGGACAGCGGCAAGTGGCTCGATCGAACTCGGGCTTCTACCTTGACCCGATGGAAGAGACCGGTGCTTTTCTCTCGGCGTTTACGACACGGGCGCCGATCCTCCTGTTGGGTCAGTGGTTCTTCCCACGTTCTATTTCATGTGGTCGCCCGACCAGGCGATCGGGATGGCCATTTTCGGCATCGTCGTGATCCTTCTCTTTGTGGTCTTGCTGCGTCCCATTCTGCGGGCCAGGCCAGAGGCAAGGTTCTTCGCGACGGGAATGCTCGTAGCAGTCATACCCATCTGCGCGACCGTGCCCCACGATCGACTTTTGCTTTACGTCGGTTTCGGTGCCTCCTGTCTCTGCTTCTGCATCGAGCGTTCGAAAGGACGCGAGGATGGCCCTGGCGATCGTTTGGCTGGCTTCTTGTCCTGGTTCACGTCATGATCGCGGCACCCTTCCAGACGATTTTCGCGCTGGCTCCCAAGTCCATCGAACAGACTGTCAAAGGTCCAGCCCTCGGGCTTCCGGATGACCCGGAGCTTCCAAACCAGCGACTGGTGATCGTGAATGCGCCGTCGTTTTTCTACGCACAGGGGACGATGCTGGTGAGACGATTCGCGGATTGGCCATCCCCGAAAAAAGTCTGCTGATGCTGGCTCCAGGAATCACACGCGTGACCGTGCACCGCCACGCGCCGAGCGCCGTGACCGTAGAAGCCGAAGAGGGCTACGTGATCTCTTCGCTGGACGACGTCTTCAGGCGGCACAGCGATCCGATTGCCGACGACTACGATATTTCACTAACGGGCGTTGACATTACGTTGACGAAGAAGACGACGGACGGCCGTCCCAAGGCGGCCACTTTCACGTTTGTGGCCGACCTTGAAGACCGTTCCCTCCGCTGGGTACGCTACGAGGGAGAGCGACTCGTTCCCTTTGAGATCCCCGATGTGGGTGAAACGGTGGTCTTGCCAGCCGTTGATTTTCCCTACTGAACCGGTTGCCGTGGAGAGAGATGATGTGGATTTCTGTGGTCGATAGCCCGGACGTTCGGACGTCCGGGGACTGGCAGGTCTTTTCATACCGCTACGCTGAGAAGTCTTCGCTGGCGTCCGTGGTGGACGGGGCAGCGTTGACGGTGGATGTCGAAGGAGAGACGGTCGTTCTACGGATGGGTCAGCAGAACATTCCCGTTCTCAAGTCATCGACATTCGGTCGGGTATCGGTTGAAGTGGATGGGGCTACCGTGGCCGACGTGGACCCGGTGTCTGACGCGCTGGAAGTTATCGTTGCCCGCGGTCTACCCGAAGGTCGCCACACGCTGCGACTCGTTCACCGTGGGAACGGCGACAGAGCGGGATGTCTGATCGAGCAGATCGGGGTGTTCGCGGCCGATGTGGGAGAGGTTGGATTCGCAGTTGTGGGTGAGGAGCAGGCCTATCTCGTCGACGCCCGGGTTACAGTCGAGCGTCACGGGGAGACGGTGCGGAGCAGTCTTTCTAGAAACTGGAGGTCGGGACGGTGTCGGCTTGCAGGTCTTCCTGCGGGGGACACCTATCGACTCCGCGTTGAGGCGATGGGTTGGGACGCGTGGACGTCGGATGAATTCACGGTTCGTGCAGGTGAGGAGACGGATCTCGGTTCGGTCGTGCTGTCCAGGGCGCGCGCCACGCGATTACAGAGGGTCCGGTTTCCCGCATTCGGCAGGCCCGCAATTGTCGCCCGGACCGCGTCGTTCAAGACGCGTTTCCTGGGTTACGGGGCGTCGATCGAGGGAGTCCGCATCTCTCGCAGCGTGGGTCCCGCTACCCTCACGCGAACGCTCGATTTTGAGGAGCAACGAGATCGAGCGTTTTACTACGATCGGGAGCTTGTCGCCACGGTTCCCGAGGAGGTCCCTCCCGGGATGTATGACCTGTGGGTCGATCTTGACCCTGAAGAAGGAAGACCCCGGGTTTGTCGTTCACCCCGGAGCGTGTATGTCTCCAGGAGATTGCTGGGGGAAGACCCCGTGTTCATGACCTGGGGTCATCTGGATACGTGGGGTCAGTATCAGGCCGAGTATCTGTCTCGGATGGTGGAAATGGCCAATCTGCTGGGCGCGAACATGGTGTTGATCAGCAACGCGACGAATCCCGCCTACCTGACCGGGGTACTCGCAGGTCTCGACCTGCCCTATACGGTGACGTTTGGTAACCACCAGTATCACGGTCATGAAAAGTGGTTCGGCCATCCCGTGCATCGTGTGGATTTTGGCGACGTGTCGATTCTGAATTTCGGAATGGCCTGGCACGAAGACTTCGCGCTGGCAGATAAGCTCCTGGCGGAGTCGGACGCGTCCGTAAAGGTGATCAACGGGTTCGAGGCCAACGCGCCCGTTGAGTTTCTGGATCGTCATCGCGTGTCGTTCATCCACGACGCCCACGGGCCGGGGGAGAAAGTGCTGAGCTTCGGCGCCACGCCTACACAGCGTGCGGGGAAGATTAACGCGGAGAGTTTCAGGCTGGTCCGCTTCAAGGAAGGTCGGGTTGTCTCCTGCACCTATGCGGGAGACGCAGAGGCACCTATTCCGTTGCCCAGAGTGGGAGAGTCGCCCATCCGGATTGAATGGGAGGGCTCGAACGACGGGACAGAAACGGTCGTTCGAGCGTGTGTGGCGAATGACCTGCTCGAGGATTATCCCGGGTGCCGACTGAACTTTGTGGTTCCCAGGGGCGAATATGGTATGGAAGGTGGGCGGATGGTTGGCTCCTGGGACAGCGACGACGGTTGCTATACGGTCGTCGAAGCGAACTTCGAGCTTCCGGCGTCATCTGCGGTGGAAGTGGGAGTGGTCCCGCAGTAGTCGACCGATCCAAACCACGACCGTGACCGGGAATGGCCTCGCGAACAGCGGGGCTGTTTGCTGTACGGCTTTCGTGGGGCGGAAGGCAGAAGTATCTTTAGCGACCCTGACACGCAGGCAACGGATAGGAGACAAACCATGGGCTCATTCGACGGAAAATCGGTCATTGTAACGGGTGGTGCGAAAGGGATCGGACGGGGAATCTGTCTGGCGTTTACGGAGGCAGGAGCCGGGGTGGTGTGCGCGGATGTAGACCAGGACGCGGGGAACGCCATTGCGGCGGAGACAGCGAATCATCCCGGTACACTGCGGTTCGAGAATGCGGACGTGACGACGGCGGAGGCGTGCGAGAAACTGGTGGCCGCAGCACGGGACGCGTTCGGCGGGTTGGACGTCATTTGCAACAACGTGGGTATTCAACCGACGAACAGTTATCTGCGCGCCCACGAGATGCCCGAAGAGATGTGGGACCGGATTCAGGACGTCAACTTGAAGAGCGCATTTCTCCTGTTCAAAGCCGGCTATTCGGCTTTGAAAGAAAGAGGCGGCGGGGTGGTGATCAACACAGCCAGCGTTCAGGGTCTACAATCGGCTCCGATGGTATCCGCTTATGCGGCAACCAAGGGCGGTATCCTCTCATTGACGCAGCAACTGGCTCTCGACTATGCAGTCGACAACATCCGTGTACTGGCTGTCAATCCGGGAGCGATCGACACGCCCCTGCTCGCGGAGGCGATCGAGGCATCGGACGAGGATCCGGGCAAGATGCGACAACACATGGCCGACATTCATCCGATCGGGCGTATGGGTCAGCCGGAGGACATCGGACGCGCGGTACGCTTTATGGCGAGCGACGAAGCTTCATTCATGACAGGTTCGTGGGTGAACGTGGACGGAGGGTTGATGGCCAAAGGCGCCTGGGCCTAGCCCGACCCAACACCCCGTCGACGATCGGCGGAAACGACGGTCTTCGCCCACTATGTAGATGCAGACACTCTCCGGTCGGGAGTCGACGCTAACAAGAAACGGTACCGGTGGGAGCGGTCTCCGGACCGCGAACTTGAGTAGGTAAGAGAAGACAAAGCTTAGCCTGACCAACTGTAACAACCCAATGGAAGCATGACGCGATGTCACACATCCCGTTCATATCCGATCCAGCTGAAATCACCCCGGCTTGGCTGACCCAGGCGCTGGGTGAGAACGGACATCTGACCGACGGGCGTGTGACGGACGTGTCGTTCGACGAGCGGATGAAAGCGGATCGCCAAATCAACCGTGTCTTCGTGACGTATTCGGATGAGGCGAGAGGCACTCGGCCGGCCTCGATCGTTTTCAAGCAGAGTTCGAACGGGTCTCGGAACGTGTCCGACGTATCGACCTGCGCGGCCGTCCGCGAAACGATGTTCTACGAGCAGTCATCACAAAGACCCCCAACCTGAGGATCGCACGGTGCTATGCGACCGGTGTGGATGAAACGGGCCAATCGTACCTATCGCTGGAGGATCTGAGCGAGTCGCACGAGCTGTTGCCGGATAGCGGCACGCGATCGCCCTTCGGCGGGTGGAAGTGCTTCGACAACGTCGATCCGAGGGTCTTCGAGGCACTGATTTTGTCCGTGGCAGAGTTGCACGCGGGGTGGTGGGGGCAACCGGGTATCCTCGAGGGTGTCTTCGCGTCGTCCTCGGGGGGTGTGGAGACGTTGATTCATAACGATTTCCATCTCCGAAATGTCGTCGTGCCTGTAGAGCAAGGTCATCCAGTCATCTTCGACTGGGAAAACGTCTGTCGCGGGGTGGGGCCTACGACATCGCCCACCCGTTTACGTGTTCGATGCTGAGTCGAGCGAACCGGGAAGCGTGTGAACGGGCGACCCTGCCTGCATATGCGCAAGCGCTCCGCGATCGCGGTGTGGACTACGGAATGGATGCGTGCGAACGTGACTACCGCATCGGAGTCATTGGGGTGCTCGTCAATCTATACGGACCTTCGTCCGCGCGGAATTCCATCCTCGATGCTTTCTGGGCGTGGGACTGCGAGGCGGTGCTGAGCGAGGCCGAGAATTGAAAGAGTTACTGTTTGTCGGTGCGGGGGGGTTCGTGGGTTCGGTCTTGCGGTATCTCGTTGGCGGTGCCGCCCAACGCCTGGCGCCCACGCTGTCTTTTCCGCTCGGCACGTTCACGGTCAATGTGGTTGGGTGCCTCGCAATCGGGCTCCTCAGCGGCCTGGCGGAGACGCGCGATCTGATCGGTCCACAGGCCCGTCTGTTTCTGACGGTCGGGTTGCTGGGTGGGTTTACGACGTTTTCAGCCTTCGGGTACGAGACGGTCGTGCTCGCTCGTGACGCGGAGCGGCTTTACGCGCTGGTCAATGTGGCCGCCAGTGTTACGGTCGGCCTGGGAGCGGTCTGGGTTGGACAGGTTCTGGGCAGGATGGGATGACGCACCCGAAGGTCGGATGATCAGTTCAATCGAAGGAAGGAAGACCATGGCAGAGGATATCGAAGACAATCCGTTTCTGGTAAGGGAGGGGATCCCCCCCTTCGACAGAATGGAGGCCGAACACGTCGTTTCGGCTGTGGAGAAGGCCCTGGCGGAGGTGGAGACACGTCTCGAAGTCATCGAGGCTGACCTGGAGCCGACGTGGGAAGGCTTGATGGAGCCGCTCGAGGCGCTCGACGTGCCCTTCGAGTATGCGTGGGGTCCTGTCGGACACCTGCTGAGTGTGAAGAACTCGGAAGATCTGCGGAAGGCCCACGAGGAGATGCAGCCGAAGGTAGTCGAGTTGAGCCTACGCATTAACCAGAGCCGTGCGATTTACGAAGGGGCGAAGGCGCTCAGCGAAGGCACCGCGTGGGCGTCCCTGGACGAGGCCCAGCAGCGCGCGGTCGAGCACAAGTTGCGGCACGCCGAGCAAGCAGGCGTGGGGCTGGACGGCGAGGAAAAAGAACGCTTTCAGGAAATTTCTCGGGAGCTGGCGAAGTTGAGTACCGACTTTTCTAACCACGTGCTCGATGCCAAAAAGCGGTTCGAGTTCATCGTCGAGGATTCGGCGCGTGTGGAAGGATGGCCCCAGACCCTGAAGCAGATCTCGGCGCAGTCCTACACAATGGCTCGCGAGGATGAACTTTCATCCGTGAAAGAGGATGCGGCCGAAGCGGATCCGGAGGAGGGCCCGTGGCGGATCACGCTGGACTACCCATCGTTCGGTCCCTTCATGCAGCACCACCGAAATCGGGACGACCGTGAGAAGCTCTATCGGGCGTTTGTGACCGTGGCGTCGGAAGGGGAGTTCGACAATACCGAACTGATCTCGCAGATACTGAGGCTTCGACAGGAGAAGGCGAAGCTCCTTGGCTACGACACCTACACGGCGCTCAGTCTGGCGTCGAAGATGGCACCCGGGGTCGATGCGGTCAGCGGCATGTTCACGGACCTTCGGGACCCGTCGCGTCCACACGCGGAGACGGATCTGAATGATCTGCGAGAAATTGCTGAGGTATCCGGGCAAACGGAACCGATCGCGCGCTGGGACCTGGCATTCTGGGGCGAGCGCCTGCGCGAACAGCGGTTCGATTACACGGATGACCAGCTGAGACCCTATTTCCCGCTCCCGAAAGTGCTCGACGGGCTCTTCGAGTTGACCCAACGACTGTTCGACGTGACGATCGAAGCGGCGGATGGAGAGGCACCGGTCTGGCACGAGGACGTGCAATATTTTCGGGTACGGTCGGTAGACGGTGAACCTATCGCGACATTTTACCTCGATCCTTACAGCCGGCCGAGCGAAAAGCGCGGCGGCGCGTGGTTCAACGAATGTCTATCCCGTCGTGTGACCGATGGGGAAGTCAGGTTGCCTGTCGTGTATCTGTGCTGCAACGGGACCCCGCCCGTGGGGGACACCCCATCCCTGATGAGTTTCAACGAGGTTCTGACCCTGTTCCACGAATTCGGACACGGGACGCAGGGGATGTTCACGACGGTGAACTACGCGGATGTGTCGGGACTGAACGGCGTTGAGTGGGATGCGGTCGAACTTGCGTCCCAGTTTCTGGAAAATTTCTGCTACCACCGGGAGACCCTGCTCGGTTTGACGGAACACGTGGAGACGGGTGAGCGCCTTCCGGACGATCTGTTCGAAAAGATCCTGGCTTCACGGAACTATCAAGCGGGCACGCAGATGCTTCGCCAACTCGAGTTTGGGAAAACGGACATCCGGCTCCACGATGGATTCGATCCGGACGGTCAGGAGACGCCCTTCGACGTCTACCGCGACGTTTCGAGTGAGATGTCGGTGATGAAGCCGGTCGAAGGCGATCGATTTCTGTGCAGCTTCGGGCATATCTTCGCGGGGGGCTACGCGGCGGGCTACTACAGCTACAAATGGAGTGAAGTCCTGAGCGCGGACGCCTTCGGGGCATTCGAAGAAGCGGGTCTGGATAATCAGGAAGCTGTGAAAGAGATGGGCAGGAAATACCGGGATACGATCCTGGCTCTGGGCGGGGGCCGCCATCCGATGGACGTGTTCAAGGATTTCAGGGGGCGGGCGCCCGACACGAGCGCTCTGCTCCGGCAGCAAGGCCTGGTCGATGCAGAGTAAATGGCTGCCGAACGCGATCAGGTGATGGAGGTCACGGGCCTGGATTCGGATTTTCGGTACACATACACCTTGGTACGATAGAGGTCGGACACAGTTTCTGTCAGAATCGGCTTCCATCCCGGGACGGCGAAGGTGTTACTGACGACGCAGGCCGTGTCTTTGAGTTCAGCGTTGAATTTCGGGCGGGGTCGGGACATCGTGGCCGGAGACTGGTAACAGACGACCAGATCCGCCTCCCGAAGGCTGACGCCGAAGAAATCGGCTCTCTCGATCCGAAAATTGCTCCCCCCGGCCGTGCGCAAACGGGCAACCCAGTAGGGAATGGGTGAGTTCTCGTAGCCGACGAGGGACACATCGGGATGAGCGCGGGCGATCGGCATGGCCAGGGTGCCCCAACCGACGCCCAGCTCGCAGACCGTGCCTTTCGGGTCGAGGTCCTGGATCGTTTTTCCCATCACGCGTTTGACTTTTCTGCCCGTCGGAGACGGGGGAATGCTGTTGCCCATCGTGTAGATGACCACGGATGCGCCGGAAAGCGCCACAACGGCCAGAACAACGAATGAGAAAATCGTCCAGAACACGAGGGGACGATAGGTCGTCAGGAGACCTGTGACAAGGAGGGCCGATCTTTGGGCGTGTATACAAAGAGGTTGGTGGATGAAGTCCGTATAGAGAGGATGCGACCGGCACAGATCGAGGAGGCGAAGGCGCGTCGCCCGGCGATCTACGTGCCCTGCGGGGCTCTGGAGTGGCACGGTTATCATAATCCGGTGGGTCTGGATTGTTTGAAGGCCCACGAACAACTCGTCGGCCTTGCCCTGCGGGCGGGGGGGCTGGTGTATCCCCCCGTTTATTTTGGCGCCGGAGGGGGGCACGGGGACTGGCCTCACTCTTACATGGTGGACGCAGGGGCCATGGTCGTGATCGTGACCGCGCTGCTGCACGGATTTGAACGCGATGGCTTCGAAGCCGCCATCTTGTTATCGGGTCACTACCCGAACAGAAACCAGTATCAGGATGCTGCGATCGCCCGTTACGAGAACGAAGGGGGCCGCATGCGAGTGCTGGCCATCGTTGAGAACGAGATCGATGGGGTCGGGGGCGATCACGCTGCGAAATTCGAGACTTCGTCCCTCATGTTCCTCGATCCTGAAACGCAGGATCTCTCGACGCTGGAGGATTCCGACGAGGATGTGGGCGCACCCGATGAACGGAAGAACTGGATGGGTACCGATTACGAGGGACACCCGTGCTATGGTCTTGTGGGAATCGATCCTCGCACGCACGCCACGTCCGCTGTGGGGAGCGAATCCTCGGAACGATTGATCGATGCGCTCGAGGGTTGGCTGAAGACCGACTCGTGACGTGATTTTCTGTTTGTGGCTGATCGACATCCCGCATCTTTGCGCCCTGCAACAGGATCTGCCGGACGGAGGTTACCGTGGCGAAGGTGTTGGACTATTTTCCAGACGTCTCTGACAAGGAACTCATCTACCTCAGGAACTCGGTCGAAGATCTGGACGAGAAGATGGCCAGGGAATTCGCCGCGGAATACCACAGACGACGACGGAGTCCGGGCCTGATCATGGTTTTGACATTGATCGGATTCCTGGGTCTGGCGGGGCTGCAACGATTCGCGTTAGGAAAGGTGGGCACGGGGTTCCTTTATCTCTTCACTCTAGGGTTTGCGGGCGTGGGTACGATCATAGATCTGATCCGTTACGAGCAAATGGCCTACGATTACAATCGTTGTGCTGCACAGCGGGTAGATATCATCATCAGAGGGGACGCCGAGGAACTTTAAATTGGGAATCGAAGATCGAGAATTGCATTGAACGTTGAACAACGGAGGAATCTTTGGCTAGCGCTACTGCACGTCACATTCTGGTTGCATCCGAGGAAGACTGTCAGAATCTGAAACAGGCGATTGAAGAGGGCGGTGAATTCGCCGAACTGGCGAAGGAACATTCGACGTGTCCGTCGGGAAAGTCAGGAGGAGATCTGGGGGATTTTGGTCCGGGTCAGATGGTGCCCGAGTTCGACGCGGTGGTATTCAGCGCCGACGTCGGTGTGGTTCAAGGGCCGGTTAAAACGCAGTTCGGCTATCATCTGCTTGAAGTGACAAGCCGTACGGACTGAAACGAAATCTTGAATCAGAAGCAAGGCGCCGCGACAGAAGGTTGTTGCGGCGCTTTTCTATTGGGCAGGATAAGGGTACGTTATCCAGACAGTCTTCAAACGGGGAACCGATATGAGATTGCTATGTGCTCTACTGGCCTTCCTGTCGGTTTCGACCCCCGCCGGGGGAGAACCGTTTCCGTCGGATGACGAAATCTGCAACATTCTGCGGGCTCGTGTGGACAACGTTCAAGCAGAGCGTAGGGATGGTCGTCGGGCTGATCGACGAAACGGGATCCCGGACGATCGGTTATGGCCGAAGTCACGTCGACGGCGGGCACGGCGACGTTCCTCCCCATGGCGATTGCCTACGGGTCGCTCATCCTGCTGGCGGGTTTGAGCCTGTATTTTTGCTCGAAGATGTTCGAGAAGGAGAACGCGGTTTTCAGGAGCTGAAGCCGAGGCGTCTGACCTCAGGGTAGAGCACCGACAGCCCGGTCAGGATGCCACAGAGGAGAAATAAAGAGCCCCCGGCGGTAACGGCCGGGGGGCTTCGTTCCTGGACAGACTCGATTTTGAGGCAAGCTCTTAAGGCTCAGCAATGCTGATACATTTGTACCAGACCCCGTCCCTGCAGGTGTAGCCTTCTTCTACTACCTCGACGGGCTTGTTCTCCCCGGCGACCCCGATGCGATGATACCAGGTGTCGTCTTTTCTGACGAATCCACCATCTTTGAGCGCTTTTTTCTGGTCTGACATGGCTCATCTCCACCGGTTGAGGGGTTCTGAGGGCCTTGTTCTTATCTTCGGCACATTTCGTGCTAAAGATGGGAGTTTTTTTGCCTTTTCAAGGATTTTTTCGACTGAGAGATCGGGATGGTGCCGCTTCGAGAGGGAAGTCCTTCCATGCTGTACGAGGTAGGCTGTCATAGAATCGACGTCACGCCGCCGATCGGAACCTGGTTGGCGGGGTACGCGGCGCGCACAGAACCCTCCAACGGCCTGTATCATCCCATCCGGGCTGTCACGACCGTCATCGGGGATGGTCATACCGACGTGCTCATCGTCTCGATTGACTGGCTGGGTTTCTACGATCTGACGGATGAGGCTCGCCGAAGGATCTCCGAGGCCTGTGACATCCCTCGCAGTCAAATCGTCTTATGTGGCACGCACACCCATTGCGCACCGGCCATACGAGAGGTCGATGCCAGACGTCACGGGGTGGATGCGATCGATTCTGGCTACGTCGATCGAACGCTGGATGCTCTGGCAGATGCGTCGTTGTCGGCGATGGAGAGTCGGAGACCTGCGCGCCTGGGTGTGGGTCGAGACTGGTGCGGTTTTGCCACATCGCGACGCAAACCGGACGGGCAAGGGGGCGTGATATTTCAACCGAGTCTCGACGCCCCCCACGACCACGAAGTTCCCGTGATCCTCGTTTCATCACCCGACGGTGCGCTTCGCCAGGCGGTTTTCAGTTACGCGTGTCATCCGACCAGCACCGGTCCGATCCTGGAAATCGGGGGCGATTATCCCGGCTTTGCCTGCTCGGCGATCGAGGCTCGCTATCCGGGCGCTGTTGCCACGTTTCTCAAGGGATGCGGGGGAGACCAGAAGCCGGACCCGCCCGAACGGACGACCGGCTCGTTTCGGCGGATTCCGGTCGACGAGGTTGAGCTCCTGGGCCGCCAACTCGGGTCGGCGGTCTCAAGAGTGGTCGATCTGGGGCCGGTCGATGCGGTTGAGGGACGGATCGACGTCGGACAAACGTTCGTCACACTCGAAGCCGATCCGGTAACGGAGACGGCCCTTGTAGAGGCGTGGACCTCGGAGAGCCGGATCGCGCAAGACTGGGCCGACCACTATTCGGAAGCGATGGCGGCCGGGGACGTGTTACCCACGAGAGTCTCCCTGGAGGTCCAGACCATCCGGTTCGGGCGTAGTCTGGCGCTTGTGACGATGGCGGGCGAGATGAACGTCGAGTACGGCCTCCGTCTGAAGCGCGAGCTGGGAAACCGGTTTGATCGAGTCATCCCATTGGGATATGCGAATCGCATCGTGGGGTACGTCCCGGTTGAGAGGCAACGTTCGGAGGGTGGCTACGAGGTGCTCGGGAACAACCAGAGTCTGCTCTACAGCGGCCCCTTCGTGTCCGGCACGGAGGATCGGATTCTGGAGGCGGCAATGTCACTACTCGATGATTCACCCGAACACGCAGCGGGAGACTGAATCATGGCTGATGAATTCGGATTGTCTGCGATTGGCCAGATTGCCATTCCCATCACGGATCTGGACCGATCGACGGAGTTCTACGAGAAACAGCTGGGCATGAAGTTCCTGTTTCAGGTCCCAGGACAGTTTTCGTTTTTCGACAATGGTGGTGTGATGCTGACGCTACCGGAAGGAACGCCGTCGGAGGTTCGTCAGTCATCTATTACAAAATCGAAGGACTCGAGGATGCAACAGAGGTCCTGAAGTCAAGAGGCGTGAAGTTTACGAGCGAGCCTCACTTGATTGCCAAAATGCCGGATCACGAATTGTGGATGTCGTTTTTCGAAGATCCGGATGGCTACACGCTGGCGATGATGGAGGAGAAGCGGTAACTGCAAGAGCGGTTGACGGTGGGTAGTGGGCGGTAGGCGGAGCCTGCGGCGGGCGATCATAGGTACGAGTGCGGTGGGAGTGGTCTCCGAACCGCGAACACATTGCCGACCGTAGCCATTG
>CEVA01012096.1_pt1 | contig 23880 bp, 8 predicted proteins | sample 361521 | NCBI WGS metagenome assembly CEVA01 (sample SAMEA2622823, study PRJEB7988) | marine metagenome | isolation source: saline water (ENVO:00002010), including
CACCGATATATTTATCTAATGTGCCTTTATTTTCTAATAAAATATCCGTCATTTCTGTGAGATAATCGTTCAACAACTCGACTAAATCTCCAGCCGATAATTTTTCAGAAAATCCTGAAAAACTTTGAATATCAGTAAAGAAAGCAGTGTGATATCCCTCATTACCGCCAAGTTGCGGCTCTTCTTTTGCATCGAACATTTGATCAATCAGTTCAGGAGAAATATAGGTACCGAATGTATCCTTCAAAAATCGTTTATCTTTTTCTACAATGAGGAAGTTATAGAGAAATATGCCACCATATGTGCTAATCATAGACAAGGCCGGCCGGACCACTTCCCACATGACCAGCGAAGAAAAGAATTGAGAGTAGGTGAAAAGAATCCATGCCACAATCCCCACCAGTGGAACAGGAAGGGTATATAATGGTTTTTCCGGAAGACTGACCACAATACCCAATAGTATGGAAATAAGGATAATGATGAAAAATGTCTCTCCTTGATCTTTGGGTTGGACAAATTCCCCTTTAAGAAGGCTGTTCATCACATTGGCGTGAATTTCTACCCCGGCAAAAGTTTCCTGAACAGGAGTGTTTCGAAGATCCATAAGCCCTGGGAGGGATGCCCCTACCAATGCCACTTTCCCTTCCCAATATTCCGGCGGCAGCATTTCAGGGTCGAAGCAATACATGTATGGTAGGTAGTAAAAAGTCTGGAATGGCCCGTAATAATTCACATACATCCGCCCATAATCATCGATGGGAATTTCACGAATAACTGTATTGGTCGTATCAACAAGTCTCAAAATATTTTCTTCAAAGTCATAGTCGAATCCTCCATCCTTTTTGATGCCAAGGATATCGATGGCCGCCGACATAACCAAACTGGGATAGACATGATCTGCACCTTCAAAATAAATGGCGGTGGGTGCGCGGCGGATGATGCCGTCCTCATCCTGAGGAAAATTGGCTGAACCGGCTCCTACAGAAGCAGAGAGCAGATCTACATAGGTATTTCCTAATCGATCCGCTTGAGGCAGCTTGGTTTTGGCTTCTTCAGATACACCATGAATGATATGATTGTCATAAAAATAGCCTTCCGGTTCTACATCCATCTTATACAAAAAATTGAGTGTATCCTCTTCTTCAAAAACCAAAGCATGGTAAGCCTTTTGAGAATTATAAGTCGCTTCTAAAAATAAAGATGGGTCATTACTGGCGAGAAATTGGCCCGTCATATCTGACAAGGCTTCGTTTTGGGGCGCATTTTCATCGGTGAGCGCATTCACCAAATCATAATTAAATGTATTCTCTTTATCAAAAATAATATCAAATAGAAGGGCGTCAGGGTTACCGGAAGTGACCGTATTGATGAGTCGGCCATGGTAGGCTTGGGGCCAGTCAAAGTAATGACCAAGACCCCCTTCTTCTGGCGGGGCAACAGAAGTATTATCAATATCAATCACCACTACATCATCGATAGACATCTGCTCTACGCCAGCGGTACGGGCACGCATCCGTCCGTCGTAAGAAAGGAATTCATAACCATCTAAAAGGGATTTTAAAAAAGGGATTTCGTAGGTTCCCCATCCAATGAAAAGTGCCATAGCAAGGCCGATGGCACCACCCATGCCCAGTCGCTTTAAAAGATCAGACATTAAAGTATATTTTAAAGAAAAATTAGTTTTCGTCCTTGGCATCCTGCTCCTTATTCCATTTGACAAAATCAAGTCCTGCATCCGTATCCTGGTCAAACTTGAACATGGAGTATTTGCCATCTTTCCGCACATTAATTTGCATTCCTTCAACCAAACTAACCCAATCTTCCAGGGATACTTCATAAGGGCCGGCTATCTGGGTTGGGGCCTGAACCTCCGTAACAGGACCCAGTTTGAATTTTGGGGCACCTCCAGGCGGTTGAAAACCTTGCCTCATTTGCTCTTTTCTTGCTTCCACAACATTCTTTGCTGCATTTACATCTACTTTACCGTCGTAGACCAACACAGAACTTTCATCGTCACCTGCTTTAGCACGGTATTTGGTCCCCCGAATAGCAGCAACGGCTGTTGGGGTTCTCACCGCGACATTTTTCTTTTCACCAAAAGCTGCTTTGGCCGCCACCCATACATCGCCTTTTTTCAATGTGGCGCCAAAGTTCTTCTCCATGGGTTTTACGTTCGCTTCAGTGATTTCCAATTCAGAATTTTCACCAATGCGGAGTTTACCACCGCCTACCAATATAATTTCACAGCGGGATTTGGCGAGAGTTTTGACCACATCTTTTTCTTTGATTGGCATTCGGGGCATGGCTTTTTTGAAAGCACCTGTACCCCCCTGCTGTACCTGGACGCGCCCTAAGGGTAGTGTGATTTTTCCAAATTCCTTTTGCCCAAAAGCAACAGTGGCGAAGCAGAAAAGAATAAATAAAATCCGTTTCATCATTTCATTAATATCATCTTCTTGGTATCTTGATAAACAGGAAGACCATTTTCAGAACTCACTGTAAGGCGATATAAATATATTCCGGAAGATAATTGTCGACCATTATCGTCTTTCCCTTCCCAGAGGAAACGATGATTACCTTTACTGAATAACTGGTTCACAGCCAGTGCATTCATTTCGATTCCCAAAATATTATAGACTTTCAGGGTCATAACAGCTTGTTCAGTAAGAGATACGCGAATGCTCGTTACAGGATTGAATGGATTGGGTATATTCTGAGCCAGTTGAAATGTGCTGGGAATTATATCCATCATATCCAATTGTTCCTCCACTTCATCAAATGAACCCAATATCAATTCTAGAGGATATGGATTTTCAGAACCTTGAGTAGAGATTCTTACCAGATTATCTTGACGCATATCATAGATGACTTTTGAAATGGGGTCATAGAGCATTACTTCAAAATAATTTGGAATCCTTTCAATATCAGGAATGGTCATTTTCATCGTCCCTTTTTGATTAGTAATAACCGAAAGGGTCCAGCGTGTCACATCTTGACTTTCACTTCTCATATCATTATTCAAGTTCCCTGTTTCGGGATGATTGAAATAAGCTGATATATATTCCCCAATAACCGGAGGTTCATGGAAATCCTTTTTGTCATAACCATCTGATGACTCAGGATGCATACCGAATATGGTTGCTTTATCTTTTTGATTCCCCGCGGCAACTTCTACAGTAGCCTGCCAGCCTTCCTGACTCTTGCTTACCAAATTCGGCGAAGAAGGTTGTGCATGAGGATCAGCATTATTTATTGGAGAAATGTTAATGCTGCCGCTACCATTGGAATATGCCCAATAGCCTGTGCCAGGGTCTAAATTGGTGGTTTGAGAATAATTCTCACCTCCTGAATATTGATATAAGACTTTTTCAACTTCTGATGAAAATTGGACCATATTTTGATCATCTATATTGATGGGGAAATTGTATGGATTACCAATTTGGTTCCAGCCGTTTGAAAGCGAAATGGTTTTACCAATCGATAAAGCATTGGAATGACCACTGCTGGCCTGGATGGCGTTGACGTTTTCTTTGGAAATAAGCCAAACAGCAGAGCCGGGTGTTAAACTACCTGCATTTTCTTGATAAGCACCATTTATCCATTTAAATGATCTCCATTTTGTCGCATCCGCTTCTCCCAATTCATCTCCCAATACATTCGTCAGAGAAGGGTTCGATAAATTTGCAGGAACAGAGATCATTATATAGCGTTCTGCAGGAGCAGAAGAAATATATATTGAATCAAATTGTACAGCTACATCATAAGGTCCAGCAGAGGATTCTGCACCATATTCATCGAAGGCATCAATACCGATCACCAAGCCTGAATTGGTCATATCTGAACCGGGGACTAAACAGTCATATGTATCTCCTGTTGAATTGAAACAATCTGTGAATCGGAAATTACCATGTCCCATAAAATAAATCATTGACACCTGAGATACTGTACCGGCCAACATGCTTGGATGCGGATTAACATTTATCGAAAAAGACAAGTCTTCTCCTTCATTTGGAGTTAATCCAATTAAATTATTTGAGGCAATCTCTGGCCCCGGCAAAATACTCAAGGGGGTAAGAAAAATATTAGGGCCCTGATCTTTATCAATATTGATCTGACCAGCAGCAAACGGATCTTGGGCAGGGTCAAAAGCATCATCTGAGCCCACATTATACCATGCCACTAAGGGATACATGCCGTAATCTACATCTATGAGAAAATCATTAATTTCTATTTCCTCATCGCTGGGCGGTGTTGAAAACACTTGCGGGTGGTCATAGCTATATTCGGCACCAATAAAATCAGGCATATAATCATTTATTGAAGACCCTTGGGGTAATATCCTAAACAAAAGGGTCCCGCTCTCATCGGTCCCATGGACGGTTATATTCGTTTTGAATGGTCCTGTATAGGTTCCTTTTTCAAGGACCAGGCTAATATCCCCAGTTGGGGGCCAATTGAAAACATTTGATTCTCCTTCAGCAAGTAAAGTTGTCTCATTGCCGCCGGTCATGTACCAACCCCTTAAAAAGACTGATTCATTTTGATTAACTTGCGATGTTACGTTGAAACTTTTCTTCATATTTGTAATAGGCGTGGTTTCTCCAAATTGAAACCCTTGAATAATAAATTCATCACTGTTTCTGAGTAAATCGATAATGACTTGACCATTGACACCATCGCCAACGCCATCAACCGAAAGAGACACATTGAGGATCTGCTGCTGATTCCCGCCATCTAAAAGATCAACATCGATAAACGCATAACCCTGATCATCTGTATATATATTTTGAAATAGAACAAGCAGTTCATTAGCATCAGGCATATCATTATTATTTTGATCAAAAAATGTTTCAATTTGATAGGGACCATCACTGGGCAGGATACGACTATCTGTTAATTCAAAACCCCATCCTTCATTTGGTGACGGTGAATTTTTACCATCTTTATTAGCAACAATATCCGGATTGGCATTATTCCCCGGTAACCAGACCCCTACATGTACATCTCCTACGCCGATATTCTGGTTCAGCCTAACAACGATCTCGATGGTGTTTGGCTTGCCGGGACCACCTCCGCCGCCGCCTTTCATCAAGGTTAGGGTACCTGCATTACCCTGTTTATTGGTCACCTGAAATACTTGGGATATGGCTCCGTACTCTGTGGCATCATCCCACTGATCATCGCTATTTGTATCTATAAATACAATCAGATGGGCCTCTCCATCCGGAATCCCATCATGCCAAATTTTAGTCCAATAATCACCAGGGAAAACGTGATTACCCAAATCCCATTTATGGGTGGCGCTTGACCAGTAATTTGGATCATTCCCTTGAGGAATATATCCAATATGGACATCACCATTAAATGCGTTGTTACTTTTGTAACTTACTTCAATACCTACATCTGTTCCGGTACCTCCATAAGCATCCGGACCATATTTAGGATTACCAGCCCAAGAAGGAAAAGATCCGTTATTATCAAAGCCACTTTTATCCTTCACTTCTGTTGTTGATTTTTCATCAAATTGATATAATAACTTTGTCCCTTCTTCAGCTTGATAGGGAGTTGTTGGAATTCCTGGGAATCCGGATTTATTTCTAAATCTAATTTCATCCATCAAACCATCAAATGGTACACCAAAAAATAAATTATAGTTTTTATCAGGAAAATTTCCTGTGAAACTTTGTTCACCAACAACATTTCCATCAAAATATACTTTCAATTTTTCTCCATCACTGTCAATATAAATATGGTGCCAATTAGCATCAAAAAGTGAGTTGTCTGTAAAGTTTAATTGACTCATACCATCTAAAATGATATTCCAGGATCCAGCTGTTTGCACTCTTACTTGAAAATATTCTTCATAAGTCCCTGTAAGATTTTGGTTTGAGTAAGACATAAGATATGTAGTACCTTGTTGTGGAGTTTCATGAAATTTAACCCATGCTTCTACACTCCAATTATTTTCATTTTTTATTGAAGGTGATGCTTCTATGGATCCACCATTTAGAATTGGCCCAAAATCAAAAGAATAACTAGAAGCAGCGCCTGGACTCCAATCCTGGGGCGCACCTGCTTCAATCCACTGTTTTATTTTATTTTCATCTGTCTGAGAAAGAACACTCCCCTTTGGCATTCGATCACCAAAGGAAGGATTTCCTACTATTTTTTGAAATAGTACTGAATTTTGAGGGTCCCCTGGCTTAACACGCAATAATTGTGAATATCCTTGAGAGGAAATATTGACTAATTCAGAATAACTATTTGCGGCCATCAGATTCAGTCCGCCGCTATTATTACTTGAATTATGGCAGGATGACGTACAGGAGTTGTCCCAAATGGGTTGTATTTCACTATCGTATGTCTGCTGTGAAAACCCTAATGAAAGCAGAGCGATAGCAATAATATGTTTCATGCTCCACCTCCTGTTGTGGGAGGCGCAGGAGGTTCAGGGAGATCCGCGTCTCCACCCTGCATTGCAAGGTAGGCACCGCCACCGGCTAGGACTAATAAAATAAATGTGTTGCGGAGCCACTTGCTACCACCTTTTTTCTTCGATTCTTCTTCTGCAGCCTCTTCCTTAACTTCAACTCCAGCCAGGGCCAGAAGGTCAGCTGGAGGCGATAAGCCCATCAGTTCCCAAGCGACAATTTGAATTTGTGGCAATAACCCATCAACCTCACCTTTATAGGTTTTACTCACCGTTTTTTCTGTTTCACCAGATTCAACAGAAAACATGCGGGCCTCAATAGTATAAGAATTTCCTATCTTACCGAAAGAGCCAGATATCATCTTTTGAACACCTAGAAGTGCTCCTATTTCTGCAGCACATTCAGCGGAGGTACAACCTGCCTGCTGAAAACCCTGTTCTTCCATGATTTCATTCATTTGATTTCTTTCAACCATAATGAGGGCATCAGTTTGAACCAGTTCTGATCCCAATCGCTGGGTGAGTACTTGGGCTTCTTGTGTGGTGATTCCGGAACCAACAAAATCTAATACGGCTGCCGTAGGTTTGGCCTGAGAACCATCATTTACCTGCGCAAAAACCACCGAAGTAAAAACAAATAAAAATATAATGCGTTCTCTATTCATGAAAAACTCCTGTTCACTGAATAACTTACAGAAAAAGTACCCTAAAATCTGTGATATAGGCAACAGGGTTCATGCAAATAAAAAGGGGCTGTTTCCAGCCCCTTTCATTCTGAGGATTAGAGAATCGATTATTTTAAAAAGATCATTTTTTTGGTTTTATTCAAGACCACTTTTCCTTGATCATTGCGGATCATGGCATGATAAAAATACACCCCGGTTGCAACCTTATCGCCAATGGCATTTCGACCATTCCAGATAAAGTTGTAATACCCTGCAGGACGATATTCATTGGCTGCAAGCCTTGTAATTTCTTCCCCAAGTAAGTTATAGATGACCAGATCTACATTGGCATCTTCTTCCAGGCTGATCATAATGGATGTCTGAGGATTAAATGGGTTTGGATAGTTTTGTGATAGTGTAAAGGCATCTGGATAAAGTTCAACACCTGCATTATTTTCTTCAACAAATTTCTTCGTACCCACTACAAGACGAAACTCTTGCTTCAAGTAGCTTTCGGAGCCGGTGTTGGCAAATCGATACTGACTGTCCCACTCTAAGTTCTTCGCTTGCTTCGTGGTCTTATTGATGAGGAATACATCATATTCTTCCGGCACATATCCCAACCCTTCGAATGTGATATATGTCCTCTGACCATTGGTAGGTGCAAATATCTGGATATCCCAAAAGTGGCCTTCTTCATTGGGCTTGCGGATATCCTTGGCATAGAGGTCCGGTGTTTCTTGGCGGTTCCTGTTATCAATACGGAGAACCACATCTCCTGGAACGCCGGGAGGTTCAAACTCATCCAATGGATCGTACCCATCAGAAGCGAAGGATCTTACACCTACACTATTGAGTTCATCCCGGGCATTAGCTGTTGTGGCAATCATATCCACGATCCATTCGTTTGCATCCATGGGATAATCATCGGGATTCATGGCCTTGGCCATTTTCCCAAAAATGGTTCCACGAACATCTATATTCAGATTGGCTGATCCACCGGATTTAAAAATATAACCTTTCCATGGCTGGAGAGATGAACCGGCACTGGACCATGAATTATTCCAAGTGTAGATGGAGCCCGCGTCACGAATATTGATTCCATCGTCAGTATAAATATTGTCTAAAGAAACATTGAAATTGTAAGGCGAGCCAAAGAATTTCCATTGTCCTTGGGTGACACCAAACCCATAAGGAGGTTCCGTGGGTGTGGATATACCTTGACCAAAGTCAAAAGTAATTTGAGGATTGTCCGAATATTTATCTGGATCGTAGATGAGGAAGTACCCATTCCCCATGGTGATTGAGGATGGGTTCTCCTGCCACCCATTATTGTAGCTGTAGAGGCGGTATTTAAACTCATCCGGGCCTTCATTATTTGGGTCTAATACAGAGAGTATTGCACTCCGGGCGTTACCCACATCAAAAGGGATCGAAAAGAAGACATAATTGGTGGAGTCCTTACCACCGGGCACACCGCTGGGCCAGCGGGCTGTCGTGGATATTGATTGCTCTGTCCGAACTTTGACTGAATGGAATTCACCTTCGGCCGGCCAATATCTGTTATTGCCTACGTTATCTGCAGATCTGATAAAATATTCCAACCCATCAGATTTCACATCTCCCCCGGGAATACTATATGACCCGGAACTCATATCTACGGATACAAACCCGCTACCAGAGCCTGACCGTCGATAATACAAGAATGTTTCCATCACTCCAGAGCCACCATCAAATACATTCACAGTAATGGCTGGTGTCGTAGAGCCTTCATCTACAACCGTTAAGGGAGAGTTATGATTGATAATGGGTGCGTTAATATCTATACCAAAATTGATGGTATCATTAGACCAGGTGATATTTTCGGCCATATCCCAAGTCTCCATATGCCAGCTATGGTATCCATCAGGAATGGATTTGGGTGCATCAATGTAAAATTCTTTACTGTTTTGATCATAATTGACCTGATCAGGTGCAATTGCAGCATAATGATTTTCATCCACAAAAATATGGAATACCTTTGTACCGGATGGATAGTCGCCAGCAGATTCCCATCGGAATTGAGGTTTATCACTTACCCAAACATCCTTCCATGGCCAATGGATATTGAATTCTTCAGGCGGAATGTTATCAAAATAGGCCGTAACAGACATGGCACTATCTGGGTCTTCATTCCCCAATTCATCAACCAACCACAAATAGGTTGTATATTGCCCTGCCTCTGGGGTACTGAAAGAATAATTAGACAAGGTATCCCCAGAAGGGAAACTTAAATATTCATTATATTTATTCAATCCATCTGTGATTTCTACAACGGCACCGATAAGTTCTCGTTCCGCAGCCCAAATGGGTGTATTCCAGTTCAAGGTAAAGTCAGGCTGATTTGTCCAATCGCTGGGTGTAATTGTTAGTTCCTTTACTGGCGGTGGGGCGCCAGTGACCATTTCTTCAATCACATACATTTCGGATCGAATATATGCTTCACCGACTTCAGCAATGACACGGAAACGAAACCCTTTACCCTTTGTTTGACTGGTAACGGTTACTGTTGCTGTTGCTGTACCACCACTGGTCGTCGAATCTGCTGTTTCACTGATACGGGCATACTTCTGATTGGGGAAGATATCCCATTTTACCGGCTCATTACTATCTGTAACAATCTTGCCATCGATGTCGCCAGTGGTGATGGTGAATTTCACTTCTTGATTTAGGTTAACAAAAGTGGTGTCCTTATCTTCAGTGATATCATCTTCCAAAGCCATAATGTATTTACTGGCTCCTGCTTCTAAAGCGCCCATATCCGGCACACCAATGCGGTAATAATTACGATAATCAACCCTTGGTGCGTTTCGACCACCATAAGAATCGGTCCCTGCATCAATCAATGCGCTGGTAAAACTAAGGCGATAATCACCTGAAGTTGGATTTCTGAATTTTGGCTTAGCGGTAATCATGTTTTGATTATTAAACCAAGATTTGTCTTCTGCATCATCAACATTCAGATAGCCCATATCAATATTCGCGTTTCCACCTAGATTTATTGATTTGTCATGTCTTGAATTATTGCCAAAAACAATATTATTAAACCATAGACCTCCTTGATTTGAATGCATTACCGAAATTCCGCCACCACTATATTCAGGGTTACCTGCATTATCGGTCACTTCATTGTCGACTATCGTATTATTAATCAAGAGTGAATGGCCTTGAGACCCATTATCCTCGTTGATTTGAATCGCCAAACCACCGCCAGAGCCATAATTACCATGAATTTTATTTTTGATTACGATAGAATTTTCCAACTCAAAAGGTGTTGAGGAATGGATTGCACCTCCATGGGCACCACCAACGTCACTTTCGGCTACATTATTGACAAAAACACATTGAGAAAACCGTACGTTTGTACCGTAGTCTGTTTGCCAATAATTAGTTGCAACTGCACCACCAAAACTATCGTTGTTTTGACTTCGGGCTCGATTGCTTTGAAAAAAACATTCGATAAACTTCGGCGCCCCCGGACCTGACAATGTCACGGCACCACCTTGAGCGAAACCATCTTGGGTTTCTACGTAGTTATTGCTAAACAATGTACCTCTAAATTCGGGACTGGATGCGTGCTCTGGCGAATATGTCTGGGCATAAAATGCGCCCCCAGCATAACCAGCGCCATTATTTGTAAATTTACAACCCACAAAAATTGGTGATGCATCCGTAATCATAATTGCACCACCCAGACCCTCATCATTAAAACCACCAGCATGGTTATCTTCCCAAACACAATTCACAAATTTGGGTGAAGGAAAGCCTTCTATTTGCTGCTGTGTTTTTTCATCCCAAAATGATCCACCCACCATCTCGATTGAACCTCCCCTACGCATGTTGGTGACACTAGGATTTGATTGCCCGCTTCCTCGTATGAAAGTAATATTTTGAAAAAATAAGGTGCTGTCGTAATCACCCATAATATTAAAATGACTACCATTAAATTCTGCATCAAGGATCACATCGCTTACATTGGCATTGGGGTCACCTATAATTCGAATTTGTCTCCCAGTATTTAACTGTATATTCCTATTCTCAGGTCCAGAGTGTTGTCCTGCTAAGAGGATTACTGTATGACCCGCTTGGGCTGAATCAATGGCTGTTCTTAAATCGCTTAGAGGGCTGTTTTTATCCCCGTCATTATCATTGCTTCCATTGACAGCTACATACCAGTCTGGCCCCATATATTTTGGAATTGCAGATACTTCATTTGCAAAAATACCGCGATAACCTTCCTTATCCACTGCAGCTACTGAGAAATAATATTCTACCCTATTATTTAATCCAGTTATTGTAAAAGAAGTTGAGGTTGTTTCTCCTACGCTGTCTGCTGATGTTGGGGCAAATCCTTTTATTTCTGACTTATAAACAAGATATTTAGCAATATCCGTTTCCGTATTAGCTTCCCAGCTTAATGAGACTTCCTTACTCCCCGCTTGGGCAATTAGCTTTTGAACCTGCTTAGGATAAGGTGATTCAGCCAATGAATTCTCATAAGCCCCCAGATCCGGATTAGATCCAGTTGGATTGGGTCTATCATTGCCCAATATATCTTTTTTGGGTGCATTTGCACCATCATAGCTTGCAGTACCTGCACCAATTAACGGGCTCCCTATGGATAACTGGTAGTTGGTAGGGCTGTAGAATACAGGGTCCAAATCATAAGAATTTTCACCCATGATAAAGCTGTATTCTTCAATGCCTTCTACGTTGTTATAATCAGCAGCAATCTTAAACTGTTCATTATTCATATAATTCAGGTTATGTCGATCCCCAGAATCGTTATTGGTACGATTACCCCATATAATGTTATTAAACCAAGCTCCCCGCTGTTCATCTACATGATCAACAAATATACCGCCGCTCTCTACGGTATTGTTGCTGGAAGCAGATCCATAATTATTAACAATTGTATTATTAATCAAATAATTGGGGCCGTTAGTCCCGTTACCATTATTGTCCCATTGACTTTGAACTCGAATATAAACCCCGCCGCCGCCAGGACATCCATTATTGCAATTAATGCCATTAACAGAATTGCTATCTATAACTGTATTGGCAATAACAATTGGCGCACCAGCAGAAATGGCGCCACCAAGGGCACGACCACCACCATTATTAACATTATGAGTTACATTATTTTTAGTAAAGCGGGAATTATAAACCCATACAAGTGGAGCAACTCTTAAAGACCAGTCCTCATCTATTGATAAAGCGCCTCCTCTAGCATGACTACTATTATTATTTTTTACCACCCCATTATTACTAAATGTGGAATTCAAAATGATTAAGCTCATACCAAAATCAAGTGAAATCGCACCACCATAAGAATTCTTCGGTTCGTTTTGAGTCTGGCCTAAATCATTAACAACGTTATTTTTGAATGTAGAATTTCTGAACCACGTAGTATCTATTCTAGCCTGATTGTCGCCAGAAAAGGAAATCGCGCCACCACGTGAATTTGAATAATTACCTTCAAACACGCAGTTTTCAAATATAGCCGCGGCACTGTTAATACGAACAGCGCCACCCGCTGCTCCATCAGTATTTTTAAATGCTTCATTATTCTTAAACACGCAGTCTTTAAATTTGGGCTGCATCTGTGACGCCACATTGGTTTGAAGACTATTGTTCCATAAAGTATTAGCCTCGATATAAAAGGAGCCACCATCTTCATTTGATAAACCACCAGTAAATGTTAAACCAATAAACTGAAGTGTAGAATCAATGGTGTTATTTGAATTCCCCTTAATCGTGAAATGTCTACCCTGGTCATTGGCGTTAATAATGGTGCTGTCTGCACCTTTTTCAGATGTAATGACAAGATTTTTGTACTTACTAAAATCATCTGATTTAAAATGGGATATTTCAATTTCACGATTACCTGAACCCGTATATGTTCCTGGCTTTAGCATAATCGTATCTCCCGCAGATACCTGGCCCATGGCATGAGATATGGTTGCAAATGGGCTTCCGCTACTGCCTTCATTATTATTATTTCCAGCGACGCTCACCCACCAGATCGGACCACTATATTCAGGTGTAATATCTACAGAAGCTGAGGCTGTACCTTCATATCCTTTCTTATTCACCGCAGATACTCTAAAATAATACCGGGTGGCATTATTCAAGCCAGTGATTGTATATGATGTAGTCGAAGTTGTATCCACATAATAGGCCGCATCTACACTAAAAGCGCTGGTGTGTTGGTACACTTTATAGACAGAATCTGCTCCTGCCACAGCATCCCATGTTAATGTTACCGATTGACTGCCCCCTACAGCCGTAAGGTTTTTAACCGGTGATGGATATGGCGTTGTAGAAAGACTATTTTCATAAGCACCTATATCCGGGTTAGACCCCGATGGATTTGGACGACTGAGCCCTAAAATATCAGCCGTGGGCGCATTAACACCTTCATATTTAGCTCCACCTGCACCAATTAATTGGCTGGCGTTTGAGAGGCTGTAATCACCATTGGTTGAATCAGAAAAGGTGGGATCCGTTTCAAAAGAATTATCGTCTTGTAATTTGGAAATATCTGAACTGTTCTGTACCACGTTATAATTAAAATTTATCTGACCCCAACCATCCTCGTTACTTAAGAAAACTTGTTCCTTATATTCTCCAGATCCGTTTTTGTTACCCCAGACAATATTATTAAAGAACCAGACTTTTTCATTTTTGCTCCAACTATCTAAATGTACACCGCTATAAATAGCATTATAGGTATTACTGCCACCATTCTTTACGCTGTTATTGACAATGGTACAGTTGATGATATTTACACCGCCACCCTTCCAGGAGTTATCGGAATTACTGTAATACGCCGGCGTCTGAACATTAATTGCGCCTCCTCTCGAAGAAGCATTTTGAGTCCCATCAACAGATGAATAAGCTGTATTCCCGTAGAATAAAGAGTTTAATACATCAGCTTGAGATTCACGAATGAAAAGGGCACCACCTTGAGCGCCCCTATCACTTTTAGCCATATTATTTTTGAAAATACATCCATCAAATAAAACCCGGCTATTTGCACTATTTGAACTGTAAGCAATAAAAACAGCGCCACCATTTGTCTCATTGTCATTCTCAGTGTTAGTTCGATCGTTCACATTTCCGTCAAAGGTGCAATAATAGAATGAAGGTGTGGAATAGTAGCTGACGTTAACAGCGCCGCCACCTTCCCATCTATCAGATAAGTTGACATTTTCTTTAAAAATAACTCTTTTAAAGATAGGACTTGAATAATTACGAATGGATATAGATCCGCCGCCGTTGTAATCGGTTGTTTTTCCATTGTAGAGCGTTAAGCCAATAATTTGATACGTTGAATCTTCGCCGTTGTGAAAGGAGAAGTGTCTGTCCCGGGCACCTGCATCGATAATAATCTTATCCGCCGTATAATTGGGGTCACCCATAATCACCAGCGATTTATCATTTTTAAAACTGATTCCCCTGTTATTGGAACCACTATGGGTACCACTCATCATCACAATTGTATCTCCGGATGCTGCAATCTCCATTGCGGAGGTTAAATGATTAATGGGATCATCAAATCCACCCAAATCAGCATTGCTGCTTGTATCTGCTAAAGAGCTACCATTACTAGCGGCCACATACCATTTTGGTCCAAGGAATTTAGGCGTTACTGTTATTGCCTCTGAATTTGCCCCAATTTCACCGCTGCTCGTATCCTGAGCCGAGATATTAAATGTATAGGCGGTACCATTGGTTAAAGCTGGTACTGTAAAACTCGTGGAAACAGAAGTTCCAACTTGCGAGTCCCCCTGATAAATCTGGTATCGAATATTTGATGCGTCTGTAGAACTGCCTACTGACGCTTTTACAGCTGTCCAAGAAAGATAGACACTGTTGGTTTTTGATGTACCGGTTAAATTGGCAACGGGTAATGGAGATGCGGAACTGCTCAGTGCATTTTCATATGCACCCATATCCGGGTTGGACCCTGTTGGGCTGGGGCGTGTATTTCCTAAAATATCAATTGTCGGTGGGTCTATTCCTTCCCAGCTGGATTTCCCTCCCTTACCTAACAATGGACTTTTAATGCTAAGTGCATAATCCATATTAGCGGTATCACTAAATACGGGATTAATATCATAAACATTGTCATCCGCCCAGCCCTGATCTGTACTGCCTTCGATGGCCGAATAATCGGCAGTAAATCGATTTTGATTCCCATCCGTTGTAAAAATTTTATCACTTTCATATTCTGTATAATTGACGTTATTCTTTAAGCGATATGATCCTGTGATAATTGAATTGTATATAAAAGCTTTACTCGTTTGCGTGTTGCCCCAGGAATTAATATAAATTACCGCGCCCCTTGGGTTTCCATTGACTGTTTGCACATCTAAATAATTGCGATCGAATGTGCTGTTTGAAATCACGGTAAGAACGCCGGTGTTGTCATAACCGCCATTGCTTACAATTGCACCACCCTTGGCTTCGGTCCAGTCATTTGTATTTGTGGATCCATACCCTGAAATGGCGCCGTTTTTTACAAATAAGCAATTTTCGAACAATGTATTTCTGTTTGCGTATACAGCGCCACCATAAGCGTTTCGTTTGGATCTGGCGTAATTGCTGATGAATTTTGTCTGTGTAAAGTTGATTGTATTTTTTAAGTCTTCCTCAGAATTTGCACTTTCAATCCTGACAGCACCACCATAACGACTGTTATCATCGCCTGTCACATAATTATTTTTAAATGTACAGGCAGTAAATGACGGCGTTGCTTGATTTCTAATAACAATGGCGCCCCCATCGTAATTATCCACAACACGGTTGCTATCAAATACACAGTTTTCAAATGCTATCTTTGTACTGCTTCCATCAATAACCAAAGCACCGCCCCCAGGCCAATTGTCATCCTCTTTTCCATTAAAAAAGGTGAATCCTATAATTTTAGTATTTTCTGTTTGGCCGTCATCAAAATAAAAATGGCGGTTTTTCCCCTCGGCGTTGAAAATGGTACTATCGGCTCCAGCGGTGCTTTTTAAGACAAAATCCTTATTATGATTTAGATTAAGTCCGGAAGAAATATTGCCAAAATCATAATAGCCTGTATGTTTGGTTGAATTGGTATTGGTGATACTGGGGTTTACATAAATCGTATCCCCAGAAGCCAAATCCGAATTGGTTTTAAGGGCCTGCTCTATGGTTTTAAATGCTTCTGATTCGGCCTTCCCACTATTGGAATCACTTCCGTTTACATCATCCACCCACCAGATTTCCGTCGCATAGCCAGAAACATGTCTAGATGAATCCCCTTCTGTGTTAGCAGAATTGACTGCCGTTACGTAGTAGTAATATCGATCGCCAGCCGTTAAAGATTCTGTATATACAGTGTCTGTGGGTTCTGTTGACAGTTTCGAGAATGTACTGTTATCACTGCTTCGATATACATAATATTTCGCTGCACTAGATTCTGTGTTCCATTTTAATCCAATGCCACCATACCGATTTTCGGCAGCAATATTTGTGGGTGTACCCGGTTTAGTTGTATTTAATACGATATTATTGAAATCAGCCAAGCTACTATCAGATGGAACTGTAAATACGGACATGACATTCCCAGCACCATCGGATAATGTGGCACCACTGGATAAGGCAATAGAAGATACATCTAAGTCGCTGCTGGTGTCACCCGATTGAACTGTATAGGTTCCAGAAGTCGTATTTGAATTCGATATTGAAGTAATCGATACTTCACGATCTATAGTTCCCGTCTCTAGGGTAACCGTCATGGAACTGCTATCGGATAAAGACACCGCTTCTGAAAAATTCACCGTAATATTGATATTGGCCCCAACAGAATAGGTGGCATTATCATTTGTACTCTTTACACTGGTAATTGTGGGTAAAACACCATCAATAACCAAAATAGAAGATGCAGACAAGTTGGATCCCACAGTAAAATTATCCATAACTTGACTAGATGCATCTGTAATGGACCCCGTTACAGAAACGCTGCTTACATTTAGGCCTGAACTCAGGTCGCCCGGCATTACTGTAAAGGTTCCGGAACCTGTCGTGGCATTCGAAATAGATGTAATTATTACTGTTTGATCTGTGTCTCCCGTTTCTAAAGTAACGGTTAATGTACCCCCAGTTGATAGAGTAACTGCTTCTGAAAAATTCAACGTAATATTAATCTCATCGCCTACCTTGTAGGTTCCGTTACTTGTAGTGGAGGTGACGCTGGCGATGGTGGGTTTTGGATCGCTAAGCCGAATGGCATACGGCTCATAGCCTTTACTACCATCTGTAGCAGAGAAATACAAGGCATCGTTAGAGGCATAAAGATTTTGGGGATATGAACCATTGATGCTTTGATAGATATCACCTGCACGGCCAAACCCGGTACCGTCATAATACCATAATTCATAATTACTACCACCCCATGATTCGGTTCCATCCGTAGCTCGAAAGTATAGTTTATCATTAAATACCTGACCAAAATATGGATATGAACTATTGGAGCCGGAGTTAATGGAATCGGCGACCATTTGTGCACCATTGGTTTCATCGTATGACCAAAGTTCATAACCATTGGCTTCGGTAAATGCACTTAAATACATTTTATTTTTATAAATCGCTGATTCTCCAAAAAGATTAATATACTTAGCGTCATTCCCCATATCGACTACGGACACAGTTGTGCCATCAAATTTTAATACATCGTCATTGTGGCTCATACTTGAGCCCGAGCTACCGGCTGCATCGCTTCCTACATCAGGGACCGACTTTGAAGATGCATTTGTGTTATATCCACCTTTAAAATATAATTTATTGTCAAAAATCATGAAGTAGGACGGGTAGGAGCTACCACTGCCACTATAAAGATCGCTCACAATCTGTGCGCCATTGGTTGCGTCATATGAGAAAAACTCAATACCTTTTGTATTGTCATATCCAGCGAAATAAATTTTATCTTTGTAAACTTTTGCATGTTGAATCCAAGGATATACACCATCGGATCCGCCAGTACGAATATCAGTACGGCGTACAATGTTTGTGCCATCATAGGAGTACCATTCATAACCATATGTATTATTGGTAGATACAAAAAATAGGGTATCATTAAAAACGGTCAGCATTTTTGCATAACTTGAATTTGAACCAGTATAAATATCGGAAATTCGCGTCACATTTGTGCCATCATATGAATACAATTCAGCCCCATAAGTGCTTTCATAACCTTCAAAATATAATTTCCCATTATATTCGACCAAGATTGAATTATAGGTCAATCCTGAATTGGATCCTGATGCTATATCCGTTACCCGGGCTGTGGTACTGTCCGATGGATCATAGACCCAAATTTCTTCACCATAGGTCCCATCATTAGCGGTAAAATAAACTTTTCCATTATATTCATTAAAATTTCGCGGATATGAACCGGTACTTCCGCTATTAATATCAGCAATGCGCTCCGGTTTCGGCGAGATGGTAAAAGTGGACCAGCTCGCACCATTAAGAACTAAACCTGGACTATTTGAAATTGCATTGGTCGCCGATGCGCCACTCCCATCATCCATGGCCCAGTATGAACGCAAATTAGATGAATTAACTGCACTGGCTGATTTTGGCGTACCGCCATTGTATAAACTTTTTACCGCATTTGAATCAAGAGCTGTATTCCATATTGCAAATTCGTCCATAAACCCACGGAAGTATTCACCATAATCTTGGTCTCGACCAATATTGGTCCCACCTGTAAAGTTTCCTGAAGAAAACGATGTGGATGTGGTGTGAAGCTCACCATTAATGTAGATATTTAAATTGGCGCCACTGCGTGTTACTACTATATGATGCCACTCATTAATGGATGCTTTACCAAATGTTGTTCTATAACCACCAGGGTATATTGAAAAATACCGATAGTAGGATCCTTGGTATTGAATTTCAAATGTACCATTTTTCATTACTTGTTGTGTTCCATCTGATTTGGGAAATACCCATCCAGAGACGGTAAAATCGCTGTATAAAGCAGTACCGGTTGTATCCTCAGTACTTAAATAATCATTTGATCCATCAAAGCTAACAACAGATTGTCCCAGTCCAACAGAAATCAATAAAATGCTTAATAATAATTTTTTAAACATGGCTTAACCTTCAGGGAGGGTGGGTGCTTCAGGGAGGGGAACAGGTTTGGGATCAAATACACCTGCAGCGTAAGCACCCCCAAGTCCTCCCCCAATCAAAAGGATTGCCCATAGGGTCCGTTTTGCACCTTTACTCATGGGTTTTCGGGGCTCTTTTGGCGGTTCGACAGGCTCTGGGGTTCCGCCTGCTCTGGCAAGCAGATCAGCCGGGGGCGTTAAACCGACCAGTTCCCAGGCTACTACTTCGATAACGGATAATAAGCCATCCACTTCACCTTTATAAGTTTTGGATACGGAGCGGATCGTTGCTCCTGTTTCTACGGAGAACATTTTTGAATCAATTGTATAAGTATTTCCAAGTTTACCAAACGATCCGGATACCATATTCTGCACACCCAAAAGGGCACCAACTTCAGCGGCACACTCTGCGGTGGTACAGCCAGATTGCTGAAACCCCTGCTCCTGTAAAATTTCTTCCATTTGGTTCCGCTCTACCATAATAACTGCATCTGTGTTTACCATTTCACTCATCAAACGGTCGGTAAGTGTGGCGGCTTCCATTTCTGAAATGCCTCGTCCTTCAAAGGCTAGAATAGCCACTGTTTCTTTACCTTGAGCCAGGTCCTGAGACACTTTTTCCGTTAACACTGTTTCTTGACCATAAATCCATGTAAATGTCATTAAGACCGTAGAGATAAATATTTGTTTTTTTCGGTTCATAACTGAGTCAGTTTTGTTTGAAGTTTAAGCTTTTCAATTTAATATATCCTGTGGGCTGGCTCACAATTTTATTTGGTCCCGTTTTTTGGAGCAGGTAATTCCGCTAAAAGACGTTCAATTTCTTCCGATAATTCCGTTTTGAATTTTTCTTCTTCCCCTTCATGAAAACCTTTCCGGGTGAGTGTAATCTTGCGATTCCCATCCATCATGAAAAGTCGGGGTAAAATCTGGGCATTGTACCGCTTCATGGTGGTTCCCCGAGTATCATAAAGTATCTGCATAGTTACTCCTTTTTCCTTTAAAAAAGGACCTGCCCTAGGCACATCTTTATAGGCCATGCCATATACTTCCCCGGGATTATTTCGAGTCGCTTCAGTAATATCAATAAGGAAAAATTTGATTCTTTCATCTTTATATTCTTGATAAACCTCTTCAAGAATTGGAAGCTCTTTCATGCATGGCTGACACCAAGTGGCAAAAAAGCTTAGAAGCACGCCATGCCTATCAGGTTGGCTTTGGAATTTTCTAAGGCGTTTGCCTTCTTCTTCTGCCCAGTTCTTTAAAAATTCAAATTTACCAGGGGCATACATTAAAGCCCAAGAAGGGGCGATATCCCCCACCTGAAGGTCGTTGCTATCAACCTTGGCCACTGGCGCATCTTGTCCAATGGCCAAAGTACCAATTATCAATATGAATGAAATTATTTTGAATTTCATGAGATTCCGCATCCTTTTATTTTCAACTAATTTTAATCCAGCAAGATTAGCACGCGACAATCTTTCAGCACATTGTAGCTGCGATTGGCCGCATCTATTTTAGATACATCCGCATTTGAGATGGTAATATCTGTCCGATTTGTCCCAGCTGTTGCCACACCTTTGACCACTAATGGGTTTCCCATAACACGGGGATCTTTCTGAGCCGCTTCTAAAGATTTAGAATAGCCTGCCACGCCATTCGTGACTGCATATTCCCGGCTGTATGTTCCCGGTCCATAAACTGGATTCCCATTTTGGTCTAAAATTCTTGGTGCCATAGCCGGGCGGGCCTGCAAGCCGCGGGCATCAATGATTACACCGGTAATTCCACCCGTGGTTGGCGTGGTGGCTGCTGTAGCTGGTGTCCCTGTGGCAGCTGCCGGAACCGTGACTGGTGGTAGAACAATATCTGATATGCCGCTCATTGGTACAGCGTATTCTACTTCTACTGATGTATCACTTAAATATTTGGGCTGACCGGTTTGTCGGGCACCACGAATAAAGCCTTGGACCTTGGTGTTTATTACATCATCCACCATGGCACCGCTCATGGTCGTTTCACTAGTAAGGGTTACTCCGTTCACAATTTCAATCAACTGTCGGAGGGCATCCTGCTTGGCAATGCGAAGGGCCATACGGCGAGCCTGTCCTGCATTGATTGCATTTTGAGGTACAAAGCCAATCCCAATTGCGGAAATAGTTTGATCCGAATAATTAATACTCCCCTTTTCAAGCTGGGTAACCACGCCTTGAGAAAAGGCCATGGTCCATAAAATGGCTGTTAATCCGATTAATCTTTTCATTGAATACCTCATCATTGTACAACTTCTGCTGTGATTCGATTGCCGGTTAATCCGGTGACTTTAAAATTTAATCCATCCAGACTGGTTTGGGCCAACCCCATGGCCAATGCTTGGGATTTTCCTTCAAATTCCACTTCATATTCGGCAACACCATCGTTCAAACTTTTAGCGTACGCATTCCGAATACCGGATACGGTCTGGGCTTTCAAGAAAGATTCAAACGTCATATAAGACATGAAGTCCGCCCCTTTTAATACAATATACACTTTAATGAAATTAGACTGCTGGGTACTCCATTTGGTAATAAGCTGAGAAATAATATTAGTCCCCAATACACCAGCAGCTTGATTGGCTGCATTTACACCGGAAGTAGAAGGAGAAATATGGGGTTTTTTCCCTCTAGCCTGGGGAACAACCGCTAGTATCTCGCCCGTATCTGCCCTAATAATTTTTGCATTAATATCTGCCTGTCCGGAGTGCATATTATACACTTTTCCACCTGATGATATTTTTGCAGTCCCAATCACAATCACTTCGGCCCCAAGCTGAGCGGCAATTTTAGCCGCTGCCGATACATTCCCGGCCAAGGCTTGTTCGTAATCCTGCTCGCCTCTTAATGCTTGGACCAATTGGCGATCCACCACATCAAAACCTTTATCATAGAACATGGAAAGCAATTTGGTTTCGGCAAAATCTGTGGGTGTATTATCAATAAGGTTTTCTTCACGAACCATAAAAATAATTCGCGGTCGGTTCATGGCATTAAGCAAGGTCTGCAGTGCAACTTCATCCGCCATAACCTCATCGATCATATCAGTGACTTGGGCTTCGATTGTGATTTCAAAATTACCGTCAGGTCCTTTCGTTTCTTTCACAATCTTGAATGATTTCACAAATCCCTGCGCTTTTGAATAAATATTATCTTCGATAGATGTGGCCGTAACCGCGGTGCTTGAGGTCATATATACTCCCAACCCCTGCTCAACCGCATCACGTTTGGCTTGTTCAACAGCCGCATCTTTCGTTAGACCATACCCAACACCGGTTGCGGTCTGACCTTGAGCCCACAAAAGACAAGATCCGGCGAGAAAAAGGATAGTCCATATCTTTAAAAAGTTTTTAAACATTTTTATCCATTTTAAGTTCGTGCACACATGCAGGTTAAATTATCCAATTTGACGACGATAAACAATACATAAAAATGAAAGATGTGATCTGGATCAAGTGATATTATTCCAGCTATTTTTATTTATGGATGATTCACGGTATATTCTTATTGAATAAACTTTTTGAGGATTGCATTATGTTAAAGAAATATCTTAAAAATACCCCAATTCTAATATTATTGTTTTTGGTGGCATGTGCTACCAAGCCAGAAAGTGATGTGGATACGCCAGAATATCACTATAAAGCAGGCATACGCGCCATTGAGAATGGCGATTTTCAACAGGCAATCAAATCCTTCCAACGATCTATCAATCTAGATAAAAAATTTGCACTGGGCTATGGGGGACTGGGACTGGCCCATGCCCATCTAGGAAACAATAAAGAAGCAAAAAATTATGCATCCAGATGTGCCAGCCGCGGGAAAAAAGATCCGGAAGCACTTGCCTTAAGCGCCCAAGTCTGGATTGTCATGCGGGATTCGGAAAAGCGGTGGTTTAAACGGGCTGAAGATTATTTAGAAACTGCCCTTAAACGAGACGAAAACCATGAAGGAGCTAATTACTGGTTTGGCGTGTCATATTTATACAATTATGAATTTGATGAAGCTGAAGATTATTTCAGCAAGGTAGTGAATATGCGCGGTGACTATGTGGGCAAAGCAGATGAAAAATGGAAACTGGCACAGAAAATCGTCCGCGCCATGCCCGGCACAGCTGTGGGGAAAAAGGTAGCATTAAAAGAACGGATTAACAGGGCCGATTTGGCCGTACTATTTGCCGAAGAATTAAAAATCGGCGTTCTATTTGACCGAATGCCCTCTACCCAGAATTCAGGGTTTCAAACCCCATCTCAAGCCAATCAAACGTCAACCATTGTTGTCCCAAATGATTCGAGGAACCATTGGGCCGAAACATGGATTAAGGATATGATCCGATACGGCATTATGAATATAGAGCCGGATGGAAATTTTTATCCCGATGATACTATCAATCGCGCCAACTATGCGCTAGCTGTACAACGATTATTAGTTGTGGCCACCCGAGATGAAAGCCTAGAAACAAAATATTTTGGGGAAGCAAGCAGTCGATTCAGCGATGTGCCCAGCAGTCATTTTGCATACAATGCCATGGCCCTCTGCACAGAACGGGGCATCATGCAGGCGGA
>CEVA01067243.1_pt1 | contig 23748 bp, 21 predicted proteins | sample 361521 | NCBI WGS metagenome assembly CEVA01 (sample SAMEA2622823, study PRJEB7988) | marine metagenome | isolation source: saline water (ENVO:00002010), including
GATGTGGATGTGGAAATCACTAGACAGCGTCTTTAGAATCTTCTAAATACTGGGTTAAAGAAACTCCCTCAATTGCCCTGATGTCACTCCATAGTAACCGTCTCGGAGGTGCATCCTGGATCGCATAGCAATAATAGGTCTCAACTACACTGGCATGTGTATTGGGCGTACCATTACAAGATCTGGGTTAAAAAACACAGAATTGGTGGGGTTTTCTGACAGCAAATCTGCCTTGGATGAAGCATCTCGACTAAAAGTTGCTGACCACCTCACTGATGATATAGCTAAAGCCGTTGACGGAGCTAAACTGGTAGTCATTGATGTCCCAATTTGGAACGTCGCTACCACCTTCAGCACTATTGCCCCTTTTATAGACAACGGTTGTACCGTAACTGATACTCTGCCTGTAAAATCAGGATTGATGGAATTTGCACAGCAATATCTTAATTATAGCCGATGTTTTGTAGGTGGTCACCCAATAAATATGAATCAAATTGATTTAAAATCCAGCGCACAAAATCCTTTCAAAAATTCTTTCTACGGTATAGTAACAAATGAAGAAACGAACCACGATTCAATCCAAGACGTAGTTGGAATGATCGAATTACTTGGTGCGCAACCACTATTTTTAAATGCTGAGGAGAATGACTCATATACGGCATTATTAAAACAATTACCAACCCTAATATCTTTGGCATTAACAAAAACTGCTGCGGATTCCTCTTCATGGCACGAAATTTCTCAAATTATAGGATATCAATATGAAAGAATTACTGAGCTTTCATCGGCAAATCCTGAAATGACTGCTGATATCGCAACTCATAACAGAAAATTAGTCTCCTATTGGATAGATCAATTTATCTTGACGCTTTCCTCATTCCAAGACCTCCTCAATGGAGAATCTGAAAAGCTAACCGACTCAATCATAAATGTATGGGAAACACATTCACAGCATGCTTCGAAAAGTTTGACTGAAAATCGAAATGTTGATATCCCTTCTGTAACTCAAACATTGGCCGGTATGGCTATAGGCCAAAGACTTGCAAGTCGCTATAGCAAATTCCTGAAAATAAATCACGACAAAAACTTGAAAAATGATAGAAGAAGACTTGATAAGGAGCGGTCATAATAAATAGAGCCCTACCAGATATCAAATGGACTATACAGTAACCCCACCCTCCAAAATAGATCAATCCATTTCCCTACCTGGGGATAAATCAATATCTATACGAGCATTGATCCTTAATACTATGGCAAATGGATCTGCCCACATATCTAACCTTTGTGAAGGTGACGATAGGATTTCAATATTGCGTTGCTTAGTTGGTCTAGGATCTCAAATAGATATTTGCAATCCTTGCCCCGAACAACATCGAGGTGACTGTTTCAATGTCGTAGGGAAAGGATCATCAGGCCTGGTGAAACCAACAAGTGAACTAGACGCAGGGAACAGTGGTACTACGATGCGTCTGTTAACAGGTTTATTAGCTACCCAACCTTTCACATCCGTAATTTCGGGAGATGAATCTCTACGATCAAGGCCAATGGGTCGTATTATTCAACCTCTGTCTCTTATGGGGGCAACAATTTCTGGTAAGAAAAACAACACTCTTGCCCCATTAGTTGTACAAGGTAAAAGTCTTACGGGCATAGATTACCTAATGCCTCAAGCTAGCGCACAAGTAAAATCCTCCATCCTCATAGCTGGTCTTAATGCTACTGGAAAGACAACTGTGCATCAGCCAGCAAAGTCTAGGGATCACACCGAACGTATGATGAGATTTATGGGCGCAAATATAAAAGAAGAAGGTTTATCTATATCGGTAACAAAATCAGAGCTTGTATCTAAGGATGTGATTATACCAGGAGATGCTAGCGGAGCAGCATTCTGGATTGTTGCGGGCTGCTGTCATCCTAATGCCCGTATCTTACTGAAAGAAGTTGGAATTAATCCTTCCAGAATTCATATTATTGATGTTCTCAAATCTATGGGTGCCTCTATAGAAATCAATAACGTCCGAGAAGATGGACCCGAACCTATAGCAGATATTTTAGTGAAATCAAGTGAACTCGTTGGAACAACAATTGAAGGGAATTCTATCCCATACATCATTGATGAAATACCCGTATTAGCTATCGCCGCAACGATGGCAAAGGGGACTACAGTATTTTCGGATGCCGCTGAATTAAGACTAAAGGAATCAGACAGGATCCGTGCAACAGCTGATGGAATAAATTCTCTTGGTGGACATGTAGAAGAACATAAAAATGGGCTAACAATTCACGGTACTAAAACACTTACAGGATCTTACGTTAATAGCTATGGAGATCATAGGATAGCAATGGCTATGGGTATAGCGGGTTTAATTGGCAAAGGCAAGACAGTCGTGAGTGGTGCAGAAGCAGCCGCTATATCATACCCCGATTTTTGGAAAATTTTAGATTCGTTATGCCTAATAGATAAAGTTTGATTTTGAAACCAACAAACCCTAACTCAATATTGATCGTGCTATCTGGACCATCCGGTGTCGGTAAAGATGCAGTTCTTTCCCGAATGAAAGAACAGGGATCATCACTACATTTTGTTATAACCGCTACAACTAGGCCTCAAAGAAATAATGAAATTGATGGTAAAGATTATATATTCCTGTCCAAATCTAGATTTCAAGAAATGATTAGATCAGAAGATATGATCGAGTGGGCAGAAGTTTATGGTAATTTTTACGGTGTTCCAAAAAATCCAACTGTCTCTGCTTTAGAGAATGGACAAGACGTTATTATTAAAATAGACGTTCAGGGTGCCGATACAATAAGAAGTAAATTTCCACAAGCAATTTTTATTTTCCTAGCGCCACCCAATCTTGATGAGCTAGCTGAACGATTAATAAATCGCATGAGTGAATCCAAAGATGCTCTTAAAGTTAGGCTAGCTACAGCCAGAAAAGAAATGGAAGAGATGCCAAAATTCGATTATGTTGTAACTAACTATCGGAACCATATAGATAAAGCAGTGCTAGAAATTGAGTCCATAATCAAACGTGAAAAGTCTAGGACACCTACTAAACCTTCACCTTAACTGAATCAGGTTTACATGCTATATCATTAATCATTCTGTTCCATCGGTTAACGATATTACGTTCGAGTGCAAATTCCTACATGCCTATGTTAAACTCTCCGGCGCGATTCAAAATAAACGAAGGTAGAGACTAAAACATGACTTTCAAACACATATCGTATGAGAAACGAGGGGAAGTAGCCTATATAACAATGAATCGGCCGAGAGTACTCAATGCTCTTCACCCTCCCGCAAATGCAGAAATGTTGAAAGCATTTACAGACTACCGTGATGACGACTCACTATTAGTAGCTATCCTAACCGGATCTGGCACTAAAGCCTTCAGCACTGGAAATGACCTTAAATTCCATGCTGAGAACATACGTGATGGAGAACCGTATCCTGATGCCACAAAATACCCTTTTGGTGGAATTACAATGGGGTTCACTTGCTGGAAACCAATAGTCGCTGCTGTCAATGGATATGCATTGGGAGGGGGATTAGAGTTAATGCTCGCATGTGACCTTGCAATCGCAGCAGAAAGTGCTATGTTGGGATTGCCTGAAGTAAAGTCTGGAGTAGTCGCAACGGCTGGTGGAGCTCAAAGGTTACCTCGACAAATCCCTAGCAAAATAGCTTTAGGTATGCTACTAACAGGCAAACCCATTACAGCTCGAGAAGCTCATAGGCTAGGACTAGTCAATGATGTAGTTCGAGACAAGGACTTACTAAAAATCACTCAGGCATGGGCTGATAGAATTCTGGAGTGCGCACCACTTTCCATTAGGGCAACGAAACAAATGGCGACACTGGGAATACATCAATCATTACAAACCGCCTTGAATATGAGATACAGTGAACTAGATCTCGCTTTGGAATCTGAAGATTATCAAGAAGGCCCAAGGGCTTTCTTGGCAAAAAGAGATCCCAAATGGAAGGGATACTAGTTTGTACGTAGAAAAATACACCTCAACCATCGGAGATGAAATATGACAGAATTAATTTCGTTTGTATTGCCAGATACAATACGACCAATAAAATATGAGCTTACACTGGAACCAAATCTTAAGGAATTCACTTTTATCGGTCAGGAAATTGTCGATATATACGTATCACAGAAAACTTCCAATATCGTACTTAATTCTGCGGAAATAGATATTAAATCTGCGGAGGTAATATTTAGTGACAAATCTATACTAAAACCTTCAGAAATCTATCTATCTAAAGATCAAGAGACTGCAAATCTGGCATTTGAATCCGATTTACCAAAAGGCAATGCGAAACTTAGCCTAGAGTTCACAGGACAATTGAATGAAAGATTACAAGGATTTTACAGGAGTAGATATATTGACGCTGACGGATCCGAACAGTTTCTAGCAACGACTCAATTTGAAGCTACTGATGCGAGACGCGCCTTCCCATGCTGGGATGAACCTTCGTCAAAGGCTATTTTTAAACTCAATCTAATAGTGCCAAAGAATTTGGCTGCTGTATCAAATATGCCGGTACATAAAATCTCGGAAATGTCCTCTGAAACTAAATTGGTAGAGTTTGAAGAGTCGCCCGTGATGTCTACATATCTACTTGCTTTCATTGTAGGTGATCTCAAATATATTGAGAAAAAATCTGAAAATGGAACACTTATAAGAGTCTGGGCAACTTCGGGTAAAGAAGAACAAGGAAAATTTGCTCTGGATGTATCAGTAAAACTGTTGTCCTACTTCAATGACTACTTCGGAATAGACTACCCACTTAAAAAAATGGACCATCTTGCCATTCCAGACTTCGCCGCTGGCGCTATGGAAAATTGGGGAGCTATAACATACCGGGAGACTGCTTTGTTAGTTGATCCAAAAAACAGTTCTTCTATAACCAAGCAATACGTAGCTGCAGTAGTCGCTCACGAAATGGCACACATGTGGTTTGGAGATTTAGTAACAATGGCATGGTGGAACGATTTATGGCTAAATGAAAGTTTCGCTTCCTTTATAGGTGACAAAGCGATAGACCAACTTTTTCCTGAATGGGAAATGTGGACTCAATTCGTTTCATCTGATACAAACCGGGGCCTTAGCCTTGACGGACTGACGAATTCTCACCCCATAGAACAGGATGTCACTGACCCTTCAGAAATAGGTCAACTTTTTGATGCTATAAGCTATAGCAAAGGCGGGTCTGTTCTCAGAATGCTCGAAAGCTATCTTGGCGAAGAAGTGTTTAGACGTGGGCTCCAAAAATATATCTATAAACATCGGTATAGTAATGCTAAAACTCGTGACCTATGGGATGCTCTTGAAGAAGCTTCCAACATCCCTGTGTCAGAAATTATGGAAACATGGACGAGTCAGACTGGATATCCTGTGGTTACAATAAGTACCAAGCGTAGCGACAACGAAATTACGATATCTGCTTCTCAAACAAGATTCCTATATGAACACATATTAGATTCAGGCTGTCCTGACGATTCTATATGGCAGGTTCCATTGAGTGCCAGAACAGAATCACCCCAGTCTTATACATCTGAATTGATCAACGAAGTCAACGGTAAACTCACATTGAAAAGTTCTGAATCTAATGATGCATGGGTAAAAGTTAATCCGGATCAGACTGGATTTTATCGAGTTAATTATTCATCTGAGGATCTATTTCGCTTAAAAACTGGTATATCCAACCTACAGATCCCTGCTATTGACAGACTAGGGATACAAAACGATACATATGCACTGACTCGAGCCGGTTACAAATCTCCCGTAGAATTTCTCAATATAGCGGAAGCTTATGCTAACGAAACAGATGCCACAGTATGGTCTGATCTCGCATCTAACCTAAGTGGGTTCCAAGCTCTGCTGGATGACGAACCATTTTACAACAAGTTTGAAGCATTTGGGCGACACCTTTTTGCTAAAGTAGCTAAAAAGATTGGATGGGTAAAACAAGATCACGAAGGACACATGACAGCCCTACTGCGTAGTACAGTACTTTCGGAACTCGGGCAATACGGAGACAAAGAAACTATTCAAACCGCAGCATCACTATTCAATAAATATGAAGATGATCCTGAATCTATTGATCCTGACATACGTAGGGTAGTATTTCAATTAAGTGCCAGTGAAGGTGGAGAAAGACTCTACAACACTATGTGGGAAATTCTGATGAACACAAATCTTGAAGAGGAAAAGGTGCGCTTACGATCAGCCTTAGCAAATTTTAAGGATCCTAAATTTCTACAAACCACGCTAGAGCGATCACTAGACAGTTCATACGTAAGAAGTCAAGATACAGTTAGGGTTGTATCATCAGTGGCCTCTAACAGAATTGGGAGAGATTTGGCATGGGAATTCACAAAAAATAACTGGAGTGAGTTTGAGCGCAGGTACAGTGAAGGGAAATGGGCCTTAATGCAATTGGTATCAATAACATCCCGTTTTTCGAGCTCTGAACATCTAAAAGACGTTGAAAGCTTCTTCGAATCACATCCGGCAAGAGGAGCTGAGCGGACCGTACTACAAAACATCGAAAGAATACGTATAAATATTGCATGGTTGAAGAAAAATAGGTCGCAAATAGAAAAGTGGGCCAATGAAATCAAAACCTGCTAATAATTATTTGTACGTTTCTTCTTTAGCAAGATTTCTAAGCAAAGAAAGGTAATCATTTTTTGTATAACTAGGACTATATTGATCGATTATCTCTCTAGCTCTTAATCCACCGTTTGCCAACAAATCCACTATGGTAGCGGCCATGATCTTTGCAGAAGTCGAAACACCAAGCTTGTAGTCCTCTATTACATAATCATCCCCATGAGCTTTACCAGTAGCTACTGATACGTATGGGTGAATGGCAGGTATTAAATGTGACACATCCCCCATGTCCGTGCTGCCGGATCTGTGACCCATATCGAATACACATTCTGAACCCATAAGCAGTTCAGCATTAGATCTATACGTATGTTCCAAAGCGGAATCTGATCTGATTGGCAAATATCCAGGAATAGTAGTAATTGAAACTTTAGCGCCAACAGCCATTGCCCCAGCCCTGATAGCCCTGTCTACTTTTTCACTAGCAGATAATATCGCCTCGATCGTTTTCCCCCTTACAAAAGTTTCCATACGAACATCTGCCGGTACAGAACTCACCGAAGCGCCTCCTTTAGTAACTATAGGATGAACGCGAATGTTTTCCTCTTCTTGAAATGTTTCCCTCTGGGCATGAATAGCCGATAGAGCAATATTTGCGGCATTAAGAGCATTAACACCCTCATGAGGTGCTCCACCGGCATGAGATGCAACTCCTTGAAATCTGATCTTCTTGGCTATCATGCCATTATTCGTAGCTCCAACACCCATCATACCCATAGAAGATACATCGTACCCTCCCTGACCATATGAGTTAGTGTGAGTCATGGTTGCAATATCCACATCATCCAAAATCCCCAATCTTATGAACTCAGCCTTACCACCAAGAAATTCAATTATTCCTTTCCGACGCAGTTCGTCACGAAATTCAATCTCAATATACTCCTCAGCTGGCACTGCAAGAAATATCACACGGCCTGATAGACTCTTAAGCACACCGGATTCCTTTAGTCCAATAGCAACGCCTACCAATGAACCGATTTGACAATGATGTCCGCATGCATGGGCAGCACCAGTGTCAGGATTAGCATATGGGTGCCCCGGCACCATCAAGGAGTCCAACTCTCCCATTACCGCTATAGTAGGTCCCGGATTGCCACAATCTAATACTGCCCTTATCCCCGTGATTGCTAATCCAGTCTCGTGTTGAATATTGAATCGTTGAAATTCTGTCGAAACTTTTTGGGATGTTTTATATTCACGATAACCAGTTTCAGGTTCACTCAATATATTCTTTGATAGACAAATAATGTTCTCTTCGTAACTATCGATACTATTCATTAAATCCGTTTTCATATCTTCGATTGTTAAATTTTTCAATATGCTATCCATTCATTTGAGATGGAATTTGTTTTAATCATGTCGCCTAAAGAAAATACTACTATCAGACTAGGTAGTATATAATTTCGTCCAATCTGTCATAGATAATCAATCTTCAGATTATGTCAATCTACGCATTATAGAGCAGTATTTGATTTGATTACATGAACCGGAGTCATTTTAATGAAAATTGTATGTGCACCTCAGTCATTTAAGGGGAGTATCTCGGCGTCAGGTGTTGCTAATGCCATGGCAGATGGGATTCGTAAGGTCGACCCAGATGCGGAAATTATTTTGGTACCTGTAGCTGATGGCGGAGATGGGACCCTTGAAACTCTAGTCGAAAGCACGGGAGGACAGGTGCATATTTCAACCGTAACGGGACCCAATAACCAAAAAGTTTTGTGCGAATGGGGAGCATTAGGTGATAATCACACAGCGGTCATAGAAATGGCACGATCTTCAGGCCTTGCCCTCGTCGATGAATCAGACAGGAAACCGCTAACTGCTACAACCTATGGTCTTGGCGAAGTGATAAAAGAAGTACTCGGACTTGGCTTCCGTAACTTTATTATAGGTATTGGAGGCAGTGCAACAAACGACGGTGGAGCAGGAATGGCACAGGCTTTAGGTGTTCATTTACTCGATGATGCAGGGAACGAAATCGACAGAGGTGGGATGGAACTGAACCAGCTTGAAACTATTAATCTCTCTAGTCTCGATTCTAGAGTTAGTGAATCTACATTCATGGTCGCTTGTGACGTAAACAATCCTCTGTGTGGACCGGAAGGGGCCTCAGCAGTGTATGGTCCACAAAAAGGTGCAACTCCTGAGATGGTTAAACTGCTAGATAACGGACTCTCCAATCTGGCCAAGGTCATCAAAAATGACATCGGCATAGATATTATAGATATGTCTGGATCAGGAGCAGCCGGTGGTCTAGGTGGTGGACTTGTCGCTTTCGTTAACGGAATCCTTCGTCCAGGAGTTGATATTGTTCTTGAAGCTGTTGGACTAAAAGAGAAAATGGAAAGTGCAGATTTGGTTATAACCGGGGAAGGACAAATGGACTTCCAAACAGTATACAATAAAGCTCCAATAGGGGTAGGTAAAATGGCAAAATCGTTGGGAATACCAACTTTAGGTATATCCGGATCATTAGGTAAAGGTTTTGGGGACGTTCATGACCATGGTATAGAAGCCGCTCTAAACATAACCAATGCACCTATGAACCTTTCAGAGGCAAATGAAAGAGCATCAGAACTTATATCATCTGCTACAGAGCAAGCTTTACGGACAATGAAAATAGGTGCTCGCGTTTTTAGGGAAAATATATGAATCATATGCAAAATAAAGGTATCTCAGAACTAGTTTCAGATCTATCTACAAGTGTAAGATCTTTCCATGACAGATTTGGAATACCAACAATTTCAAGCCGGGAACAATTGCTAACCCGAATTCCCATACAGGACGAAGAAGTGATAGAACTAAAACAAGCAATCCACGACGAATCCATGGAACGCATAGCCGAAGAGGCCACTGATGTCCTTTACGTAGCGATCGGGACTTTGCAATGTATCGATCCTAATCTTGTATCACAGGCAATTAAAAACGTAATCGATAAAAATGACTCGAAGACGGTGGAAACGCATCATATCAACACCGATGGGAAAATAGTACGTAAGTAAAAATTTATTGGACCAAGATCATGTGTACATGAATTGGTCCATGAACACCAGTGATAAGCTTTTGCTGTATGTCCGCTGTACGACTAGGGCCGGTGATAATACTCATATACCCCTCACCGTCCCCCATTAAGTGTTTCATCCTTCGAATCGCAAAAAGTTCATCAAGACTACTCAAAACTTGTCCGCTACGTACTACAGCGATATGAACGGGAGGTAACAGTGACTCTAATCTGCCAACACCTGGGCGAACAACTAACACGCAACTTCCCGTTTCAGCTATAGCAAAATCAACTCCCGTAATACCTATATCAGCTTTTTCACATTGGATTCTAATTTCTTTTCCTATTAATTCTTCTGACGAATTATCTATTGAAATCGGGACAGTGTATACAGGTATTTGTTCCAGATACTCAGATAGTTTCATATCAATTATAACTTCATGATTAGAACTGACCAACAGTTTGGCATCCATTTCCCTTACTATTCTGGCGATATGACCGGCAGCATCAGATAAAGATTTCGACTGAATTACATTCCATCCCGACATACTCGCTGATTCAAACAACTGTGCCATAAGTTCCAAAGATCTATTTTGAGCATCAAGGTAAGCAACGCGTGCTTCATTCTCCATTGAAACATTGCTTAATCCTAATTCGCGTTCTCTATTTTCTACTTCACTGACTTGTACAGAATCACGTCCTAATGAACGACGTATATTTTCGAAAAATTTGTCTTTCTCATTCATGGCTTAGTTGAGATCCGATCAATATGGTCTGATAAGTTGAAATCCTGATTCACATCAATAAAATAAGAGGTCAATCCCGATCTCTGATTAGAGTGTTCCATCTAGAACGAAATGGCCTCGATACAATTCGAGGGAATTTCCTGTATTTAGTCCACCCCGTCAATGGTGGCGGCAGCCAATTGATACTATCCCCACGAGCAAAAAACATCTGACCAAATCTTCCAAATATATTCGCTAAATATAGTCCTGAATTGCTAGAAACAATCCATCTCCATACGCGCATCGAAATAATTTCAATAATTGGAGGTGTTCTTACCTTGGAGTGGGTACCACCTTCAACTAATTCGTTCCTCAGTTTTAATAACATCCTAGGAATGTTGATCTTTACAGGACAAGCTTCTCGGCAAGCACCGCATAAGCTAGATGCATACGGTAAATCTTTTGAGTCTGGCAAATTTGTTAGAATTGGTGATACCACGGCACCAATTGGACCAGAGTATACCCAACCATAAGAATGTCCACCGACTTTACGGTACACAGGGCACGCATTTAGACAGGCTCCACATCTTAAACAATAAAGTGCTTCTCTCATCTGAGGATCAGCAAGAATTTTAGACCTACCGTTATCAACTATCACTAGATGAAATTCATCAGGCCCATCTGTCTCACCTATACGACGAGGGCCGGTCACAGTAGTTACATAACTAGATAACCTCTGTCCAGTTGCAGATCTAATCAAAAGACGCAGGAACATACCTAAATCAGCCATTGAAGGAATTAATTTTTCCATCCCAACAATAGCGACATGTATACGAGGCATAGATGTGCACATTCGGCCATTACCCTCATTAGTAACCAATACTAAGGTTCCCGTCTCTGCAACAACGAAATTGCCTCCTGTGATGCCCATATCAGCCCTAATGAATTTATCCCTGAGTTCAACCCTAACTGCTTTAACTAAATCCTCTGGGGCACTATTTACAGGTGTACCTAAAGTATCATTTAAAGTCTCTGAAGCATCCCCTGCAGACATATGAAGTGCGGGGGCAATTATATGGTAAGGAGTTTCGTCTCTAAGCTGTATTAAGTATTCTCCCAAGTCCGTCTCCACAACTTCCATACCAGAGTCTTCTAACTTAGCGTTCAATCCCATTTCCTCAGATAACATAGATTTGCTTTTAATAACGGATCTTACTCGCCCGCGATTAGCTATATCTAATATATACTGACTAGCTGATGAAGCATCTGTTGCAAAAAACACATTCCCGCCTGACTTAGTTACATTTTTCTCCATAATTTCCAAGTAATAGTCAAGATGATCAATGGTGTGTGCCTTTATAGCTCTAGCCTGATGACTCATCTTGTCCCAATCAGGCGTCTTGTCTATGGCTATCTCTCGAGCTTTGTGAAACCTATTGTAAATAACACCAAGATTATCTTGAATTTTGGGGTCTGATACCGTAGAAGATGCAATTTCTCTAAATTTTTTAGTGCTTGACTTCATAACCTAGTAGCCCTATCTAACAATTGGGACAGATGTATCACATCAACACTTATACCCTTTTTTTCTAATCCACCTTTGATTTGCATCATACATGTACTATCACAGGACACAACTGAATCTGCTCCTGATTCGACAATATTTGTTATTTTGTCGTTTAGCATAGCACCAGAAATATCAGGATATTTAACAGAAAAGGTTCCTCCAAATCCACAACAAACTTCAGATTGATCCATTTCAACTAATTCTGTATCAGGAACGTTGTCCATTAGTATCCGTGCCTGAACTAAAGCACCTAATTCGCGCCTCAGGTGACACGCCTCGTGGTACGTTATGCTACTCGGTTTACGATCCCCTGAGCTACAAAAAGGAATTTTAGAAACACCAACAACATCAACCAAATATTCAGACAACTCAAAAACTCTAGGACTGATAGAGCGTACAGTTTCCAAGGCCTGCTCATCGTCATGAAATAGCTCTTCATAAAAAACCCGTACCATTGCTGCACACGAACCAGATGGGAAAACGATAGGGAGTTCACCTTCAAATACTTGCATGAAACGTCGTGCAACATGACGGGCTTCACTCCAAAAACCGGAATTGAAAGCAGTTTGACCACAACAGGTCTGATTTTTTGGAAAACTTACACCGATACCAGAATTCTGTAAAACACGAACGGTACTTTCACCAATCTCTGGATAGAATTGATCAACAGAACAGGTCACGCAAAACAACACGCCGATAGGGGAATCCTCAAGTATTGAATCCGACTTCTTATCAGACATATATATTAGAAAAACACCGATCATTGAGATATTTTGTGGGTCTAATACCTAAAAAATTAAGGCATTAATAATAAACCCAAGGACCCAAGACATCATATATGAGGGTCCAGCCGCAAAAAGCCGCCCTTCTGTCTGATTATGAGCTTGGCCATGAATTCCTAGATAGATAAGGAAAATACCCAATCCAATAGCTACCAGCCACACAGATAATGTGGTAACACCTAGTATTATTCCTACCAAGAATCCCACAATACCCCAAGTATACGGTGAGTCGACAAGACCGATCAATGAAACCTTATTTATCATGCTGAGAGGATACACGTGTGTGACACTATTTTCAATACAAAACGTGGTGAACTAAGGAATCTCTGTTGACTCTATAGAATGTCTACGTATAATTGAGGAAATACACGTAAAATAATATCGACGGAGTTTTTTATGCCCAACCTAGCAGCAAATTTAACAATGATGTTCAACGAGGTCGAATTCCTACAACGTTTCGACGCAGCTGCAGATGCCGGTTTTACAGGTGTCGAAGCACTGTTCCCTTATGGGTACGATAAAAATCAACTGTCTGACATACTAAACAACCGCAACCTCGAATTTGTACTACACAATTTACCACCCGGAGATTGGGATGCTGGAGAGAGGGGAATAGCTTGTATCCCTGACCGAGTTGGAGAATTTCAAGATGGAGTTGAAACCGCTATCGAATATGCTACTATTCTCAACTGCAATCAACTGAACTGTCTCTCTGGTATAGCACCGAAATCAGTGAATAAAGACATAGCGACAGAAACATTTATATCTAACTTGAAATTTGCAGCTGACTCTCTCCAAGATAAAGGAATCCGGCTTCTGATAGAACCAATTAACACAATGGATATTCCTGGGATATTCTTAAATAATACATCGCAGGCGCTTGAAATAATGGAAATAGTCGGATCAAGTAATCTGTGGTTACAATACGACATATACCATATGCAAATAATGGAAGGTGATATCACCCGAAGCATCGAAAAACACTTTGAAGTGATTAAACATATGCAGCTTGCGGATAACCCTGGCCGGCACGAACCCGGAACGGGTGAGATAAACTACCCTTTTGTTTTTAATGCAATTGACCAAATGGGCTACGACGGTTGGATAGGGTGCGAATACAAGCCAAAAAACGAAACAATTCAAGGTCTTGGATGGACCTTAAATTACTTATGAACATATCCATCAAAATGTGCGATACAATCACCTAGTAAAATGCGCTTGATATTCTGCATAACTAGTCAGGAATTTTGGTGTGAGAAATCATTTCCAGAAAATCCTCTAGTTCACTACTTAGTTTAGCCTCAAGCTTGACAGCTACTCCAGTCGAAGGATGTTTGAACTCCAAGGCCTTAGCGTGCAGAAAATGGCGGTCAAAATCTATTTGAGAACGCCCATACGTTGCATCTCCAACGACGGGAAATCCCATTGAAGCAAGATGAACCCTGATCTGATGAGTTCTGCCAGTAGTAGGTATCGCTTCAAGCAACGAATAATCCTTGTACCGCTGTATCACCCTATACCTTGTCGAAGCCTCTCGCCCTGTGAGAACAGTTGCCATCTTCTTACGGTCTCTCGGATGGCGTCCTATAGGACCATCAATTATTGCCTCATCCAAGTCAATTTGGCCATGAACCAGGGCTAAGTAATGTTTGCTTACCAGTCTGTCGGCAAATTGTTTACTAATCCTTGCATGAGAAGTTTGATTCTTAGCAATTACTATCAATCCTGATGTATTCTTATCCAAACGATGTACTATACCTGGACGAAGTTTATCTCCTATCCCTTGAATATCTGGGCTATGCGCTAGAGCAGCATTTACTAAAGTCCCAGATTGATGACCTGGTGCAGGGTGTACTACGAGTCCCGCAGGCTTGTTAACTACTAGAAAATCATCATCTTCATAAACGACATCGAGAGGAATGTCCTGTGACTCAATAGATATTGCGGTTGGTTGCACATATGAAATTTGTGCGACCTGCCCTACTGATACTCTGTGAGATGGCCTGACTTTCAAACCGTCTAAGGTAATATGTCCTTCTAATATTAAAGTCTTTAGATAGGATCGAGACATATCTGGGCAGAGAGATGCAAGTAATATGTCAATCCGAGAACCACAATCTTTCTCTCGGACAATAAAGCTCTGAACTGAAGGCACATCCTTCAAAAGATATATCCCCTAATCTGCTATACACCAACCCCACTGTCCGTGTCTGTTTCTGCAGTAGATTCCGTTTGTCGATCTGATCCGAACCACACTACAGTCATCAATATAAATATGCCAATCACTATCGAAGAATCGGCTAAATTAAAGATGGGCCACCACCCTACATCTATAAAATCTATCACTTCACCTAACCTTATACGATCAGCAAGGTTGCCTACGGCACCACCTAACTGAAGTCCTATTGCAAACCTCAAATACTTACTCTGAATGGCATGGGACCTATAAAAATAATAAAGCATTGCTATCGCGATGAAGGAGAGCACCGTTAAAACTAACGTGGCATCAGGGAACAAACCCCACACAGTCCCACTGTTCGTTCCGTGAGTAAACCGCAACAATCCTTCTGTTGGCCATGACTCATAAAGACTAAGTGTCTGAGAGACTACATATTTACTAAGCTGATCAGCGGCAAACACGACGATAATTACTGTCGCTAAAAACTGGTCTTTGTACCAAGGTATAGATCGAATGCCTTCCCGCACGGAATGCGAGGAATCATCCTTATATTCCGTTAAACTATCCTTACCAGTATCAATGTTGCTAGAATCTTGACTCATAATAATTACCAACCATTGGGCGGTGATGTACCTGAATACCTTATGTCACCTAATTCCTATGCGAGACCATCCTCCTAGGAAAAAGTACCACGTAAACACAACTAGCCGCAAGGTGTTACCTATAACTATTGCCCAAGGGACACCAAATTGACCTAGCATACTTGTATTCGACAGTACCAAGGCAAGTGGTATCTCAAACAACCATATAGTAGAAAGAGTTATAAACATAGGAGTAAGAGTCTGACCTGCAGTATTGAACGCATGTGTAAAAATCAGAACAACCGAAATACTAACATACCCCAAAGCTAGGACACTAAGCCAATTTGATGCTAAGTCTACAAATTCAGGGTCTGATGCAACAAATAGGCTCACTTGCTCAGAGAAAATAAAAAATACTAGAGCTATAAACGCACTAGGCAATATCCCAAACAAAATTGCCCACCTAAACGCACTTATAGTCCGAGATGACTGACCAGCACCTAAATTTTGAGCTCCAACTGCTCCAGCTGACCTACCTAATCCCATATTGAACATATTAGCAGTTGTTTCCATACGTCTTATCGTTGCAAAAGCTGCAAGAGCAGCATCTCCAAAGGGAGTAACAATAGCTATAAAAGCTATCTGAGACAATCCTCTTTGCATAACAGTCACTGATGCAGGAATAGCTAAGCTAGTGATATCTATAATCAAATTCCAGTCAAAGCGGTACGCTTTAAGATCGAGCTTCATCATGAAACTACCTTTATTTAATGCATAAAGGTTTAGTATCAGAGCCAACACTCGCCCAAACAATGCAGCCACTGGTGCACCAACTATACCCAACTCAGGCGTCCCAAACCAACCAAATATCATCACTGGAGCTAAAGTAATCTGTATGATTCTACCGACCACATCAGCTCTAAGGGGTGAAATACTATTTCCAGATGCCTGTAGGGCACCAGCGCTAAGCATCTGGAAAGAAGCGATCGAAAGTGTGAAATACTGAACTTTCATATATGTCGAAGCAAGCTCAGTTACTCTGGGACTGAGACCAAAAAACCCTAGCAAATATTCTGTAAAAAGTAACCCGAAAATAATTAGTATTACACAAAAAAGTAACGTGATAGAAAAAGACTGCAGAAGTACGTGGTTAGGACGGCCAGCTATTCTTGCACCAATTGATCTAGCAATTAGAGCCCTTGTTACAGAATCAATTCCTGATCTGACATTCATAACTGCCAGCAGGAATACCTGTGCCACCCCTATAGCAGCGACGGCTTGAAATCCTAGTCGTCCAACCCACACGAGCTCCGACAACTGCACAGCCACAGCAAGAAATCCGTCTATTGTTTGCGGCCAAACCAGGTACCATAGGTGACGTGGAATACTTCCCGCAATGAAATCCCCAGTAGAATATGTACTTCGACGCCTACTACTCGAACCAGCAGAAAAATTAGATCCACGTAACGAAGATTCTTCTTCACCAGAATCTGAGTTTGTTCTATGGGGTGGCTCATTCGCCATGAGACCAGTATAAGCTAACTTACAACCCCAATCAAAATCATATTCGATTTGGCAGGTCCATTACACACAAATGGTGATTGGAATGATAAACTTATCAACATCCGTCTAATTGTCCTCAGGAGAAGATAATGACTGCGAAGCCCACCACTTTAAAAAGGATGACTTCTGAGCAACGGCAACAATGGGAAGATGATGGGTATTTAGTTATCAAAAACGCCTTATCTAATGATGAGGTTATAGAGTTAACTAGAGAAGTAGATGTCCTAGACCTAGAATCTCAACGTCACGGTCGCGATCCAAATTCACTCCTTGATGTTGCTAATATATTAGATAATGCAACTGAAGGACTTTTTGAACCGAATTCTAAACGTTCTACTAAGCGTCTGCAAAATCAGCCAAATTTAACTTTCCTAAGAATTGTAGATCACTCAAATCATCTAGGTTTAGTATGTGAACTTATGGGAGCAGCAGTACAACTAACTTGGTCCCAAGCACTAGTACGACCACCAACACCATTGCCTTCCCACAGATGGCATCCTGATGGACCAAAACCGTACTACTTTCGAAGAATGCAAAGCAGTGTTAGTTACGAAAGCACACCCCCATTATTACAACTAAAAATTGCATTTTATTTGACAGATATCGATAAGCCGGACATGGCTAATCTTTGTGTAATACCTGGGAGCCACAAAACTGGATTTCCAAAAATACCAAAAGGCGTGGAGCATGCATTAAAAATATCTTCATATTCGGATTTTAAAGAAGTGGAACGTATAGATGAAGGTGTTCCTGGAGCGAAGCAAATTATGGCGGGAGCCGGAGATGCCGTCGCGATGCACAACGGGCTGTTCCACTGCGTAGTTCGTAATACTTCCAATACTGCACGCAAAAACCTCCACTACACCTATGGCCCTCAGTGGCAACGGCCAGGAGACAGGATGGAAAGTTCACCAGAATTGCTATCCCTCTGTAATCCCGTACAAAAACAGCTTCTAGGCGAATTTACGCAACCTAATACTAACGGTGGATATGGACCGTTTGACGATGGAGCACCACTTATACAAATTTTTGAAGGGAAGAATTTCCAGGAAACTTGGGATGATATCGACAGAGATTACATCCTACAAGCACAACGATAGTAAAAAAAGTAACTTAGCCATAGAATCTTACCCCAAGGTTTAAATATGCCCATACTCAATCGAATATGTTTAGAAATACCTTAATTCTCCTATCAGTATTAATCGTTGCAGGTCTTTCCAAAGATTCAAACTATATAAATGCTAACGATGCTCCACTCCAAATACTTCAAACAACCAAACAAGGACACAATATTTCAGTAGGAGTTCAACCTCACAATTTGGTAGTGGGATCAGCACACTTCATCATTACCGTAGTAGATTCAGAAAGCCTTAAGCCAGTCTCAAATGCAACAATAACAATAGTTGCTGTCAGCCCTAAAGGGTTCGAAACATTCAAGTCTCCTGCCCTAAATAATCCCCGTGACCAAGAACACTATCAAGCTAATCTCACTTTTACTACACCCGGTGTATGGACCATATCCATAGATATGAAATTTGGAACTACTGAGATAATCAATTTAGAGATACCACTTGAAGTTGATAATGCTCCACGGCGTCCGACAGCAGCGGGAAACATAATGTGGATTTCAGTAATTTTAATAGTTGTGTTTGGAAGCATATACATATGGGCAAGTACGAAAAGAATTAAACGCTGAGTCAACCACTACTCTTCTACCCAATCGTCTATGTTATCTATCAGCATTTCTCCTGATTCTATGTGAAAAACGACTGATACTGGATCTCCTAACAACATGTGCTGTTTCAGGTGAGACGGTGTAAAACCTTTATATCCATCTGCCAAAAAGTACCACTCTATCTGAGATTCATCTACTACCGTAAGTGAATATAAATCTACTAAAGACGTTGACTCCAGATTCACTACCAAACCCGTCACTGTAGAAGTACTGTATGTACTATTACTAACAGGCAAATCATCACCACAAGATACGATTAATATTGCTAAAGGAAGGATTAATAGTACGACCACCCACCTAATCAGCGTTTTTTTCAAGAGTGACAAGTTAGATATCACCTAATTATTTTCCACCCTATATAGATAGGAGGTTATAACATTATATATTCTGTCTAAACGATACATATTGTGACGATATATCTGTAATTAACCTACAATTAATGAACAAATATTAGAAAAGTATAATTAATTGACAAAATAATACCCTAGTTTCAATTGACTACTACTAAAAGTCAACTGTATGGTTTAACTACCTCGGAGGTTGATCTGAATGAAAGCACCACGTTTCTTACTCACTATCATTGCAGGAATTATATTAGGTTCAATCATATTGCCGGCGAGAGGTCTTGAGGCATCAGAACCACTACCAATGGAACAAATGGTAGTTCTAGTAGCAGACGTCGAAACCCTGAAAAGATCCGAACAAGGGCCAGAGCTAGTAAAATCTGTGATAGGGTTAATCGCAACGCTGCAAAGCGACTTGCAAATTCTATTTGTAAGTACTAACAACCCATCCGATTATCTCGGTCCAATCAAAGGTGATTTGCCAGAAATTAAAGTTCTTCAAGAGGATGTTAGCAATCTCCTAACATCTGCAAACCACACTGATTTAAATTCGCTTGAAAGTACTATTATTGGAGTTCACAGCTTACTTGAAAACTACCGCGCAAAACCTGGCTCTAACGTATATGTAATTACCGGGAACTCTGAAAGTATAGAATTCGAACATCCCTACAGCCGAGGTGAATTGCTTGGAAATTTGTACTTGGAAAAGGGATGGGTAATAAACGGACTATCACTGCCTGGATCACCATCAGAAACCATAGAATTTCTAGAAGGAATGTCAACGGATACAGGTGGCATGGTATCAGAATTAACTGTAGACGGGGCATTCAAAGAAATTACTGATTCACTTCTTATGGAAGGTGCAAAAGGATCGCTAAACCTAATCGCTGACCATAAATTAGAGCCACGTGACCTAATGTCTGAGACAATCACTATAGTTCCAGGAACAAGAGAAACTACGTTTGTTTTGATTAGGGAAAATCCGTATGGATCTGTTAGACTGAACAACCCTTCAGGACTTGAAGTATCTGCTGGTGACCGGACGTCTTCTTCAGTGATGGAAGCTCCCAACGTCGTTATCTGGAAGTTAATTGATCCTGTACCAGGTGACTGGATGATTGAGGCAAGACAAAGTGACGGACATATTATGGCATTGGAATACTCTTCGAATGGATATGCCCTAATGCTCCAGTCATCTTCTGGGCCAGTCCCGATTTCCAGAGCCGTTCCTATGACTGCATTTATTAGAGCTAGTGGTGACAAGGTTATCGTCGACGGTGTACGCATGTTTGCTACCATTTCAAGTCCCGACGGCACTTCCTGGATCCAAGAAATGCTCGATGACGGAACACAAGGGGATCCATCTGGTGCTGACGGATACTTTACATCCCTACTACCACCACTAAGCATAGAGGGGAACTACGCTGTAGACCTAGAACTACGATGGACAGATTATGACCATACAATTTCCTCAAGGTGGGACTTTGAAGCCAAACCGTATCCATCGCTTGAAATCCGTCCTGTTCAATTAAATGAAATAAGTATCGGTGAAAAAACAAAGGTGATGGAGGTTGCTGTTCACGTGGACGGTCAGCCGTATCCCATAGAGGCTGACCGATTAACTGCTCACTGGAATTCTTCCGGAGATCAGAAAGCTATAATCGAATTTGAGCCGCTTAGGGTGTTTGTTGACGGACCCGCATGGGAGTACGAAGTATATCTCACTGCCCAGGAAGAAAGTCACCATGCGATACTTTTCAATCTTGAAATAGATTATTCTGGATCACCTTACTCTTTCTCTAGTATGACGATCAGTCTCGCCACTAAAGCGGCACCAGAGTCGGTAGAACCAATTGCTCCAGTTCCTTATATCGAGCCTGTTGTGATCGAGGAGACTAAAGCTTTTCAAACACTTGAAATACCGATAGTATCAGCTGAAACTAGCTCAAAAGAATCTCCTGACGTTCCGACGTTTATATGGATAATCCTACTTACAGGTGTCTCATTAGTGTCCTTAATTGTTCTATACAGATTCACACATACGGATCCTTATGGATATCTTTATAATGATCAGCAAGATCCGATTGTGGATTTCTCTAATGTGAAACGTAACCCTATCCTAGGATTTTTGTACAGGAATTATGTGCATGGTAAAGACCTCAACATACGAGGCCTTGAGGATGTAGGTTTTCATTTCAGTAAAGGTAAAGTAAAGATACGAAGCCTCAGGAGAGAACAACCAACTATAAGAGTAAACAACCACCCTCTGGTAGGACAGGCTTCAATGGAACATAAGACATGGCTTGGGACGCAAGGCAAACTCTACAGTTTCACTACATCCCATATTTGAAATAAATGAAATTAGTGTGATTGAGAAACAAACTTAAATCAGTCCATATAGTTGCACTTATAATCGATTCATATGGTGTCCCTGAAAAAATAATATTGGCTGATTTGCAAATCCCAAGTAATATTTACACCGGTCCAAAACAACCTCACCAAACATTCAGATAACTATTTTCTCCAACCAGGACACCACATTACATACTATTCTTTGATCTGTACAGACTTAATTGTATCTCCATTTGATAGATCATTAACGACATCCATCCCTTCAATAACCTTGCCAAATACCGAATGGCATGACTCCCCAGCACGAGAACAATCTTTGGGTGTGCCATCAGCTTTCATGCCATCCAACCTAGGACTATCATTTGTATACATAATGAAGAACTGGCTACCATTTGTCGCTTCCCCATTCACTAAGCCCCTGTTGGCCATAGATAGAATTCCGGGAGAATCATGGCGCCTTATGGGACTAAATTCATTCTCAAAACTGTAGCCTGGACCTCCGGCTCCTGTGCCAGTTGGATCTCCGCCCTGGGCCATAAAACCTGGTATGACTCTGTGGAACGTTACCCCATCATAATATCCATCACGTGCTAAAAATACAAAGCTATTTACTGTGACCGGAGCCTCTTTAGAATACAACTCAACACGGAATTCAGAACCATTCTGCATTTCAAAAACTGCAGTGTAATTTCCTTCGGGGTCTATAGTCATTGCTGGAGGACCACTATATTGTTTTGGTTTAGGCAATTCTTTCTCCTTTGCTGCTGGCATTTTAGTACTCTGATTAGACATATTGGATGCTGACCCTTTTATCGAAATAGATTCTTGTTCACTATTACATGCAACACCTATTGATAAAATTACCACCGTCACAAGAAGCAATATTACTGAATATGATCTAGTAATCAACATCATTCGTACCTGTTCCTACCTTTCATAACGATTTTTTATCGAAACCTATCAAAAAGACTTCGCACTACATACCTAACGAACTGAAGCAAGCAGACATTATAGTTTCGGAATCAATTCCATATTCTTTGTACAATTCGGGAGGTGTACCAGACTGACCAAAATTAGTCACCCCAAGAGGGAAGGTCAATGTTTTCATCGCGGCACCTATCCAAGCTAAAGAATGAGGATGCCCGTCTGCCACTGTAACAATTGGAGCACTACGTTCAGAAATATCAATTACGTCCGCCATAAACTGCTCAGGCGGCCTACCAGATTCTATAGCACTAGAAACAGTATTTTGAAACCTTTGGTATAGAGGTCCTGGTCCCGTTACACTAATTACATTTGCATATACCCCTTCGGTTAATAGTCTGTTACTGGCATCTACAGCTTCAGGAACTACTGCCCCACATGCCACAATGTTAACAACATTATACCCTTGGCCAAATCCATCACTCTTACTACGATCGATAAGTTTATATGCACCTTCCAAAACCTGTGAACGCAATTTACTCAGAGATCTTGGATCATCAGGAACTCTAAAAATACTCTGATCAACTCTTTTACTAGTCAAACGAAGGTACGTTGACTTCTTACGGTCACGAATATTAGCAAGCGAAGCCATAGTAATCCATTCTAACTCTTGACCGAAACAAGGCTCGTAAAAAAGTAGATCTGGTAACTCTACCCCAATAGAAGGAGTTATCATAGATTGATGTGAACCCCCTTCTGGCCCTAATGTGAGCCCCGATGGTGTTCCCACGACCATGAATTTGGCACCAGAATAGAGACCGTAAAGAAAAGCATCTAAACCTCTACGAATAAAAGGATCATATAGTGTACCAATAGGAAAAAGAAGTTCGCCTGTCATTTCATAGGATAATCCAAATTGCCCCAGAGCCATAAATAAATTATTTTCCGAAATACCTAGTTCAAGATGTTGTCCATTTTCAGATTCAATCCATTGTAGGGCCCTCACAGTGTCTTCCTCAGGCATATCATCAGGTACCGCTCTGCCCCAAACTCCAACCTTATTTATCCAACCTCCTAGGTTAGTTGAACTCGCGACATCAGGACTCAAGGATATTACTCTCTCTGAGAGCTCTGGAATATTCCTGGAAATATCCGTCAAAACTAGTCCAAATATTTGTTGAGTAGACATATGTCCATTATAGTTACGGCCGAATCCATCAGGGATTTCAATATCTGTACCTCTAGCATCCGATGTAGGAATATCTCTTAAAGAAGACCCCACCATAGAGCAAGCTTTTC
>CEVA01025495.1_pt1 | contig 23654 bp, 20 predicted proteins | sample 361521 | NCBI WGS metagenome assembly CEVA01 (sample SAMEA2622823, study PRJEB7988) | marine metagenome | isolation source: saline water (ENVO:00002010), including
CACCGCCGGAGGTTTTGAAGAAGGCCCTGGCGGAACGCGTCTTGGAACGGGTGGATGGCACGGGACTTATGCCCGCCGCCGTTATGATTCTCCTTTACCCCAAGGACGGCGAATACTGTATCCTGTTGAATAAGCGGTCGGAAGAGGTTGAGCACCACAAGGGTGAGATCTCCTTCCCCGGCGGGGCCAGAGACCCGGAAGACCGGGACTCGCTGGAGACAGCGCTCCGCGAGACCGAAGAGGAAATGGGCATCAAGCGGGAGGATGTCACCGTGATCGGTGAGATGGATGAAATCACCACCCGCAGCAACTTCCAGGTAAACGTGTTCGTCGGCACCATAGAGTACCCATACAAGTTCAGCCCCAGCGCCATTGAGATTGCCGAGGTGCTGGAATTCCCCATCCCGGACCTGATGGACCCGGTCAACCGCCGGGTCGAAACCCGTTGGGACATGGGAAAACAGGTCTGCGCCTATTCATACGTCCACGGAGAGCATATCGTCTTCGGGGCTACTGCCAGAATCCTCCAGAGTTGCATCGAATTCCTAGATGACGGACTGGAAAGCGAGGGAAGCCAAGTTGACTAGTGGTCAAACACCGGATATAGAAACCGAACTTGCCAAACTGCCACCGGCAGTGCTTGACGCCTACCGGGCGGCCAACGACGCAGTAAGAGAATCCTTTGGCGAGGAAGAAATCGGACTCTGGGCTAAAGAGGGCCTGACCATCGGCACCCAGACGGTCCGTTCCTGGGAATCGGCCATCGAGTATTACAATGTTAGTCCCGAGGTCAGCAAGTTCCTTTCCTTCCCCTCGTTCATGCAGTGGGCCCGCTGCGGCACCTACCTGGCCCAGGACTCGCCTACCCTGGCGGTGGCCTTCTTCAAGTCCAGTGTCACCATAGTCCCCAACCTGCGACCCCAGTACATCCCCCGCTGGGCCGGCCTGGGCCGCAGTCTGTACAAGGGCACCTGGAAGTCCAGCACCCTGGCATCCAAGTTCTTTGAGGTAAGTCCCGACCTGGTCCGGAACCTGCCCTTCTGGGATGTGGAGGTCTTCGCCTCCCTCATAGAAGCGCTCTCCTTCAAGTCCTACGACGTGGCCGGCGAGTGTCTGGTCTTGGGCCGCGACGTACTGCCCGGCATGGGCCGGGAGCGGGAGCCCTTCCTGGCCATGGCCCGCGCCCTCATCGACACCAGTTGGCGCGAGGTCAAGACCTGCCTGGAGCTGGTACCTCGGGCATTACAACAGGTTGACGAGAGCCAGACCGGCCGCTTCCTCAAGCTGGGCGAACGCCTGGCTAAGGTCGGTCTGCGAGACACCTCCCGGTTCCTGTCCGATGGCACCCAGGCGCTGAGCAAGGTGCCCCAGGGTTCCCATGGCTACATACTGGACCTGTGCGACGCGCTGGTGGTCATCACACCCGACGCCGTCCCGCCCTTCCTGCGCAGCCTGGACGACGTGCTGAACCGGATCACCGTAAGCCAGTTGGACACCTGGTTCCAGCACGGCGCGCACCTGCTCCAAGAGAACCCGGAAAGCGGCATAGCCTTCTTCAAGATAGAGTCTAATACCTCCGAGTCCATGCTGGAGACCCTGTCTTCCAGCCTGGAGCTGGACCGGGTGAAGGGCATCCTCCGCCTCTACTGCCGGGCGCTGTCCGGCGCGGGTCTGGAGATCTTCGACACCCAGGAACTGGTCCAACGGAACATCGGCTGGGTGGACGAGGACACTGCTTCCACCGACGGTACCAAAGTGTTCCTGCCCCCGGTCGTTGACCACTACACCAACAAACAGGACAACTTCGCCTGGTTCAAGGTTGTTTCCACCCACCAGGTGGCGCACCTGGAATTCGGCAGCTTTGAATACCAGTTTGAGAAGGATGCCACCCAGTTCGAGGACCGCCGCCACGCCGCCGAGCAGGAAATGCTGGAGCGCAAGAAGGCGGAGCGGGCAGCGGCCCAACAGGCCCACGAGCTGGCGGCACAACTGCTGGCTTCAGGCACCGAAGGCGACATCGACATGTCTCCGGGGTACTTCGACCCCAACGCCGATAGCCTTCGGACTTATACGGATATAGGCCGACTCCTGGAGATATTCGAGAACGGCCGCCTGGCCTTCGACATCTTCACGGTGCTGGAAGACTGTCGCCTGGACTACCGCATTAAGGTGGAATACCCGGGCATCCGGACCGCCTCCTCCCGCGTCCAGAATGAGACTCTGGAGAAGCGCCCCAGGATCGAAGACATGCCCCTGCAACAGGGCATGGTCGAGCTGCTGATCCACATGAGTTTGGACCAGTTCCAAGACCTGCCGGTGGCCAAGGAGTATCAGGAGGCCGGGGAGATGCTCTCCAAGATCCTCCACGAGCTCCGGAACGCCGAGGCGAACGTTGAGGATACCGGCGAGGCCACCCTACGGGCCTACGAGATCATCTCCCGCATCCCCAACCAGGAGGAAGAGGAAGAAGAGTTCGAAGAACAGGACCTGGAAGAACCGGGCGATTTCTCGGAAGAGGAATACGAGTCCCTGGTCGACCAGCTCCAAGCCGGCATGGACGCGTCTGCCGAGGGCTCCGAGGGTGAGTCCTATGAATCACCGGACCCGGTCGATTACCGGGGCGACTTCAAGCCGGAGATGGTCCAGTTGATGACCAAGCTCCAGGCCGACGAGGGCGACCAGGGCGACGCCCAGCCCATGACCCAGGAGATGTTGGAGCAGCTGCTCCAGGAAAGCTCCGAACTGGAGCTGGACGCCGAGCAGGGCGAGATCGACACGGACATGAGCACCTTCGCCCAGAACATCATGAAGGAAGCCGGCACCCCGCCGCCCAACTCCGAACCCGGAGAGGGCTACGGGCCGCTGCTCCATGACGACGACTCCGGCGGAGAATTGGAGGCCCGGGAGCCCGAGACCTACCTGTACGACGAGTGGGACTTCCGCGCCAACGACTACAAACCCCGCTGGTGCATCGTCAAAGAGAAGGTTGTGGAAGAGGGCGACCCCAACTTCTACACCGAATCACTGAAGACCTATACGGCGCTGTCCAACCACATCCGCCGCCAGTTTGAGTTGATCATGCCCGAGAGCATGCGCAAGACCTACCGGCTGGTGGACGGCGAGGACATCGACCTGAACGCGGCCCTGGAAGCCTGGTGCGACCTGCGCATGGGCGTTCCGCCGGACGAAAAGATCTACTGGCACCGGAACCGTAACCGCCGCGACGTGGCGGTGGTGTTCCTGCTGGACATGAGCGCGTCCACCGCCGAGGCCATCGACGAGGGCCGGCAGATGGTGGACGACCGTGACGCGCCCGACGACCCGGTGGAGTACATGGTCTGGCTGCGCCGCCGCCGGGAGGGTCTGGTGCGCCGCAACTACAAGCGCATCATCGATCTGGAGAAAGAGGGCACCACGCTGCTCATCAACGCGTTGGAGTCCATCGGCGACACCTATGGCATCTACGGCTTCTCCGGTTACGGCCGTGAGAACGTGGAGTTCTATGTCATCAAGGACATCAACGAGGCCTTCAGCGACAAGATCAAGCGCCGCATCGACAAGGTGACCCCGCTCCATGCCACCCGCATGGGCGCGGCCATCCGCCACGCGGCCACCAAGCTGGAGAACCAGGAAGCCAACACCAAGATCATGTTCCTGATCAGCGACGGTCGGCCCCAGGACCGGGGCTACAGCCGCGAGGGCGTGGAGAAGGAATACGCCGTCCACGACACCCACATGGCCCTGGTGGAGGCGCGCCGCAAGCAGATCACCCCCTTCTGTCTCACCGTGGACAAGGCGGGGCACGATTACCTCAAGAGCATGTGCGGTGACATGGGTTACGAAGTCCTGGCGGACATCTGGTCCCTGCCGGAGCGGCTGCCCATGCTCTACCGCCAGCTCACAGCCCTGCGTTAGGGCGCACATCAAACAAATAAAAAAGAGGGCCTCTGGAAATAGAGGCCCTCTTTTTTATTTGTTCTGAGCCGAATGGGCGTAGGGGCAGGTTTCCAACCTGCCCTGGCTCTCGGCATCCAAATTGCGCGGCCCGAAACAGACAACAACGGGAAATGGCCGGTTTCGGAGGGGCGTGGTTCGGGCGGAGCCGGGCGGGTTGGAAACCCGCCCCTACGGATGCGAGGTAAGCTCGTGACCGAGAGGGATGAGTACGTGCGGCCTAGGTGATCTCGTCCACTAGCCTGCGCAGTTCGATCAAGGCCTGGTTGGGGACGCGGCGTTTGATGGTGACGCGGCGCGGGGGGATGCGCATCTCCATCTCCCGGGTCTGGGTCCCATTAGTCACGGAGATGTAGGCCAGGCCCAGGGGTTTTCCATCAAACTCGCCCGGTCCTGGAACTCCGGTTATCGCCACGGCCAGGTCGGCGTTCAGGTTGCGGCGAACGGTCTCGGCCATGGCGTTGGCCGTCTGTTGGCTGACCACACCGTGCTGGTCGACCACCTCGGCCGGGACACCATTGGCCTTGAGTCCGGCGCCGTCATAGACCACGGCTCCGCCTTTGAAGTAGGTCAGGCTGTCTGGCACGTCGGTGATGTTGTTGGTCAGGGCGCCGCCAGTGCACGTCTCCATAACCGCCAGGCTGAGCCCCTTCTCCAGCAGGGTCATGCCCACGGCCTTCTCCGGCGTCTCATCATCGTAGCCCCAGACGTATTCGCCCAGACGTTCATGGATGGCCTGCTCCACGGGCACGATCAAAGCCTGTGCCGACGCGCTGTCTTTGGCCCTGGCAATGACCCGCAGGTGGATGCCGTCGGCCTTGGAGTAGATGCCCAGGTATGGGTTCTCCACGCCGAAGAACTCGGATATGACCTCGTCCACCGCGCCTTCGGACATTCCCATGGTCTTGATGTTGCGGGTGATGGTGACTTCGTCTTCCACCAGTTCCGTCAATTGGGGCTCGACGACCTCTTCCCACATGGCCCGGTTCTCCGCCGGTGGTCCGGGCATGCAGATGATTATCTTGCCGTCCCGCTCCGCCCACCAGCCGGGCGCCGTACCGTTGGCATTGGGCACGAACTTGGCCGACGGGATGAGAAGCGCCTGTTTGAGGTTGTGGGAGGGCATGGATGTGCCACGGGCGGCGAAGTACTTCTCCAGGTCGTCCACCACCTCCTGCTGGATGGTGGGAGACTCGTCGAAGGCCGCGGCGATGGCTTCCCGCGTCAGGTCGTCTTGGGTCGGACCCAGACCGCCGGTGGTGAAGATGATGTCCGAGCGTTCCATGCCCTTCTTGAACGCCTCGGTGAGCATGGGCAAGTCGTCGCCCACGATGGAGACCCACTGGAGCTGTATGCCCAGGGCGGGCAGTTTGCTGGCGATCCAGGAAGAGTTGGTGTCGGTCAACTCACCCATGAGGAGTTCCGTGCCGATGCCCATGATTTCTGCTTTCAAAACTATCCTCTTCGGGTAACGCCGGTCAGGACTAGGTGGCCGGGTCTGCCAGCACCGGGTCTGTGGCCAACTTGATGACTGGGTCCAGGCGTGACGTCAGAACGCCGTAAAGGTTGGTGTCAGGGCTCTGCAGGCTGCCCAATTTCACAACGGCGTAGCGGTGGTTGCCATCCGGCGTAACGTCGCCAAAGTGCCACTCTATGGGCGTCAGTCCGCCCTGACGGATGATCACCACAGCGGTATCGGGCGGGTCCAGGCCGTAGAGATTGGGGTCATCGACGCCGTGGGCGATAATCTGGTCCATCCTCGGGCCGCTCAACATCTCAAGGGCTTCGAACCACGCCTCTTGGTCCAGCAGTTTGGCGGTGTCGGGGACCCCTTCCTCTCCCTCTAGGAACCACCGGCCGGTGCCGTCTTCCATGACGTACCGGGTGGTCTCTTCGCCACGGAAGAATTGGACCACCAGGGCTTCCCTGGGGTCGATCTGGTAGAGTCGCCCCACGGGTGGGTCTATGGCCAGGCGGTTTACCACGGAGGCCCATTCGATGGGCACGGTGAACAGCGTATCGTCACCCACCAGACGGGCGTATTGGTTCTCATTGTCTGGCGTGGGGATTCCCAGATGGAACTCAACGCTGTTGTCATTGCGGTCGGTAACCGTAACCGCCGTCTCTGGCGGTTCAAGTCCAAAGGCAGCGGGGTCTTCGATGGTATCGGAGAGTGGACGGGTCACGCGGGGGCCGCTGAGGAGCAGGGGAGTGCCGCCCCATCGCTGCTGGAATACGGGGATGTCCGGGTCACCTTGGATATACCAGTCCAGGCTGGCGGGGTTGCGGTAGAAGGTGGTGGGTTCTCCCTGGTAGTCCACCACGATGTTCACGATGTTTCCTTCGTTGATCCGGAACAGCCAGGGGTTGCCATTTTCGGACTCGTTGGAGTCGGAGAACCTCAATACCAGGAAGGTGCCGCCGAACACTATCAGCACCACCACCAGAAGGATTGAAAGACGCAAATTCATAGATCAGACCTGTGAAAGTGGGTTGGATCGGGCCGGTTGGTCTTATTTAGCGCCGTACCCACCAAACTAGGGCGGCCATGAGCCCCATGAGACCCGGCAAGAATAGCCAGGAAGAAAAACGGACGAAATCGTATTCGTTGGTGTCGAGGTTGAACTCGCGGAAGGCGAACACCTTGGGACGGATGGACACCAGGGAGAAATCTCCAACCAGGAAGTTTGCTGAGTTCAAGAATAGGTCAGCCCCGCCGCCCTGATTGTAGGAGCTGTTGGACAGGAAATCCGAGTCCCCGAAGGCTATGATGTCGGAAATCTCAGATGGCTCGGGTTCGGATGTCGGGGGCTCCGCTCCCACCTGTCCCACCGAGCGCACCAGCACCGCCGGAACGAAGGGACCGGTGGCATCGGAATCCGCGCCAGCGCCGGTGATGGGTTCGGTACGGTCGGGTTCGGTGATCAGGTAGCTGTCGGCGGAGGTTGCGCCCAGCGGCAGTCCGGACCGCAGTTGGTCCTGTATCAAAGACACGGCGGTGGCCCCGGGCATGAACACTTCCTGTAGCCGCTCGCCCTTGGGCAGTGTGATCTCCAAGGGTGCGTCCGGGTTGAACCTTTCCAGGGTCAGGGTCTGGGGGAGTCCTGGGACCGAGCTGCCAACATCGCGGATGTAACCTTCAGCGATGAATATGCCCCAATCGGCGAAGAAGCTCTTGAACGACACCGGAGTGTCAGGCTCGGCCAGGAAGATCATACGGCCGTTCTCCCGTCGAGGAGTGCCATCGGCGTTGATTCCTTCCAGGTAGCGGTCCAGGGCCTCGGCGTGGGCCTCGGGCAGGCTGGACGACGGGCCGGCGATGACTAACAGTGCTGCGTCGGCCGGGACCTCCAGGTCCACGTCTGTTGCCCGCCAGTTGAGCTCGGCAACCTGGTAGTTGTCCCCTTCCAGGCCGGCGCGCACGGCTGCGTAGCCGTCGGAAGCAACGCTTTCGATTGAATGTTCGCCGTGCCCGGTTAGGAAATAGACCCGCTTTTTCTCGCTGCCCGTGGCCACCAGCGTGCTGGTAACCAGGTCCTGTTCCAGTTTGGTGTAATTGGCGTCGGTGGGGCGCAGGACATCGAACTGGTCGCTTTCCATGCCCTCAACCACCACGATCTCGGTCACGAAACCCGTGGGACGGGCGCCGAAGTACTTGCTGACGATCTCCGGCTGCAGGTCGGGGTCGATGACCCGGTATGAGAACTTGCTGGAGCGGGAGTCGAACTCCTCCAGCGTGTTCACCACCTTGCTGCGCCGCTCGGCCACGTTGGGGTCGTCGGTGTCGTCCTCCGCTTTGTAGAAGGCGGTGGCCCGTACATCTTCCCCAAGGTTGCTAAGCACGTCCTTGGTGCGGTTGGCCAGGGAGAACTGGTTGGTTGCGGTCAGGTCCATGCGGGTGGTGTTCTCAAAGGAGATCACGTTGAAGACCACGATGATGCCAGTAAATGCCCCAATGAGCACCAGGGTGTTCACGCCGTAACGGCCGGTGCGGCTCAGGAATGAGGCCAGGACGTTGCTGAAATAGACCGCGGCCACTAGGCCCAGCAGGACCGCGCCGATGCCGATGTCGATGTAGCCGTAGAGGCGCATGGAGCTGACGAAGGCCACCACCACGACGCCGGTGACCAGGCCGACGATGCCGGCTAAAACCATGGCTCCGCCGTAGGCGCCGATCCAGTCCATGGCCGGCTCGAACAGGGTAATAAGGGGCTGGGTGAGTTCCTCTTCCGGACCCTCCGCTCTGGGTTGGGTCTCTTCCCTGGACGTGGACTCAGGGGCCGGGCGTTCCGAACGCCGGCGCCTGCGCCAGTCTCGCGGCTGCTGTTCCTCCGGGTCCTGGCCCGGATTGGATGGGGTGGTCATACTACCGCCACCTGCGTGATTCGAGGGCGCGGATGGAAAGGAACAGGAAGAAGGCGATCACGCTCAGGTAGTAGACGATGTTCTTGGTGTCTATTACGCCCCGGGCGAAGTCGTCGAAGTGCCCCCGCAGGCCCATTTCACCGATGATCTCCCCGGCCACGCCGCTGACTGAGCCGAAGGCACGGTCGGCGAAGAAGAGGGCCAGCAGTATTCCCATGGCGACCACTGCCGCCACGATCTGGTTGTTGGTCAAGGTTGACGTGAGGAGCCCGATGGCCAGGGCCGCCGACCCGTAGAGGATCAGGCCCAGGTATCCGGCGTATATCGGGCCGGGGTCGGGGCTGGCGTAGACAAATAGCAGTATGGCGTAGAAGAAGGAAAGGGCCACCAACACCAAGAAGAAGACCAGGCTGGCCACGTATTTTCCGACGATCACCTCCCAGTCGCGTACGGGGGAGGTCAGGAGCAGTTCAATGGTGCCCAGCTTGCTCTCCTCGGCCAGCAGCCGCATGGTTAGGGCCGGGGCCAGCAGGACGAACACTATGATGGCGCCGTCGAAGAATGGTGTTAGAGTCGCCTCAGGGAAGGGGTCTCCCAAGTCCTGGGTGAAAAAGAAGCCAGTCAGCGCCAGAAAAATCAGGCCTACGATGTAGGCCGTTGGACTGCTGAAATATAGCTGAATCTCTTTCCAGGCGACGGCCTGGGCAGTCCTCATACCTAGAGCTCCTCGTGGGTGGTGAGACGGAGGAAGATCTCCTCCAGGCTCATGCCGACCAGTTGGAGACCGCGCAGGCTCCAGCCGTTGCTGATCACCGCCTGGGAGATATCGTCGCGCAGGTCCCGTCCGGACTGGGCCTGGATGATGTAGATATGGCGGCCGTTGTTGTTGGTGTGGGTTACGTCGTTGACGCCGTTTATCTTTTTGAGGACGGGCAGGACTTCGGCCGCGGGACCTCCGACCTCAACTTCCAGGCGTTCCACGCCCTGCAGCCCCTCCGCCAGGTTCTTGGGCGTGTCCTCGGCAACGATGTGTCCCTCGTTGATGATGAGGACGCGCTCGCAGATCATGCTCACTTCGGGGAGGATGTGGCTGCTCAGGACCACCGTCTGGTTGCGGCCCAGGTCCTGGATCAGGCTCCGGGTCTCGACCACCTGGATGGGGTCGATTCCGATGGTGGGTTCATCCAGTACCAGTACCTGGGGCTCGTGGAGGATGGCCTGGGCTATGCCCACGCGCTGGCGGAACCCCTTGGACAGTTTCCCTATCTGGGTCTTCCGGTAGTCACCCAGGCGGCAGACGTCGATCACGTCGCCCAGACGGGACTTGATGGCGCCGGGGGTCATGCTCCGCAGGGTGCCCATGTACTTCAGGTAACTGGTCACCGACATGTCGGTGTACAGGGGCACGGTCTCGGGCAGATAGCCAACCCGCCTACGGGCGTCCAATGACTGCTCAACCACGTCGTATCCATCCAGGGTGACCTTCCCCCGAGTGGGGGGCTGGAAACCGGTGAGGATGCGCATGGTGGTTGTTTTACCCGCGCCGTTCGGCCCCAGGAAACCCAATATCTCACCCTTCTTGACGTCGAAATTGACGTCCTGAATGGCGGGGTAGGGACCGTAGTAATGGGTCAGGCCCTCAACCTGAATCATTGCCTCTTGCAAAGGTTTTTCCGCCGTCGGCCATGCCTGGGCAGGCCCAATTTAGTCTGATTGTGCTAGACCACAAGTGATGATATTCTATACAACTGAATTTGCCAAGGAGCGTATTTTCGCCTTTTTGGCTTACCAAAGCGTGAATATTCGGAGGTTGGATGCACCTGGTCATCGATGGTTATGGCGGCGATATCGACAAGATGTGGGACGAAGAACTGGTCCGTAATTTCCTGTACGAGTACCCGGACGCCCTGGATATGACCCGCATAACCGAACCGAAGGTGCTGAAATACGAGGCCCCCAAACCCGAGGATTCGGGGGTATCCGGGTTCGTGATCATAGCCGAGAGTCACATCAGCATCCACACCTTCCCTCGGAAAGAGTACATCAACATCGATATCTTCTCCTGCCAGCCTTTCAATCACGAAAGGGCCTTGGAAGATGTCAAAGACCTTTTTGATTTGGACGACGTGAACACCTGGCTCCTCAACCGCGGGCTGGAATGGCTGGACGAGCGCCAAGGCCTGGCCGAAGCCAAACAGCAGCGGGCAGTCCTGGAAGCCGGTGGTCCGGGCTCCCACCGTGTCTGAGAACGGGTCTTCTGGAAACCGGCCGCCGGATCCCGGTGATTCCATCTGGATTCCCCACAACTTCCTCGCCCTTCCCCAGCACCAGTCTTCCCTCGACTCAGCCCAGGTCGTCTTGATACCCGTCCCCTACGATTCGACCACCTCCTTCCGGAGCGGCTCCAGGGATGGACCCGCGGCCATGATCTCAGCGTCCTACGGTCTTGAGGATTACGATTTTGAGCTGGAACTGGATGTCTCGGAAATAGGTATCCACACCACCGATGCCCTTGAGCCACATATGGCAGGCCCCGGACCCATGACCGAACGCATCAAAGGCGCCGTTGCGGACTACCTGGATACCGGCAAGACCGTGGGGCTTTTGGGCGGAGAGCACTCCATAACCATCGGATCGGTCCAGGCCCACATCGACGCCTACCCGTCCCTATCCGTTCTGTATCTGGACGCCCATGCCGACCTGCGGGACGAATACATGGGCACTCCCTTCGGCCACGCTTCGGCGGCCCGCCGGGCCTACGAGAATTGCCCCATAGCCATGGCGGGCGTGCGGAGCCTGTGCCAGGAAGAGCATGACTTCATCCGCGATAACAACATTCCAGTGTGGTATTGGGACCCCAATTCCCACCGGCCCGGCCCGGAGAGCGTCTTGGACGGCCTGAGCGAACACGTCTATGTCAGCGTGGACCTGGATGTGTTGGACCCGGCGCTCATGCCGGCTGTAGGGACCCCGGAACCGGGCGGAATGGCCTGGCACCAACTGGTGTCCCTGCTGGGCAAGGTGGCCGAAACACGGCGGATCGTGGGCTTCGACGTCTGTGAATTGGCGCCGGCGGACGGCCCGCCGGCCTGTTCCTACACCGCCGCCAAACTGGTCTACAAGCTGGTGGCCTACTCTCGGGGAAAGTACCGGGCAAGCTAGCCCGGGTCTGGCGGCGCCGCCCGCTGATGTGAGATGCTCAGTTCGGATAGTCCCTCCAAATAAGTCACTGCCACGGGTATTTTCATGGGTTCTTCGCTGCGTCTGGGCCGGGTGTTTGGCATACCTATAGAGATCAACGTCAGCTGGTTGCTGGTCTTCTCGCTCCTCACTTTCTTGCTGGCTGGGGAGTTTGACGACGCCCGTCTGCGTTGGTCCCCAGCCCTGCGGTGGTCAGTGGCGATGATCACCGTTGTGCTGTTCTTCATCTCGGTGCTGGCCCACGAACTCAGCCACAGCGTGATGGCCCTGAGCAAGGGTATTCCCGTCCGGAGCATAACCCTCTTCATTTTCGGGGGCGTGTCGCGTTTGGACCGGGACCCGGCCCGTCCACCGACAGAATTCGCCGTGGCGGTGGTGGGGCCCCTGAGCAGTATCCTGCTGGCGGCGGTGTTCGGCCTGGCCTGGTATCTGCTGGGGAGGGGCGATTCTCCACTGGAAGTGGTGCTGCTGCTGCTGGCCTGGACCAATCTCAGCCTGGGTGTGTTCAACCTGGTGCCCGGCTTTCCCCTGGATGGAGGGCGGCTGCTGCGGGCCGGAATCTGGGGCCTGACCGGGGACTATCACCGGGCAACCCAGATATCGGCGCGGGGCGGACAGGCCGTGGGTGGAGCGATGATTATCGGGGGAGTTCTGCTGGCCTATTTCTCCGAGCCGGTGGACGGCGTGTGGCTCGGCGTCATAGGGCTGTTCCTGTATTCCATAGCCAGGGGCAGCTATCCAAAATAAGGGCCGTCACTCCTAGCTATGCTAAAATAGGCCCACACGAAAACCAAGGCCGATGCGGCCACGTAGATACGGATGACATGACGGTTGAAGGCACAGTTTACCTGGACCACGCAGGCACGACGCCCCTGGACCCCAAGGTCCTTGAGGCGATGATTCCCTATTTCAGTGAACATTTCGGCAACCCTTCCAGTCTCCATTCCGTGGGGCAAGAGGCCCGCTACGGACTGGACGAGGCCAGGGAGCGGGTGGCCGGTGTACTGAATTGCCGGCCCAGGGAGGTAGTCTTCACCGGCGGTGGCACCGAGTCGGACAACGCCGCCATCCACGGCGTGGCCACGGCCCTGTTGGAGACCGGTAACCACATCATCACCTCCAGCATCGAGCATCACGCGGTGCTCCACTGTTGTCAGCACCTGGAGTCTCTGGGTTACGAGGTGACCTACCTGCCGGTGGATTCAAACGGCATGGTTCAGCCCGAGTCGGTCTACAACGCCATCAACGAGCGCACCACCCTGGTTACCATCATGTACGGCAACAATGAGATTGGCACCATCAACCCAATCTCCGAGATCTCCAAGGTAATCAAACAGAGGGCCCAGGAACTCTCCCGGACCATCGTCTTTCACACCGACGCCGTTCAGGCCGCCGGTTACCTGGACCTGAATGTGGCCAACCTGGGCGTTGACCTGCTCAGCCTGTCGGGCCACAAGTTCCACGGCCCCAAGGGCACCGGCGTGCTTTACATAAAACGGGGTACACCGTATCTGCCGCTCATCCTGGGCGGCGGACAGGAAAGGGAGCGCCGTTCCGGCACCGAGAACATTCCCGGCATAATAGGCCTCTCCCTGGCCCTGGAAGCGGCCAATGATAAAAGGGAGGAGACCGGCAACCACTGCGCGGCCCTGCGGGACAGGATAATCTCCCAGGTGCTGGAGCTGATACCCGGAAGCAGGCTGAACGGCCACATCTCGGAGAGGCTGCCCAATAACGCCAACTTCTCCTTCACCGGTGTGGAGGGCGAGCCCATCCTGCTGGGCCTGGATATGGCCGGCATAGCGGCTTCCAGCGGTAGCGCCTGCAGCTCCGGTTCTCTGGAGCCGTCCCACGTACTCCTGGCGCTGGGCCAGTCGGCCGAGGTTGCCCGCGGCAGCCTTCGCATCAGCCTGGGGCGGGACAACACGGAGGAAGAGATCGAGTACCTGCTGAGCACATTGGTTGACCTGGTGGAACGGTTGCGTCAGCTGCCCAGTTTGACCACGGCCCAATCGTGAGCTAACACCCTATCGGCTGTCGCGTCACTTCGGATACCCCCAACCCATGAATAATCGGAGAAAGAGCTTGATATCCAAACGCGTGCTCTTTTGGCTTGCCCTGGTCCTGACTCCCGTGCTGCTGGCGGCATGCAGCGATACCTCAGCGTCCCTGGGCCAATTCCATGAAGGACGCATCCTGGTGCTGAACGTCGTCCAGTTCGACGAAACGGACGAGTTGTTGTATTCGACCATCGACCCCGAGGACGTGGTGCGCCGTTGGCGGATGCAGCCGAGCCAGCCCGACTTGGAACTGGTCCTCATGAGGGTGAAGGTCCAGAACCACATCGCCGTTTCCGCCATCTTCGAAGCTGACGAACAGGCGGCGGTGTTGCGGGACTTTTTTGAGAACGATTACCGCCCCATCAGCATCAATGGCACCATACAGCTGGACCGGCGCGGGGATTCGGAGGCCAACATTTCCGTGGAGAGCGGCAGGTGCGACGACCACCCCCGCCTGGTGGTCAACGCTGGGACCAATGTGGTCTGGAGCAACACCGGCGAATCGAACACCGGAATCCAGTTTAGTTCCGGTGGGGCATCGGCCCTGGGCGACGGCTTGGTGGAGATCGCCCCCGGCGCATCTGTCTCCAACAGGTTCGACCGGGTGGGCGTCTTCTCATACCAGTGTAGCGGTGGAGAGGACGAGGCCCAAAACGCCGTTGTTATAGTCGAGGACGCCGCTTCGGAGCGCGGGAAAAGGGAGAACAACATCCTGTTCCTGGAGGGTCCCTTTACCCTGCCCAAGGGGACCGGCGTGGATGGTTGGATGATTTTCGAAGCCCCCAAGGACACCAAATTCCGGGACCTGCGCTGGCGGGCCGGGGACAGTATCACCATCCGGTTTTAACCGTCTTATCCTCGGAAAACCATTGTTAATTGGCGGCTGATTGTCCGGCCAACTCCTTTGGCTGGAGGGTAGAATCTAGCCCATGTTTGGACTGGAGCGCCCATGCGCCGGTTGATGGACCTGCTGCTGTTCGGTGGTGAAAGACGGGGGACGCACCGCGACTCACCCACCGTGTGGCGCAGGTTGTTCCACATCATCGCCGGATCTTCAATTCCCCTTGCTGGAATCTTCCTCTCTGAGACCACAATGGTCTGGGCGTTGGTTGTCCTGGCGGCGGGCGGCCTGGCCTTGGACCTGGCCCGGTTCAACCTACCCTGGCTCAACCGGATCTTCATGGGCCTGCTGGCGCCCCTTTTGAAATCCGACGAGGCAGTGCACATCACCGGCGCCACGTACATGATCGTGGCTGCCCTCTTGGTCTACGTGCTCTTCGGAAAGGATGTGGCCATACCGGCCATGTTCTTCCTGTCCCTGGGAGACCCGGTGGCGGCCTTGGTGGGGCGTCGCATGCCCGGCCCCCGCATACTGGACAAGTCCCCCTTTGGGACCGCAGCGTTCATGGGAGTCGGGGCCGGGGCTATGGGAGTCCTGGTCGCAGCGGGCGGCATCGACCATGATTGGGGTCTCTGGGTCGGGGTTGCGGTTGCCGGTGCGGTGGAGCTGGCGTCCATCCCTCCCGACGACAACCTGGCGGTGCCGCTCTTGGCCGGGACCGCCATGCACTTTTTGGTGGTCTAAGTCCGGCTAGGCAGCGCCATCGAAAAGGGTGGTCTGGGCCCTTTCCCTCTGGAACTTCAGGTAGGCGGCCTTGGTCATGGCGGGTCGGTGGCTGGCCTTGACCTCTTTGGCCCGTTTCGCGCCGTCGGCCAGCAGGTCGATGACCACCATGGCCATGATCTTGGCCGGGACTATCACCGCCGACTCGTAGTCGTGGATGATGTAGTCCTTGCTGTGGCCTGGCCCCGATGCTCCCGCCGTGTAGGGGTGACAGGCGGGGATCAGTTGGCTCAGGTCGCCCATGTCCGTTGAACCGCCCCGGTTGCGGCGGGCCGGCATAACCAGCGTGGCGTCGTCCCCCACCAGGTCCACCGCCGTGCGCCGGAAGATGTCCTGCAGCTTGATGTCGTGGCGCATGGGCAAGTAACCGGGGATGGTGGTGATGTCCACCTTGGCGCCCACCGCCAGGGCCCCGGCCTTGAAGCAGCGGTCCACGGCCTGGGAGTTTTCCAGCACCATCTTGGGCGTGGAGGAACGGACCCGCCATTCCAGGCGTACATCGGCTGGGACTGCGCTTACGGCCTCGCCGCCCTTGGTCATGATGCCGTGGATGCGCACGGTGTCTTCGGCCCGGTGGGTCTCCCTTAGGGAGTTGATGGCCTGGATGGCGAATGAAGCCGCGTTCAGGGCGTTCACGCCCCGGTGGGGCATGCTGCCCGCATGGGCACCCACGCCGGAGTATTTGACGTACTTGACCACGTGACCGTTGCTGGTGCCGCCCATGGCAAATTTGCGCTCGCCCATGTCGCTCGCCGTGTGGCACATCATGGCGATATCAACGTCGTCGAACTCACCCAGGCGGATGAGTTCCTGCTTGCCGCCCAGGAATTCCAGCTTGCCCTGATCCCTCATATCCAGCCGCTGCTTGACCTCGATGAACTCCTCGGCAGGCACAGCGAAGGGAACGATCTCACCGGATAGTTCGGCGATGACCTCCGGGGTCAGGAGACCCATGGTGGCGCCCAGCATCATGCCTATCTGGCAATGGTGGCCGCAGGCGTGGGCCGCGCCGGTGTCGGGGTTGGCGTGGGGGTGTTCATTAACCACCAGGGAGTCCAGTTCGCCGATGACAGCCACGGTGGGACCGGCCCCCGAGCCGCCGGAGATGCGGCCTTTAAGTCCCGTCAACGCCAGGCCGCTCTGGTGGTGGATACCCAGTTCCTGGAACTTCTGGGCCACCAGTTTGGCGGTCTGGAACTCCCGGAACCCGGCTTCGGGATGGGCGAGCACCTGCTCGGCCACGCCGATTATCTCCTTCTTTCGCTTCTCGATGGTCTCGCAGGCCTTCTGCTTCAGTTCCTCGATGTTCAGTTTGGGAGTGGTCATGCGTTGCCGCCGTCGAAGGTCTCTTCCGAGGCAAGATTGCGCATGAATTTCAGGTACTCGGGGATGGTCATGTCCGCCCGCTGGCCGCCCACGATGCTGTTGCCGTGGGAGGCGCCGTCGCCCAGGATATCAATGATGGTGTAGGCCAGAGCCTTGGCGCCCTTTATCACCGCCAGGGAGTAGTCCTCTATCAGATATGTGGCGCTGTGGCCGACGCCCGTGGCCCCGCCCACGTAGGGATGGATGACGGGCATCAGGTGGCTCAGGTCGCCCATGTCCGTGGAGCCGCCCCGGTGGTGGACGTACCCGATGTTCTCTTCGCCCACCAGGTTAACGGCGTTGGCCCGGAAGATGTCGGCCATTCCCTTATGCTGCTGCAGGGGCATGTAGCCGGGGATGGTCTGGATCTTGACGCTGCCGCCCACGGCCATCGCCCCAGCCTTGAGGGCCCGGTCAACCTTGGTATTGGCGTCCATCAGGGCTTCAAGGGTGCGGCCTCGCACGAAGGTCTCCATGCGCACGTCGGCGGGAACAGCGCTCACCGCCTCTCCGCCCTTGGTGATGATGGGGTGGACACGGATACTGTCGTCGTCCCGGAAGGTCTCCCGGTTGTAGTTGATGGCGGTCATGGCCATGGTAGCGGCGTTCAGGGCGTTGATGCCCAGGTGGGGAGCGCCGCCGGCGTGGGCTCCCTTGCCCAAGAATTGGATTCTCTTGGCCACGGTGCCGTTGTTGGTGTTGCTGATGCACATCAACTTTTCGGCTGGGTTGGCGGTGGTGTGGAGCATCATGGCCAGGTCAACGTCGTCGAACTCGCCGATGCGCACCATCTCCGGCTTGCCGCCTAGGAACTCCAGTTTGCCATCGCGGCGCAGGCCATCCCGGTACTCGATCTCTATGTACTCTTCGGCGGGCACGGCCATGAAGGCGATGCGGCCGGCCAGGTTGTCCAGCACGTCGGTCTGGGTCAGGGCCGAAGCCGCGCCCAGCATCATGGCTATCTGGCAGTGGTGGCCGCAGGCGTGGGCCGCGGCGGTCTCGGAGTCGGCATGGGGGTGTTCGGCGACGATGAGCGAGTCCAGTTCCCCCAGCAGGGCCAGGGTCGGGCCCGGCGTCCTGCCTGTCGCATCGGCCCGCACGCCGGTGATGGCCAGGCCGCTCCGGGGTTGCAGTCCCAGCTTGCCGAATTGCTCTGCCACCAGCTTGCCGGTCTTGAATTCGCGGAAGCCCGGCTCAGGGTTCTTCAGTATGGTCTGGGCCAGGGCCACCAGCTCATCGGCCTTGGCGTCGATGAGTTCTTCGGCCCGGCGTTTTAAGTCCTCTTTCGAGGGCATGGGCACTCTCCACACGCGCCGCGCCCAGGGTAGGGCTTCACGGCGGGTTTGATTGTAACAAAGGCAGGCTGGGAACGGTATAGCGGAGTGTATAATTGCGGCACTCGCCCCAGGCGTGAATCTTCCCGCAGCGGTCTCCGTACCCTTTCATGAAAGTAGTTATCGCCCCTCAGGGGTTCAAAGGCGGCATCTCAGGACTGGAAGCGGCCAGGTCAATCTCCCGTGGCGTCTTGGCGGCAGTCCCCGACGCCGAAACGGTGCTGGTGCCCGTGGCGGACGGCGGCGACGGCACGCTCCACGCCCTGGTGGACGCCACCGGCGGCGAGATATTCACCAGCACTGTCACTGGGCCCCTGAGCCAGCCCATCGAGTGCCAATGGGGCGTCATGGGCGACGGGCGTACCGCCGTCATCGAGATGGCCAGGGCATCGGGGCTGGCCATGGTTCCCCACCGGCGCCGCAATCCCAAGGTGACCACCACGTTGGGAACAGGCCAGGTGCTGAAAGGGGCCCTGGAAAAGGGGTTTGACCGGGTGATCGTCGGTCTGGGCGGCAGCGCCACCAACGACGCCGGCGCGGGCATGGCCACGGCCCTGGGAGCGCGCTTCTTGGACGCTTCCGGCAACGCTCTGCCGCCGGGCGGCAGCGCGTTGGCCAGGTTGGACCGTATCGACACGTCCAATATGCTTGCCCAGATAGGCAATGCCGAGATCGTGGCGGCAACGGATGTCACCAATCCCCTGTGCGGTCCCACTGGAGCGTCGGCGGTCTACGGCCCTCAGAAGGGCGCGTCGCCCGAGGTTGTGGCCGAGTTGGACGCTGCCCTGCAGAACTTCGCCTGGGTGGTGAGGCACGACCTGGGTCAGGACATCTTGGATACGCCGGGAGCGGGGGCTGCCGGCGGTCTGGGTGCGGGGCTCATGGCCTTTGCCGGGGCCAAGATACAGTCGGGAATCGACATGGTCTGCCAGGTCTTGGACTTTGACAGCCATCTGGCCGGGGCGGACCTGGTGATTACGGGCGAGGGCCGTGCCGACCACTCCACGGTCTTCGACAAAGCGCCGGTGGGGGTGGCCCGTCACGCCCGGGCCCACGGCGTGCCCACGGTGCTTCTGGCGGGCAGCCTGGGTGAGGGCCACGAGGAACTGTACGACCACGGAGTGGCGTCGGTGCTGTGCATCTCCGACGGCGCCATGTCCTTTCAAGAGGCCCTGGGCCGGACGGGTGTGATGCTGGAGGGGACGGCGGAGCGGGCAGTGCGCCTGTTCCTGATCAACCCCAAGGGGTAAGTCCTAGACCAGCCGCTCCCGGACGAAGCCCATCACCTGTTCGCAAAGCTCCAGGGAGCGCTCAGAATCGATCTCGTCGAAGGCCTCCGAGGAGGTCCCACCAGGCAAGTATTCGGGGTAGCGGGTGATGTAGTGGTACTTGTCCAGTTGCCGGGCCTCCGACTTCACCGTGTCGAACATCATGTCGAAGAGCTTGGCGTCTTCGCACAGGTCCAAAAGTGAGTGGCCCCAGACGTCTTCCACCCGTTTGTGGTAGAGATAGGCCTTGATGGCCTTCTCCGCCGCCTGCTGTCCCATGAAACAGGCCAGGTTGTGCCGGCCGCCCTCGCGCAGGAAGTGGGCGTCGACCAGGTCTTGTTCGGCCTGGCGCATCCAGCGGGCGCCCTCCGCCAAGTAATCAGGCATGGTATATCTCCCGTCCCTCGCGCACGGCCTTGCCCAAGGCGGGCAGGTTCTCCACCGCATCGTCAAACTCGGCGGGGGTGTAGACCAGGGTGTCTATGTCCACCGAGGAGGGCAGATGGTAGGAGAAGAAGTCGGCGCGGCGGCCGAAGGAATATTCGGTGTCGTGGACGATTATCAACTCGATCCGGGTGTCCGGGGAGTAGTCCCCGGCGGCCATATCACCGGCGAGTATGACCTTCTCAACTCCCAGGATGGGGAGCATCTCTTCGATTCCTTCCAGGTCCCGTTCCAGCATCTGCCGGCGGAACTCGGAGAATCCAACGCGCATGGGCATCTATTTTCACCTTGTTGTGGGTAGAGGGTAGACCTAGTCCAGGAGCACCATGTGTACTTCCTTGGGGCCGTGGACGCCTTCCACGATGGTCATTTCAATGTCGGCGGTGCGGCTGGGGCCGGTGATGAAGTTCAGATAGCTGCCCATCTCGCCGCCCCGCTGATGATACTCCAGCCGCCGCAACAAGAACAGGTCGTCCAGGGTTTCCAGCACGTCCTCGGGCCGCACCAGGGCCACATGGACCGGCGGCACCAGGGATACCAGCCGGCTGAGTCCGCGCCGGGGCAGCACCACCAGCGAGCCGGTCTCGGCCAGGGCGTAGTCGGCGCCGGTGATACCGATGTCCGACTGCCGAATCTGGTTGCGCAGTGTCCCCCGGGGATTAGCGTAATCTTGGACGACCGGCGTGACGGTCAGGCCAAGGTTGCGCAGGGCATCGTCCACAGGGACCTGGTCAAAAACTTCCTGGGCGGAGCGTACTACCTGGGACGCTTCCCGGTTGCGGGCCAGGTTTTCGATATATCCGATGGCCTCTTCGGCGCCCGCGGCCCGGAATACGTTCCACCCTCCCATCTGGGCCATCTTCGCCAATCTTTCTACGATGGCGGGCCGGTTTTCGAGGATTCTCTGCCGGGCGCCCGTGGCCTGGGTTTCCAATTCGGCCTGTGTTTCAACCAGCCGGGGATAGGGGTGGGCTGGCGGCACGTCGCTGCGGCCAAGTTTCTCTCTCACCGAGCGGAGGAACTCCGCCTTGGAAACACCGGGAACAGCGTTTTGGTTAGTCATCGCGCGATCCGTCCACGATCCCTTGCTCCCAAAGTTCATGGAACGTCTTGGGCGGGAGGGAAGGCAGGTCACGGCCACTGGTCCACTTGGATACGACGGGCAGTGGCAGCTTGCGGTACCATTTCCCGTCCTTGGTCAACGGCGAAAACGGCACCAGATGGAGCATCCGTTGCAGGGACCGTCCGACCTGGTGACCCAACCTGACAAGGGCTGGCCGGCCCATGGCCCAGGCGTAGGTCCGGGCGATTATCCTCTCTGATTCGGATGCTGAGCGTTGGCTGTTGTCCGGGCTTTCGGCGGTCTTTTTGCGCAGGTCAAGGAGCATGCGGGGGATGTCTATCTTGATGGGACATGCCTCGCGGCAGGCACCGCACAGGCTGGATGCCTGGGGCAGTTCCTTGGCCTGGGGCAGGCCCACCAGCATGGGGGAGACCACCGCGCCGATGGGGCCGGGGTAGACCCAGCCGTAGGCGTGGCCGCCGATGCGCTTGTAGACCGGGCAGATATTCAAACAGGCCCCGCAGCGGATGCAGTAGAGCGCCTCGCGCAGCGCCGGGTCGGCCAGCATGGCGGACCGGCCGTTGTCCACCAGGATCAGGTGGAACTCCTCGGGGCCGTCCTCGTCGTCGCTCCGGCGGGGGCCGGTGGTCATGCTCACATAGCTGGTGATCCGCTGGCCGGTGGCCGACTGTGGCAGCAGTTTGAGAAATATGGACAGGTCCTGCATGGAGGGAATCACCTTCTCCATGCCAGTGATGCCGATGTGCACGCGGGGGGCCGAGGTGCAGAGCCGGCCGTTGCCCTCGTTGGTGATGATGACCAGGGAGCCGGTCTCGGCCACCACGAAATTGGCTCCGCTGATGCCCAGGTCGGCCTCCATGAACTTGTCGCGGAGCACCGTCCGGGCGGTGGCGGCCATGTGGTAGATGTCCTCGTCGTAAGGGATGCCCAGCTTCTCGGTGAAGAGCTCGGCCACGTCCTCCTTGGACTTGTGCAGGGCCGGCGCCACCAGATGGGAGGGCGTCTCTTCGGCCAGTTGGATGATGTACTCGCCCAGGTCGGTCTCGAAGACCTCCACGCCCAGGGACTCCAGCACCGGGTTCAGGCCCAGTTCCTCGGACACCATGCTCTTGCTCTTGGTGGCGACCTTGATATTCCGGGTGCGGACGATGTGGGCCACTATCTCGTTGGCCTGGTCGGCGTCCTTGGCGAAGTGCAGGTGCCCACCGGCGGCGGTGACGTTGGTGTGGAGCAGGTCCAGGTAGTAGTCCAGGTGTTCGATGGCATGGACCTTGATGTCTCTGGCCTGCTGCCGCCACTGCTCCCAGGCCTCCTGGGTGGCCTCATTGATGCGCTCGCGGCGGGCAACGTCGAATCCCGCTCCCACCCGGTCCAGGGCACGGCGCAGCTGGGGGTTTTTTATGGCGCTGGCTGACGCGGTGGCGAATTCAGATGTTTTTATCTCGGCCAATGGCCAGGGTCCTTAGTGGGTACCTAGTCGGAATCGGAGTCCAGTATCTGGGCCAGGTGGCGAATCTTCACGTCCGAGCCCTGGCGGTTCAGGGCGCCGCCCATGTTCATCAGACAGCTCATATCGCAGGCCACCAGGGTGTCGGCGCCGCTTGCCTGGACGTTGGCGATCTTGTCGGCCACCATCTCCTCGGAGATGTGGGGGAACTTCACAGAGAAGGTGCCGCCAAACCCGCAGCACTCCTCGGCCCCGGCCAGTTCCTCCCGCTCCAGGCCGGGTACGCTATCTAGCAGCTTGGCCGGTCCTTCCCTGACGCCCAGTTCCCGGAGCAGGTGGCAGCTGGGATGGTAAGCGGCTGAGCCCTGCTGAGATGCTCCGCAGGCAGTGGCGTCGTCAACGCCCAGCACGTCGACCAGGAATTCGGAGAACTCGTAGGTCTTGGCGGCCAGGGCCTTGGCCTGGGACAGGAGGGAGGGTACGTCGGCGAAGAGTTCCAGGTAGAAGACGCGGATGGTGGCGGCGCAGGAGCCCGAAGGCACAACCACGTAGTCGCTGTCTTTGAACTGCTCCAGCACCCTGGTTGCCAGTTTCCGGGACTCCTGGGTGAAGCCGGTGTTGTACAGGGGTTGGCCGCAGCAGGACTGGTCCTTGGGGAAGCCGACGTTGACCCCCAGACGCCGCAGCACCTTGACCACGCTGACCCCGACCTCGGGGTACAACTGGTCGATGATGCAGGTGACGAAGAGGTCGGCGTTGGCTTTCTGGGTCAAAGGGGAGTCACTTCCGTTTTAGCTTCGGGAAGCGTACCAGAGGGGTGAGTGGGTGGCAAGAATGTTGGCGGGGCGGTGAGGGTTGGTTTTGGGGGAGTTCATCCCCCATCTTGAACTCGGACCTAGGAGGGAGGTCGCCCCCATCTCCGACTCAGTCGTGAGTCTCGACGTAGTCGGACCTAACCTTCCCCCGCAGGCGGGGGAAGGGACTTGTTTGTTCTCTTCGAGCTAGAAGGGGCGGGGCGGGATGATGCGGCGGTACACGCCGGGGGAGCCGGGCGGGTGGCTGTAGTTGCCGCCGATGTAGTCGTGCATGGTGTCCTGTCTGCGGTGTTCCTCCCAGGCCACGGACTCGGGGACCTTCTCGTGCTCGAACTCGTACATGGTCAGGTACTTGGGCACGCCGAGGACGGCGTGGTAGCGGCGCACGTAGAGACAACCTGGGTTCTTCAGGTTGCCCGGCGTGCGGACATTGTCGTAGTAGTCGTTGTACTTGTCCTCGATCTCCGGCGGGACTTCCATGCGCCCTATCTGAAGCGCGGGGGCCATGCCCCGGCCCATGGTGTCTGGGTCGCTCTCAGCGGGGGATATCTGGGTGTAGACGTTCCGCACCGTGCCCCGGCCAACGGTCATGGGCCCGACCCGCTTTGTCCATTCGGTGGGGTTCTCGCTCATGTGCTTGTACTCGGGAGTCTCCATGGCCGCCGGTGACTCCAACTCGTAGACGGCGAGGTA
>CEVA01004581.1_pt1 | contig 23557 bp, 22 predicted proteins | sample 361521 | NCBI WGS metagenome assembly CEVA01 (sample SAMEA2622823, study PRJEB7988) | marine metagenome | isolation source: saline water (ENVO:00002010), including
TTGGAAAGAGCAACTCGATAAGCGGATTGAAGCCAAGCGGATTAGACCAATGAGCGGTCCTTGGCCTTGGGAAGAAGCACAGGAGGAACCCGCTGAATAATTTTACAGGATAGAATCGGGTGGAGACTATTATGAATGATTTAGAGTGGTTAAAGATATTCGGAGTGAATGGTGGCGTGTTTGCAACTGTGTCATTGTCCGACCTTGAGCTACTTCTAAAGATACTAATGCTTTTCCTAACTTGTATTTGGACAGGCGTGAAAATTGTTAAACTAATCAAAGAAGAAAAATGAAAGAGAAACTAAAATCCCGTAAACTGTGGATTGCTATTGGTGGTGTCCTGACTGTTGTCCTTACGGATTGGGCATCATTATCGCCAGAGCTCGCTGACAACCTGGTTACTGGCCTGGTTACAATTGTCGTCGCCTATGTTGGCGGTCAGTCAATTGTTGATGCCGCAAAAGAGGCAATGGTCGGCAAAGATAAGAGCTCGGAAACACATAAGCCTTTGGGATGATAATGGAAGTTCTAGCTGCTTTAAGGGCGCTGCCCGAGATTGCGGCAGCCTTAAAGGAGCTTGGAACGGGAATCAAGGAAGCTAATGCAGCCCGCAGGAAAGAAGAGAAGCAGACTTTGGTTGATGACCTTATTGCTTCTGCTCGTGAGCGCCGGTTGCGTAAGCAAGAAGTTAAACGGGTTTCAGGAGATAGCGGAGAGGAATCAGGTGGGGATGGAGGAGGCGACAGCAACGCCTGAGGGAACTGAGTTAATCAGGCAGTTGGGCCGTTACATAGCAGAGCTTGAAGAAATGATTGAGGGAGGAAGATAGATTATGCCGAAAGAGTATAAGGGAGAACCGTATCAGCCAAGGAAGTCAGCCAAGGATAAGCGTATTGATGCGGAGATTAAGAAGGGCTTGAGGGATGCCAATTTAATGCGTCAAAAAATCAATGCACTTGAGGGTGTTTTTGGTCCGCTCGACGGAGTACGTAAAGGAAAGGGTCGCAAGAAATAAATGCCAGATAAACAGATATTAGCGGATGGAGACACCAATTTTATTGGTATAAACATGCGCTCAGACCCGGCCTCCCTAGAGCCCGGTCTGGCTTCCGATGCAAGAAACATTGTCTTTCGCAGGGGAGTTGCGGAAACCAGGAGGGGTTTCGTGAAGCCCGCGTGGCTAAACAAGGTGGATCCATCTGAAAGCGGAAGCGAAATAAACCCCTGGGGGGCGATATATGGTGTGAGTACGTATAAGGACCCGGAAGCTGTTGAGTACGTTATATTGGCCGCAGATGGGGGTGTTTATTTTTGTACGGAAAACAACCTGCCCGTAAGCATTCCCCTGCCTACCGGGGTGAAGGTTCTTTCTGATGTTATATTTGTCCAGGCATTCAATAAGGTGTTGATGTTTAGAGGGCAAAAGCTTGCACCCCTTGTTATGAGCAATGTGGATGATGGTTTCGTTGATTTAATTGACCACTGGGATTCCACGGGTGAGACAACGTACACAGCCAGCACAAGTGAAGTTGCCTGGGGGCCGTGGAAGGGTATTACAAGCATAACCCATGACTCAGGCGTGGCCACAGTCACCCTCGGGACAAATCATGGGTATATCACTGGTGCGGATATAACAATAAAAGGGGCAACCAATACTGAGTTTAACGGTCGTTTTAATATAACAGTTACGGGTGAGGCTACATTTACATACTCTGTAACAAGCAGCAACAGCTCTGCGGGCGGAACCATAACATGTTCCAATATGCAAAATTATTGGAAAGCGGATTCAGGCTACACTGCGGGAAATGAGCCAGGCATCACCAACTGGACCCAGTTAACCACAATACTTCCTAACTCTGATATTGCTGAGTTTATACAGAATAGGATTGTGGTTGGCACTTCCTTTAATACTTCAACAATGGATTATACTACCAGTAAGAAGGATTTTCTGTTTGCAACCGACCTGCTTGATTATCAACACGTTTTTTTCACGAGCCAGTTTAGGATTAATGAGGGGTCGGATGATGAGCTTGTTGATTTATTGAAGCTCAACGATAACCAGCTTGCGGTGTTTAAGGGCAAAAGTTGTTATCTTCTTACGCAGGTCACATCTGATGCGGATATATCTAGCAGTGTTAAGCTGGAAACATTGATTCCTAACTATGGAACACCATCAAAGGGGGCTGTGGTTATGGTTGGGTCTGATGTTTACTTTTATGCTGGTCGAAGAGGAATTGTTTCAATGAAGCAAACTGAACAAGGCAAGGTTCAGGGCATTGATATTCCTATCTCTGAAAGCATACAGCCTTTAATTGACCGAATTGACCCACGTTACGAAAACCTTATCCGGTTGGCTTATGCTGATAATAAATTGTTTTGTGCAATTCCGCTTGATGATGGAAGTGACGGAAACAATTGCTGCCTTGTTTATGATTTCCTCAACCGTTCATGGTCGGGCCGGTATGACGGCACTGCGGTTAATATAAAAGAGTTTTTTAAGGCGTATTTCAAGGGTTCAGAGCGATTGTTTAGTTTTAGTAATGATGGTTTTGTGAATTTACTGGATGAGTCCGACCACGGCGATGAGGTTCGTGACACTGACAGGGATAATAATATTGGTATTGAGGAAATAACTTCTGAACTCACTACTCGTGGCTACCACCATAACGACTTAAATCAAAGATTTTTTAAGAATGTTAGGGTTAGTGTGGGTACATGGAACCCTCAGTACACTTTTAATGTAATAATGGATGGAGCTAACGAGAGGAAGGAGCTGGCTTCAAACAGGACTAAGAGTAGGACTAGTTATTACAGGCCGTTTGATGCTGCTCCTTTCGATACAAGGAATATTAATTCTGATTTTAATACTCCCTACAGGGAGGATTATTCAGCTCTTGTTGGTACAAGTTATTACTTAACCACGGAAGATAATAACCCTTTAACCGATGAAGATGGTAATTTACTAACAACTGAAGGCTCTGAGTGGCTTGTGCCAGGGAGCTCTTTAACACCCTTCTCTTTTCAGGAAACTCAGGAATCCTTTCAAATACCTGTACGGGAGGGTCGCTTTAGTCAATTGGAGGTTTCAAATAATAAGGGCAGGATTAAGATAAAACAGGCTATAATGACAACTGAGACAGGTGCCAAGGGCATACAGGTTAAATCATAGGAGAAAAACAGAATGGCAATTACAGCATCAGTCACACCAGGTCGGGTATTTCAGGAAAATGACGCTATAACTGTAAGCTCACTGAATCAGCTCGGCTCGCCTACTGTTGATATACAGGGGGCAATTGGTTCATTAGGTATCAATAGTAACAGTATTGTTAACACCCATGTGCAAGCAGGAGCTGGCATACAGTGGTCCAAGATGGAAAGCACTACTGGGGGTAATATTATTGTAGGTAATTCCTCAAACACACCCACTGCGGTCACATTGTCAGGTGACGCAACATTGTCTAACACTGGCTCTCTCACTATTTCTGACAACGCAATTGAAACAGCAATGATAGCTGACTCAACTGGCGCATCTGATGGAATTACAACCGCAAAACTGGCAGACAACTCAGTCACGTTGGCTAAACTTGAGGACGGAACTGAGGGTGATGTTCTGTATTACGGTGGTAGCGGTGCGCCAGCTAGGCTGGCAAAAGGAACGGCTAGTCAATACCTCCGCATGAACTCCGGTGCGACTGCGCCTGAGTGGTCTGCTGGTGATGGGCATGGTATTCAGATTATATCTGCATCTTCGGGTAGCTCTAATTCAGGTAATTTTACTGTCCCGGATGGGGTTTCAAAAATAAGCATTAAGATGTGGGGTGGCGGTGGTGCTGGGGAAGCAACGTCATCAGGGTCTAATCAGGGTGGTGGTAGCGGTGCTTTTGTATGGAAAACGAATATAACAGTAGTTGCTGGAACCGATTATGCTTATGTGGTGGGGCGTGGAGGGATTCACTCCGCAACTGGCTCAGACAGGCATGGAGTAGACACCACCTTCACTGTTGGAGATGACACATGGTCGGCTGGTGGAGGTTCCACCGGGAGTGCTGGCGTGTGGAGGCCTTACAATGGTTATGGAGGAACGGCGAATGGAACTAATTGGCCCGCTCAAGACCCCGGCAACTCACATACGGGAAGAGACACTTCAGGTTATGCGACAGGAGACATAGCTTTAAACGGATTACAAGCTACGACCGGCGGTGGTGCTAATGCTCCTTTTGGTGGCGGCAAAGGTACTGCGCCGCGCGGCTCAGAGGGGACGGGTTATGAGGAGTTGTACGGCAAGGGTGGATTCCCCGGAGGTGGAGGCGGGGGAGGAGATGGAACCACTTCCGGTGAGGGCGGGGATGGGTTATTAATAATCGAGTGGTAAAATGTTACCGTGGCAGCAGGCAAAAAAATGGCAGGAAGAAAACTCGGAAGTTCCTTTCGAGTATTTGCTTGGGCTGTATATACAGAATGGGTACGTGTGGTCCTCACCGAGCGAATTTATTCTTGCGCGTCCAGCTTTTTGGGACGGCAAAGAAATGCTCTACGACAATGGGAAAGTGAATTGCTGGGTTATTCAGCTTGGAGCTGGAAAGAAGCCAGGGAAAAGGTTTTTCAAGGTTACGCCTTACAGGCTGAAATATTTAACATGGCAGAGGAGAGGGAACGAAAAATGGCATGTCTGGGAATGGGACACGCTCGAAGGAAAGGTAAATAAAAATGGGAAGCACAAAAATAGCCGCACCACCACCGCGTGATTATTATAAAGAGACTAAGGACACCTTAAAGGCCCAAATAGAACTCGCACCGCAGCTTTTTAAGGCTGAAGCAAGTGAAGAGTACGGCCAACCTGCGTACACAGGGTTAGCCTTAAAAACTCTCAGGATGGGCCTTCAAGGGGACGGAAACGAGCCCGGTATGCTTAGCCAGTACCAAAACACCATAGCCCCTGTGCTAAGGGAGGTTGATGCTCAGAATTTAAGATATCAGAGGGAACAGGATGTTGCTGATGTTGAAGCTTTAGGGCAGAGAGCATCCGCAGCCGTTGAGGCAGCGGATCCGAAGAGTAAGGCTCTTGGTGATGAATTAACAAGGCAGGTTCAATCCGACCTTGAGAGTGAGGGCCGGTTGAGCGACAGGGAGCGGCGTGATGTGCAGCAGGCTTCCCGTGCGGCATGGGGTGCAAGAGGTTTAGCCTATAGCCCTGGAGCCGGTCAGTCAGAAGCTTACATTACACACATGACACAAGATGCAAAAAGACGGGCAAACATGCAGGCTGCTTCACAGTTATGGGCTCAACGTAAGGCCCAGGCATCTGACCCGTTCATGGCTATTCTAGGTCGTGGAAGTGGTGTTGCTGCTCAAGGGCAATCATTCATGCAGGGTGGTCAGGGGCTCGTGCAGGGCGCTGGGCCGGGTCTATTTAACCCTGAGAGTGGTTATGCTCAGCAAATGTATAATCAACAATGGCAAGGGCAACTTGCAGCTAGAACCGCTTCTGCGGCCAATAAGGCTGCAATGTGGGGTGCTGGTATTGGGGCTCTTGGCAAAATTGGAGGGTCTGCCTTTAGGCCAAGTTAAGGGAAGGGAATTAAATTATGGCAATGCAAGGTGTATATCGTAGTAAAGCTTCACCAACCCTGACGGCTCTGCCGCCCGGGCTTATGGGGCTCTATACGCAAGGGGCAAAGAGTTTGGCTAAGGGTATAGAGGCTGCGGGTGAAGGTATTGCCGGTGCTATTGAGAAGTATAAGGAAGGCCAAGCGAAGAGGGAATTTAACACCAAGGAGTTTGAAGCACTTCAGGAGTATGCTGATGACATTAGAATGAAGGGTCAATATGGGTCTGGTGGGGCAGATTCATTCCCTTCCGATTATACAGAAGAATTTGCAAAGACCATATCCAAGTTTAATGACATGAGCACATCCCAGCAGGAGGGTGCCATATCGGGTATGAAGTTTAAGTTGTCGCAGTTAGAAAAGGACCGTGTTTTTGAGGAGTCTCAAAGACATCGGATGGTAATGGAAGGCCAGGGGCAGCAGAGAATTGACCAGAGTGCCAAACAGTTCTCTGAAACAATGGGATTCAATAGGGAGAAATTTGATGAGGCCAATGACCAATTCTGGCAAACGCACGGCTTGAGCCTTCAAAAGTTTATAGAGGGTATAAGTCAATTTAATATAACCAGTGGCCAGCAAGCCGAGAAAATACAGCTTACCCGTGACCAGATTGAAGCAGCACGACTAGCCTCGCAAGCAAAACTACAGATGGGTCAAAGGGATGCTGAGGCAATTGGTATTGCTTCAGGTGCAATTCCTGTGGAATCAAATTATGAGTTCGGTTCAAAAGCTCAAAAGGATTTCCAGTGGAGAACCGGAATGAGTCAGGCTACCGATGCTTCTACGGCCAATATAATCGCTGGATTAAAGCCGGATGATGAGTCGAAGGTTGGGACAACCTTTACAGACCCAACAGGGGCTACCTTTATATGGACTACAAAAGGTTCAGTTCAAAGAGTAAACGTAGATGAAGCCAAAAAGATGCGTTCTGATTTCATGTCTGACCCGTATGTTGAGAATAATTACATGGCAGGAATTGGTGGCAATGATGAGCAATATGGCAGATTCCTTAAAGGTTTGTTTGATGAAGTAAAGGAGCCAGATAAAAGAGCAGCTTATATTGGTATTGCCCATGATGAGCGTAAGAATATTTTAGCCTCAACTCGTGCAGATAAATATAGAGCCTTATCTGATAGCCAAGGCTACAGGGTTAAAGGACTTGAGAAAAACCTAGAAACTGCAAGCCGCAACCTTGCGGCCGCAGAAACTACGGAAGAACAAAACAAGGCAAGGGGTAGGATTCAGCAAATTGAAAAAGAAATTGAAAAGATTTATGAAGAAGCCGGTAGGTTGCAGCCTTCTAAGATTGGCCCGCTAGGCAACCAAGGACTTGATGGTGTTTATATCCCTGGTAAAGGAATGCAGAAACCGGGTAGATAATTATGGATAGAATTATCACCGTTCCAGGGAAGGGTCGCTACAGCTTTCCAAGTTCCATGTCCAATGAGGACATAGATAAGGCTTTCAAGGAGGAGTTCCCTGAGTGGTTCCCTGACCCTTCCACACCCTCTGCGGAATATCGCCGCAAGATTCGTGCAGGCTCAGAGATAGATGCTCCCGCTATACCGCCATTACCTACCGGCGAGGACCCCCGGCCTGGGATGCCTGCCCGCAGCAGGACTATTACGAGGGATGAGGCTGATAATATGCGGCTTGAGGACTTTACTGATGTTGGTCGCATCACAATGGGTGAGGGGAATGAGGATTATATTTGGGATGATTTCAGTGATAGATTTAGGTCTGAGTCAGATGTTAAGGAGGAAGCCGGTGAGCGTGAGTTAATACCTCATGTGATAAGGGACTTACCTGAGGAGTTAAATGCTGTTCGTAAGGCAGGCAATAAGGCTTTTCGTAGTGGTCCCGGCCAAGCCCTTGGCCGCTCCCTACTGCGGCAACCAACCAAACCTGACGAGGAGCCGCCTGATATTGACGGAATTATTACTGCTAATGCTGAAAAAGCGGGCAAGTCTGCGGTAATAAAATATCAGATGGATGTGCTTGCCAATCTAGATGACCGGATTGCGAGGGAGGAAGAGCGCCTCAAGAAGGCTCAAGAGATGGATGGTGGTGGTAAGGCTTATTTTGATGCCTTTGATGCCAGAGGTTACGAGTCTATGATTATGGAGCGCAACTATAGGTTAAAGCAGTTGCGTAAAGATATGATGGCCTTGCCATCTAATAAACCTAGTAGGGGGAGCGTAAGTGCAACACCCCTTCATAAGACTGTAATTGATGGTATAAGGAATTTCGCTCCTGCTTTATACGGTAAACCCGGGGCACTGGAAGGGCAGCCGTATGCAGAGGGTTTATTCTATGGGCGTTCAGGGCTGTACGGGATGCAAAGAAAAGCCCTTGGTTCTTTTGGTAAATCATTACGCGGAGCAGGTAAAGGGACTAAATCACTTGCTGCAGTATATGGTGAGGCAGCCGTATCTCTTGCAACAGGGGACTGGACGGAGCTGGGCAGGAACAATGCAGCTTGGAGAAGGAATGTTGCAGCAGGCAATCCAGATGCTCCGCTACCAATGGACAGAGACTTGGCTGAGTTGAGTTTCGAGCAGGATACCTGGGCCAAGATTGCTGGTGAGCTTGGTGGGGCCACTGCGGAAATGCTTCCTTTTGCTGCAGTATTCCATGCTTCTCATGCTCTCGGTCTTACTAGCACGGCTGGCCAGGCGGGCCTTGGATCCGCCATGATGGGTTTCAATGAGGATGGGTCTATTAATCCAATGGGCATTGCTATTGGTGCCGGACTTCCTGGTGTCTCCAAGATTGCTGGCGCGGGGGTAGATAAGGTGCTGGCAAGCCAATGGTTAAAGACGGCTCCTGCCCTTGAGATGGCAACTAACCGCACTGGTGATTTCTTGAATATGGCATGGAAAAGTCATGGCAAGGAAATGACTAAGCGCGGTATTTCCAAGCAGAAGTTTATTCAGGACTGGGGGAATGCGGTAAAGTTTGGCGGCCAAACGGTTTCCAACGGATTATATCTTGCAGCTCTGCAAGCCCCTGGTGTTTTGGAATCCGAAAACCCTAAAGAAGAAGCCCTCAAATCCATGCTTCACTTTGCTCCGTGGGTTCTGTACGGGTTCAGACCTTCTGGCATGAGGGGTATGCCTGTTGAAACCATTCAATCTATCCGCAGTTCAATACCGAGAAACACGGTGATTTCTGAAAGTCCTGCTGGGCTTAGGGTGGAAACGGCCAGGGAGGGTTTTGAAACTGGGTGGCTCCAGTTACAAAACAAGCATAATGCAGGAATTACCCGCCAGATGCAGATGGTTGCTGACCAACACGCAAAGGCAACTACTTCTGAATCTAGACTGAAGCTGGAGAATAAATTTTCTGATTTACAGAAACAGCTTGAGTTTGTGCACATTCCGCCCGAGCCGATGCAAAGGCCTCGGGGTGTACCCACTCGCATAATAGGTGAAATAGATGCACTTGGATTGAAGCCCGTTCAAAGAGGTAGAATAACTGAAGCTAACTTCCCTCGCATACCACCACCACCTCTGAGAACAATAACTGACCCCGGAGGTGTGCGGCCTGATGTCCCTATTCCGCAGCCTGGCACTGCTTATGGTACTCCCCGCATTTCAGACGGCCCAGGCCCAAGAGGGTTACCGGCTCCAGTAGAGGTTCCCGCCATCCCAGTAACGCCGCAGGCTGTTCTTGATGCTAAGTCACAAGGAGCTCAACGGCTTGCAGCAAGTGCGTGGCTTGACCCCGTTAACACCCGGCAACTGTTTGAGAATCGCAGTGCTGAGGAGGTGCAGCAGATTTTAGAGAATTACTACAACAGCCCAAAGGGTTCACCAAAGGTGTTCCAGCGCCGCATGAGGGAGCTGGGCTATCAGATAACCTCCAACATGAAGTTGCCTTCTCAGGCAGCCAGGATAGTTGAGGCACAGGAAAAACTTTCTGAAGCAGGTAACAGGATAACTAACCTGCGGTCTTGGGCTAACAGGATGCACGACAAGTATGAGCTTGCTGGTGAAACATTACCTGGCGACTTCATGGAGTATGAGCTACTTGGTGAGGGTTGGGATAAGAATTTCCCCGGTGTAGATATACCTTTCGTAACAAAGCTAAGTTGGTTTACGGGTGGCAGGGAAAAAGGTTTAGCTGTCCTTGACCAATACCTTAAAGGAAAAGGCATTACGCCTAGTGAGATAGTTGAGCCCACACCGAAACCTGAAGAACCATCATCACTTGAGGACATTACCCGGGCAGAAGCGGATGAGCGATTGGTTGTTAAGGTGTCAGGCCTAATTAATGAGGCTATGACTGATACCACCGAGGAAGGTAGTCCTGCTTATGATGAGATAACCCGGCTCAAGAAAGAGTTCCTTGAAGAAGGCAACATGGAAGAGGACTGGGCCTCTATTGAGCAGCAGGCAATGGAACGTGCTGGGGAACCGGAGCCCGCTGAGGTTCCTGCTGAGGAGCCGCTACCTGAAGAGCCAGTCGAACCAATTACCCCATCTGAAAAGGTGGTAGTTGGTCGGCCTGCACCACTGAGAGGCCTTCAGAAAGGCAAGTCAATGGATGCCCAGTATGCCTGGGCTCCCAAAGCATTGCTTAATGCTTCTCATGGTGAACAGTTTAAGGCTAATGAGAAGTTTGCCCCACTCAAGAACACCAGGGATTACTCGAAGGACAAGACTGAGCAGGAGAAGGTTATCAAGACGGCCAGTGAGTTTGAGCCGCTTCAGTATAATAACTTTGGTGCAAGTGCCGAGGTAGGTCCAATAATGGTTAGCCAGGGTTCTGATGGTGTTTACCGTGTGCTTGGCGGGAATGCACGATTTCAGGCAATTAATAATTTAAGCAAGGAACAGTTTTCGGAATTACGCAGGCAATCAGATGAAACGGCTGACATGGTTGGGCTACCTAAGTCCCCTTCCAGTGACCACCTCCTTGTCAGGATACTTCCCCCGCACGATGTCAGCAGCAAGGAAGGCATTGCTGCCGCTAATGAAATCATTGACCTGCTAAACCCCTCTGCGGGCCAGGTTGAGGGTACAGCAAGCATGGCTTTTAATGATGCGGCCTTGTTAAGCCCACAGGAGGTTGGTGAGATATTTGAAGCAATCAAGGACCCAAGGGATGTAATCAGTGAGCTCATTGCAATGGGTCGCATTGACCGCAACACTAGGGTGAGGGTTACTCAGAGCATGGAGGAGGCCACTCGCTATGCACGTATGCTCACCACGGCCAAGGCTTTCGGAACTGAGCATGGCCCTTTCATTGCTGACTGGGCTGAGGCCAGTGCCTTACCTCTTTATAAGGGGTTCATTAACTCACCTATTGAGGCTCTGCTTACACTTCAACAAAAAGGTTATCAGGACATAACGGAACCGTTTGGGGTGCTTGTTACCAGGGTTATTGAGAGGCATGAGAGTAAACCCCGTGAGGGTCTGCCGAAAGACCTTGCCCACATTTATGGACAAAGAGAGTTAATTGCTGACCCGGGTTATGAGGCCGCACAGCTCATGGCCCTACGGATGAAGAGCCTAGTTCAGTACGGTAAGGCTGGAAGGCCCAACACTGATTCCACTATTGGGAAATGGGAAGAGTTCTGGAATAAAACCACTATTCAGGCTGCGGAATCCCTTGATAAAGTAGACCCGCAAGAGGCCTTGTTTGATGATGTTAACCTGAAGTTCTATCAGAACTTTAAGGACACAGTAATTGCTGATATGGGGCCAGGGGAGCTGCAAGCTGAGGAGGTTCAGTATTTGCCTTTTGCCAAGCATGAGCTTCCCAAGAGGGACTTTAAGGGAAGAGGGATTCAGGTATTTCACGGAAGTAAAAAGGATTTTCCTGAATTTATTACCAGTTCTGAACACGTTCGTAACTGGCGTAAACTTCATAAAGATAATTTGAAGAACTTTCATGGCTGGGGGACATACTTCACTGGCTCAAAAGAATATGCGCGGTCATATCAAGGGTACAGAGGAGCTCCGTTCCAAGTAAAACTCAGGGCAAGTTTAGATGAGTTTCTGGTTGAGTCTGAGCCACTTGGTTCACAGTCGGAGGTCGTGAAGAAAGCGTTTGCGGATTCAGGAGTTACTGACTCCTCAATTTCAGGGCATGACGCATATTTAGAGTTGAGCGCGAAATTAGCAGAAGGCAAGGTGGCCGATTACGAATCAGACCGGAAGGCATCCGAGTTACTGTTTGCTCGTGGTGTGATGGGCCTTACATATACAGGTTTAACACGCGCAAAAAATTATGTCGTTTTTGATGATTCTGTTATTGAAGTTAAGGAGCAAGGAGTGCTTGAAGCTGAAGAGATTCAGTACCTTCCTTCCAGTGAAGGCGACCCGCAGGTAAAGCGCCTTAACGAGCTATACAAGCGCCTTAAACAGCATGAGGAGAATCAGTTAAAGAAACCTACCGGGGACCGCAAGCCAGTGCCCCAGAAGCTCAGTGACGAGATTTACGCCATAGAGCAGGCACTAGGCCAGGAGTTCATGGGCTTCTTTAAGCAAACCCGACTGCGGGAAGAAGAGCTTGCCAAGCGTCATGCCGAAAAAGAGGAGCTCAAGAAGCGACACCAAGCCAAGAAGAAGCCACCCGCATTCCCCATTACCAACAGGCAACAGGATTTCCTTATAGAGCCCGGTGCTCAGATGGGCTTGTTCGAGGCCAGTAGCGCTCAATATCTCCCCTTTGAAGAGGGAGAGTTGTATTCAACCAAGGGCGAGAAGGCTGCGGATCCAAGGGCTCTGCGTGAGGGTGCTGAGGTTGAGTTAAAGTTTGGTACTCCAGGCCTGCAGGACTTCCTTGATACCCAGGGGTTGACCGAAGATAGGGTTACAGGTATCGGCCAGGTAACAAGTTACAAGAAGTCTGAGGGTAAGCTAATTGCTGATATTCTCTTTGAGGAGGGTGGCCAATTGCGGCTTGAATGGACTCTTGACGGTATGCCGGTGGAAGCTATCCAGCCAGCTCTATATGTTTATGAGCGTGGCGCGGTAAAGGAACATGAAAGGATACTTGGCCCCAAGGAGGCTAAGGCTGAGGGCATCCAGAAGGAAATTGAGTTTGGTGATAAGCGGGAGTTACCTCCACCACCTAACACTAAAATGATACGGGCCAGGGCTGACCTGGTTCCTAAACTTAAAGATGTTTGGGGTCATAAGTTTTTATCTAGCTGGGTTAAGGAGCACCACCCAATCCTTAAACCGCACCAAGCTGATGCGGTTGTGCGCTCCTTGTCTGCGATGATTGGCCCTGAGGGTGAGGGCGGCCACTTCCTTAACTCCAGTGGTACTGGTTCCGGTAAGACGATGACCCAGTTAGCCATTGCTGACTACATGGCCAAGTACGGCCAGGAAGGTGATTACACTCTCATCCTCACTGAGAACCGTGGCATCATGCACTCTGCATTTGCAAAGGATGCTGAATTGATGGGGATACCTATTTACGAGTTTGGAGGCAAGCCGCCTGAGAAGGATAAGAAAATTTACATTGGTACTTATACTGATGTGCAGATGATGAAGGTTAAGCCCGGTGAGTTTAATACCATCATTATGGATGAAGCCCATAACATCCGTAACATGCTTATCAACACAGCCACAGCGAAGCGGGCTGACAGGTTAATTAAGAAGGCGAAGCATGTAATGTATGCAACCGCAAGCCCGATGGACCAACCGCACCAGGTATATGCCTACCGAAACTTACTCGATATATCTGTTGAAAGGGCTATGGCCAAGATGGGGCTGGAACAAAACGCAAAAGGCCAGTGGACCCCCATTAAGGGTATGACATGGGAGCAGATTGAGGAGAATATTGATGTAGTTTGGGAGGATGTCTATGCGGCTGGTAGAGCCATTAAGGATGAAGTGCCACTGAACAACACGGAAATCTTTTATCGCAATGTGAAGTTGACTCCACGAGATGTTCTTACCATCCAGAAGAAGATGGAGCTTTTGGAGGAGCAATATCTGGCTACCTCCAACAACCCCACTGCGGGCGGCCTTGAACGCCTGAAGAAGAACCAGGGCCGCAAGTTTCTTGAGTCGGTTAAGATGAAATATGCCATTGATGAAGCCAAGAAGCATATTAAAGATGGTAAGAAGGTAATTCTGTTTGCTCATCGTGTTGCGGGTGAATCAACTATTGGCACTAATGAAGAGACGCTGGCTGCCTATGAAATGTCTCTGCAGAATGAAGGAGTAAAAACCGCCAAACTATTTGGCCCTATGACCAAGGGTAAGAAGCAGGCTGAGATGGCCAAGTTTCAGGAAGGGGTAGCGGATATTGTTCTGGCAACACCTGGCTCCGGTGGGACAGGAGTTAGCTTGGATGATGTTTATGGGGATAAACCTCGTGTAACCATAATTGTTACCCCGCCATATTCTTCACTTGAATTTGTCCAGATGATAGGTCGCGCCAGTCGCCTTACCACTCAGAGTAAGTCTGAGGTTGTGGTGCCGTTAACAACTCATCCTATTGACAGATGGAATATTGGTATTACACTGCGAAAGCTGGAGGCTCTTAAAGCCGCAGTTAAAGGCGACATAAAGAAGCCTGAAAAAGCCAAGGCCCAGCTTGAAGCTAAGCAGATACCCTACATAACAGAAGAAGCACCAGTCCGTGAGCAAAGAGAGCGACAGAAAGCAGAAGAACGAGCGGCCTTCCTTAAAGCATCTCTACAATCATCCCAAAGTGTCGCAGCCAGGGAACACCTTCTACATCTCTTACGACCCGGAAGTCCCTTACCAGGTGGACAGCTCATTTCCGGTATCGATTTTGAAGTCAATAAATTCGGGGTTGCCGACCTCCTCAACCGAAGAGTAGAGGGTGAGCACGAGGTTGCAGCGCTAACCTCACTTATCCGAAATCCTTATGTAGAGAGCTCCCACTTAGTTGGTCTTGATAATGCTGGCAATGTAATTATTAGTGAATGGGGAGGGTTAGGAGCACCGCACATTGCACCTGCGGCTAAAGACTTCCTTAGCAGGGCTCTTGCTTTAGGGGTAAAGAAATTAGTTGTTGTTCATAATGAGCCAATTGGTGAGGACCTAGCTACTAGTTCCCCCAGGGACCAGGAGGTAATTGATGCTTATAATGACTTTATTCCAACAATAGGTATTGTTCATAATTTCACCAAATACAAAGTATTAAATCCTAATGGTCCTTCAGAACACCACCAATATCCAAAGGAATTAATTGATAGTTATTTAACCGCAAGAGGCACTAAGCAAAGTGCAAGTTTGATAGGTAAAAACCTTTCCAAGTATTCACCTGAGATAGCTGATTATGTAATCGATGCAAACGCTATAGCAAAATCTATTAGTGAATCTAAATACGGCGTGGGATGGGGCAATAACCTAGCTGTTGCGCTTCTTGGTCCACATGGGCATTTACGCGCAGTTATAGAGATGGACCCCGCTCTTGCTGTAACAAATGATGGGATAGATTATGTTCGCAGGCAGGCTGCGGCTGCAGGGGCAACGAAGGCTTTTGGTGTTTATACGGCTGAGAATATAGCGGATAGTAAACATTATAGTGGTTTCGTTAACCTGCATCAATCAGGGGTTTTTGCTGACATCATGGGGTATGCGGATATTAACCAAACAGCTCTGCAGAAAATAAGCCAACGACTACCGCAACCTACCTTGCCTAATCACCTACTGGGTGTACCTATTGAATCCTGGGGAGAGTTTGAGGCTCAAAGCGCTGAATACAACCCCAGCAACGAGAGCAGTGATGAGGCTTATACTTATCGCATGCTAGGACCAGGTGGTAAGATGACCAAGGTGCCTGTCAAGTTGGGTGGCATGGAGAACGTGCGGCCCATGAAGATGACCTGGCTGGTTAAACTCTATGAGTCCGTAATGGGTAAGCGCCCGAAGGTGCAGCACATTCCTTCCAGGGGTGGCATGAAAATTCACGGCTACCATAAGGGTGGTGATATTGTCATTGATGTGGGCATGTTCACTGATGAGATGCGTGCAGCTCAGACTCTTGCCCATGAAATAGGCCACTGGGTTGATTTCATGGATGACAGGACTATGGCTCGCGGCAATGTTATAGGCCGCCTTAAATCTCTGCACAACTTTATGGAGAAGAGGTTTGGTAACTTGAGTGATGCCGAATTAAGGGAGGAACTCAAGGAGCTTAGCATGTACTGGAGGCCGTGGGACCCTGCTAATTCACCTGAGTCATTTAAGAAATACCGCAACAGCTCCAAGGAGCTCTATGCTGATGCTCTCTCTGTACTGTTCAATGACCCGGCGCTATTGCAGGAGATGGCTCCAAACTTTTACCGTGGGTTCTTTGAGGGTATTGACTCAAAACCGCAGCTATCGCAGGAACTTATTAAGCTCTGGGAGACTCTTGACAATGATTATGTTGATGCCGTCCAGGGCCGTATCAATGACAGTCTGGAGGAGTACGCCAAGGCTGATGAGATAATTAAGCAGAAAGCGGAGGAAGCCCGCAACCGGCGTAAGCACTGGAAAAGCTGGTGGGACCATCTTTCCTTTATGTTCAATTACCGGCATTCCAAGTTTGAGAAGAAACTGGTTGAGGCCAAGGATAGGGGTTACAACCCTAGCATCGAGACTGACCCTCGTGTGATGGTGGAAGAATCCCTTTGGTGGGCTGAGAACCATAACACTCGTTACCTGAAGAAATCATTTGATGTAATCAAGGAGCTGGAGGCTGAGGGTGTTTCCTATGATGTTCTTGGTAAATGGCTGGAGCTTGACCGTATCATTAATGAGCGTTCGTCCCTTGCAAACCCCGGAGGCATAGGGCCGCTTGCTGCCAAAGAGCAGTTGATTGCACTCCGCAATAGGCTGGGTCCCAGGCGCTCCGGTCTTATTCAGAACTGGGCCGCACCCAGGTTGCACGATTTATTCTTTGAGGTAGCTGAGATGGCCGCTCAAGAGGGTGTCATTAATGCCACTACATTTGACCGTGTTATTAAGCCGAACCGAAATGCCTATGTTCCCTTTGCAGTGATGAAATATCTGCAGGCCAGCATGCCTGCGGGGGTTAAACGTCAGTACGGTACATTTGAGAAGATTGCCAACCCGCTCACCTCCATGCTGATGAAGGCCGTGAGTATGCACAACTTTATTGCTGTCAATAAAGCTAAGCGCACTGTGCGCGACCACCTGCTTGAATGGCATGGGGGTGATATTAAGAAAACAGCAGTTAAGAAGTACCGTGACCCTGCAATAAAAGACAGGGAAGCTAACCCGTTCTGGGAGAAGCCAATCCCTGACCCTGATTTCGGAATCCTTACGGTGTTTGAGAATGGTAGGCCGGTCCATTACGATGTGGACCCATTGATAGCTGATGGCTTTAACCATGAAACCCATGCCTCTCTGCAGGCTATGGCCGGTTTCTTCACTGAAACATTCCAGAAATGGCTCTATCCTATTTTCATCACCTACAATATTGGGTTTCATGGTTCCAACGTGGTTAGGGACTTTGGCCGTACCAGGCGGACTCTTAAACTTTCCCGCAGGGAGATGCTTGGGGAGTATCTCAAGGCAATGGATGCGGGATTTGTTAGGATGAAGGGCTCTAACGAGCACCCTCTGCTTGCAGAAATGATGGGTAACATGGCTATTGGGCCTGCTAATAAGCGCCACACCCAGCATTACGATGAGCAGGGCACTGTTGGGCAACAGTTGGAAGAATACGGCCTTATTAATCCTGAACCTGAAACCCTGATGGATAAGCTGGGTAAATACAGGTTAATGAGCTGGATGGCTAACCTTGGCGACCTCTTTGAGGCTCTGCCTAAGATTTCCACTTACAAATACCTGCGGCGTTACAATAAAAAGACTCCCCGTGACGCAGGCTTTACTGTTAGGAACTATGCAGGCACCCCTCATACCCGTAGAGCCGGGGCTTATGCTTCAATCATTAAGGCTAAGATACCTTTCTTTAATGTGTTTAAGGAGGGTATGAAGGCGGATTACGAGATGGCTTCAGGCTCTTATGGCCATACCCGCACCCATCCCCACAAGAAGGGGCACTCATCTCCTGAAGATAAAGCCAAGAAGAAGGGTTGGGAGCGGGCAAGGACTGCGGCAGGATGGTGGTGGTGGTATGTCAAGGCTCATGGATTACTTGCCCTCTTTCAGGGATTATCGGATGGTGGTTTTATTGGTGATGATGCTAAAGAGCTCTACAACGGTGTTTCTGAGTACGATAAGACCAATTATCTGATTGTGCCGCTTGGCCAGCAGGCCGGTGGTGATTACGGCAAGAAAACGGTTTATATCCGTATTCCAAGAGACTTTACTGCTCAGTTTGTTAGTGGATTAATATACAAGCTCACCCGGCAATTTGGAGACAACCCCTCCAAGCTCCATGAAGCTCTAAACTATACAGTTGAACAGGGTCCAAGTGATAATCCCCTCATCTCAGTTCCAGGGAAATGGCTGGAGTACGCTCAGGGGAGGAATCCAGAAGATGCCTTCCGCGACAGGCCCATTCTTAACCGCACTCAGGAGGGCCTCAGAGGCCTTGAAGGGGCTAAGGGTATGGCAACATGGTCACTGAATCAAATGGGCGCTAGAGACGCATTTAACTTCACTAAATTAGCGGATGACGAGCAGGATGGGTTTATTGCAAGCCTTGCTCTCCACACTCCTCTTGTTAATCGCTTTTTGAAGGTGTCGGATTATGGTTATCGAGAGCAACAGTTTAACCAGTTAAGCGAGAAGCAACGCGCAAGCCTTATCCACCGCGAGAAGTATGGCGAGGCCACCAAGGACGCTCTGCGGAAATACTACCAGCTTCAGCGCTTCGGGGAGCAGGGCCGCACTCCGCAGCAAGAAGCTGATTTCGAGGACCTTAGTTTTTGGTATCAGAATGATTTCAATAACTATAATACTGATATACTCTCTGCAATGGAATTAGGCATGAAGGCACAGGCTGAAAAGCTCAGGAGGCACCTTGAAAAAATCACGGAAACGCAATTCAAGCAGTGAGTCAGGCACCATAGCTGAAACTGCTACCGCTACGGCCCTCCTTCGTGAGGGTTTTGGTGTTTCTTTTAGTCATGGGGATTACATGGGGTGGGATATTATTTCTGACTGGGATGGTAAAATTAACCGGGTACAGGTCAAGACTGCCACTCGCGTTAGAACCTCCTATCATGTCAACATGGGTAAGTCGGGTAAGAATGGTTCTCTTTATACTCGGGAGCAAACTGATGTGATTGCCGTGTTCCTCCCTTATAGCCGTGATTACAAGGAGCTCAATGATGATGGTATCTATATCATTCCGGTTGGTGAGGTTAATAAAACCACTGCTCACTTTTGGCCTGCGGGTCTGGGTGCGAGAAAGGATAATTTGTGTCAGTACCAAAAGTACCAGGATGCGTTCAATTTGCTGAAGTAAAGCGGGTCAAGGTCATCCACGGCAAGTTTGGCAGGGAACGAGCTTGGGGCATGGCTGAGGGCCACACCATCTGGCTGGACAAGCGCCTGCGGGGTAAGCGCCGTTTAGAGATTACCTTGCACGAGCTGGTCCATCTGCTCTACCCTGAGGAGAGTGAAGAGAATGTCGATGCCGCAGGTAAGTTGCTCAGTAGAGTCCTCTGGAAAGAGGGTTACAGAAAGGTTGAGGAATAAGATAGGGCGTGAGATAGGGTGTGTAAAAAAGAAACCCCCGTTTTACCGAGGGTTTTTTGCTTTATCTCCAGCCTTCCAAGCTAATGACGCGAGTTCGATTCTCGCCACCCGCTCCAACTTTTCAGTGTTATTCTTTAACTCCCCACTGCAGAGAGTTGCAGAGATACTAGCCAGATACGGAGAGAGATAGGGTGTGTGGTAGGGTGTGTGATTCGGGCAACCATTTAGCCCATGCGGTCTTGTTTGGGTCCTCTGGTAGCCAGTCTTGTTTCTTTTTTCCACCCCAACCCGGCTCGTTAATGCCGTAGACTTGAACAACCAAATCTGGTCCCCCCTTGTGGCCTAAACGCATTGCGATTTCGCCATCACTCACACCCTGACTGCGGAGTGTGTGGACAAAGAAAGCTCTCATCCCGTGGGATGAGCGGCCATTTCGCCGTTTCCCGTTTACTATCTTGTCTGGGATTCCCAGCTCATCACAAGCCCACTTGATTACTTGCGTGATATGGCTTGATTCTGGCTCAACTTTCCCACCATCACGATTCGGGAAGAACCAAGGAACTTTCCGCCCGTAGACCTCTTCTCTGTAGGTGGCTTTATGCCAAGCACGATGACTCTGAATGAGGTCGTATAGGGCTCTGTTACCATCCACCTGCTCAAGCAGAATATGAGGGTTACAGCCTTTCTTGCTTCGCTCCACGAACATCCATGCCGGGTCTGTGGCCCAGCTCATATGGCCCGTCTCTTTTGGTTTAGCATCCATTCGGGCTCTGAGGAGCTCACTCTTGCGAGGTGACATTAATGCTTCAAACAGTAAGGCCCAACCGACAGCAACCCTTGCATTGTGAGCATACACCGAGCAGTATTTTTTGCGGGGTGCATTAATGATTAGGCCGCAGAACTCATGCAGCTCCTCGTCGCTCTTACACATGAAATCGGTGCAGTGAGCAACCTCCTCGCACTTCTGGTACTTCTTCCGGTTGTTGCAAACCTCAGGGAGTCTCTTGACCAGCTCTCTTCGTCTGGCCCACTTAAAGAGGCCACTCAACTTATCAAGTGCGGTATCGGTTGCCCTGGCATTTGCTCCCTCGGCCAGGCCCTTTGTTTTCCATGAAAAAAAGGCATCCAAGTCCTTGGGGCTAATGGCTTCAGCCTCATACGACCCAAAGAACTCTATAGCCGACTTGATTGCGGCCTTGTATTCACCCTGCCTCTGCTCTGTTAGGAGGCGCGGGTCATCCTTAAAATCGGGATAACCCGCATCCTCCCATGCGGCATAAAGCGAATCCACGGTGGTGAGTGCCACCACGCTTTTAGCCGCAAAAGGGTCTTTCTCTGGGGGCTCTAAACCGTTCCGCACCTTGTCGTGCAAGCTCTGCTTACGCAAGGCTTCAATTCGGGCGGTGCTCTTTGTCATGGCATCTAGCTGCCTATCCCTATTAACACCGTTTATCTTGAAACGATAAATAAACTTACCGGAGTGGGACTGGTACAGGTTAGGCACCTTTAATTCTGTTGGATTCCTTTTCCACTTTTTACTTTTACTCATAATTTATGCTTTCCATACTCTCAATTTGTTATTAATAGGGTCAAAATTCGTGCGGTAATTGCGTATTACTTTTGACCGTTTCAGTCGATGAAGCACCTGCCTGACCGCCCACATCTCACTGGCACCATCAACTTTAAGGGTGAAGCTTTCACCCCTTCTCATATCCCTAAATTCTGCAGTGATAGCCTCTGCATATTCGCCAAGTTTACGGCCCTTTTTTGGCTGTAACGATTCTCTGTCTCTCTTTAATTTAATAGCCATAAGATTATTCCTTTGATTAATAAAATGCTTACAAGGGCCATTGCGGCCCCCACAAGCAGCTCTCTGCACTCTTTCCTCATACGATAGTCCTCCTCTTCTCATCCTCAGCCTGAACTCGTTCCATATACTGTTTGTAATGGGCCTTGCCGTACTGGAAGGCCTCTTGGGGTGGAATGAGCTCGTTGTGCGCTTGTGCGTAATCCTCAAGCACCGCAGGTATCCAATCGAAGTCGAACGCAACGCAGTATTCTCCTGCTTCGGCTGCACCTGCTTCAATGGCTTTGTCGAAAGCTCTGTCCAGCTCTCGCCCGACAAGGCCCGCCCAGCGCCGCATCTCGAAGGAGCCAACACTGTTCCGCTTCCACTCAATCAAACTGGCGAGGTTCATGGTTTTATCGTTTTGAATCTCTGCAGTCCTCTCCAGTAATTTCTTGTAGCTATGCGGCGCTGTTATTTCGATGCAGTATTCCCATACAATCAGCATGCTATACTCTTCGCCCGTGATGTCGTTAGTCATATTTTCTTTGCTCATATTTCTTGTCCTTCTTCAATTTGTTTATCTGTAAATCCGAGCGCCTTCAGGCATTCCTCGTGGTAATCTCCCTCGCCTGTCTCTGGGTGTTTCAAGTCCTCATCCATCGCAATATCATTGCCGCAGTGGTCACACTCGCGGCCCATGCACTCCGCGCATGCGTACCCCTCGCGCATGGCTTTGTTTGGCCCTGCCTCGTCGAGGTCATTGGGTCGGTCTGCAGGGATGCGGTTCACATATCTACCGGAGCCGTAAAATGTTGGCTCCAAGCAATGCACGCAGGGGTCAAGGTCACGCACCTGCATCTTGAGAGCTGGTGCAGGCCATGATGGCCTGCGTGCGTGAAGCGCTGGCCACCATGAGGCTCTATTGTCTTGGCCCCTGTAAGCGTAATTACACCACTCACCGAGCAGTACCACCCACTTGTCAGGGTTCCGCTCTAAAAGCGTCCACAAGAGGGCCTGTGCGTGTTCTACGCCCTTCCTAGCGCCCTCCTTTATCACCTGCTTATATTCGTTATGTTTTTGTTGGTGTTTACTCATACCACGCTCTCCCCGTTATATTTAGCGTCGAGGTGTTTGATAAGGAAGCTAGGCAAGTAGACTCGCGGGCAGTCGTAGCCCGTTTCCACACTCTCACCAATGAGCTCTTTGCCGTCCTTGTCCTTGATTGAGTCAATGATAGTGTTATGCATGGATCCGCTGCACTCGCAAATTAGCCCAAGCTTTTCAATGTGTTCTACTATCTCCGGTGTGAACACTTCACCGTCACCGTCACCGTATCCGAACTTGCAAAAGGCCTCGGTCCAATTGATATGCTTCCTGCTGTCAATTGTCTGCCCGCAAGTGCGGCAGAAATTAATTTCAACAGTAACCTCCTCAACACCCACCTCGGTTTCACATTCATCACAGTACCAGTCTATACCTTCACACTCACTGAATACCTCCATGCGCTGCGTTTGTTCATCCCAGTATCCGTGACACATCTTGTGTAATGTGGTGCCGTGTGCTCCGCAATTTTCGCATTTTATTATTATATTCATTGTTTGATTTCTCCTCTCTCTTTTTCCCAATCACCTAAACATGCCTCCTGTTCCACTTTATCCATTGGTGTTGGGGTAGCCTTGGCCAGTATCTCAATAAAGAGCTCAACCTGTCTGAGGGGTGCACAATTGAACGCACTTCCTGTCGCTTCCGCCGCTAGCGCATCTGAGCACCTTCCCCAAGCGCTATTCCCCCAGAGGACAAAAACCTCTCCCTGATGTTTGCCTACTCCATAGATTGAATCTGTCCACTCTCCTTTAATAACGAAGTAGCTTTCTCTAATTAGGTTCTCACCTATTTCAATTTTGTGGCCGTCGGGTAAGGCAGCACCCAGCCGCTCTACTTGAGCGGCTAGGTGGGCCTCGTATTTTTCCCGTGCTTCAATATATTCTGTTTTGATATTCATTATTAATTATTCTTCTCTCTCTTCTGCTGGTTCAATATCGATTAACACAACTTCACCTTGTCCGGTGATGTAGTATTCATAGTAAGGATTAGAGGAGCCCTTTACGGGCTCCTCTGTTCCTGTGTGGGGTATGACTTGGTGCATCATTCCTCACCCTCCTCGTCCTCCTCAATAAGCCCTTCACTGTGGCACATGTCGGCAACATCGTCCTCGCTCATATAAGTGAGGCATGCGTTGATTATTTCATCCTTGGCGTAAATGCCCTCATCAAGGCCCTCAAGGAGCTTGTTGGTGTATTTGCGTGGCATTATTTGCCCCCCTTTATTTGGTCAATGTGGACAGCTTCAGCGCTGCAGATGAGGTCTGAAAGGCAAAGCACTTTCCCCTCCTTCGCGTCCTTTTCTGCTGCGTCCCAATTAGCCTTATTTTCACGCCTGCGGCCCTCCGCAGTGCTGGCGTTGTGTGTGTACCTCACTGGGTCGTCATGCGTTCCAGCGGCCTTATGTGGCTCGTCAATGGTGGCAAGGATTCGCCTGTCAAGTTC
>CEVA01041678.1_pt1 | contig 23525 bp, 7 predicted proteins | sample 361521 | NCBI WGS metagenome assembly CEVA01 (sample SAMEA2622823, study PRJEB7988) | marine metagenome | isolation source: saline water (ENVO:00002010), including
GTCTCAACAAGTAATAAGCTCTAGTCCATTAGGAAAAGCGATTAAATATACGCTCGGCCAATGGCCGAACATCCGCTATATCGATGATGGCCACTTATCGATAGACAATAATCGAGCTGAACGTGCAATTAAACCGCTGGTCATTGGCAGGAAGAACTGGTTATTCTCAAACACACCAAATAGTGCTGACGAGGATGCGATGCTATACAGTGTAATCGAAACTGCAGAAGCCAATGGCCTTATCCTTTACAACTACATGGTCAAGTGTATGAAAGAGCGGGCAAAAGCAGAACCAGATATCTGGTTGCTCCTACCTTGGAATTTCAAACTGAACTTGCAGATTTTTGAGGTGCTCCCTCAGTGCTTTATATCTACTGTGTTTGTCAATTTAAGTTCTTGCTTAACACACTGTATAACTTCATCTCTTTTTATTAACACTCTCACCTTTATTATTCCCTTTAACTTTCTCTTCTTTATAAATTGCATAACAATGAGCAACTAAACGCCCTTGTTTAGCTCTGTAAGACAAGCCAGCGTTACCAATGTTAATTCTTTTACGCCAGACGACTAGAGCTTCTAACGAGTTAGCAGAATTCACTTGGCGCTGTATTTTTTCGAAGTATCCGTCGAAACTCATGAATTAAGAGTAACCGTATAAAGTGTGTTTAAGATAAAAATTCGAACTAATAACAAAGTATCTTTAGTTTTTTCTTTGTCATCGCTATTCATCAATACCATTTCATCATGGCCGTGCCTCTTACTAAGTTTACTCAAACCGAACATTAAGTGGTGCTTAACTATTGATATATAGATGCATTTCTAACAATGTCCAATTTCTGCTTACTTTGTTAACCTATTTCTAGTTGTGTCATACCTTATCATTTATATTAGATGCTTTTATAACTCTTGGATCCACCCTATAACTTGCACCCAAGAGTGTGGATCAACAGATACTGATATCGCTCGTTTATAAAAAAAAGCATCTTGATAGTGAATATCTTCTGATATCTTGGCAAGTGTTGGGTATTGGCGAAAGTTTTGTAACAACTGGAAGGTTCTTTCTACTCTGCTGTCGTTCTCCATACATCGATTAAGGATAAAGGCAAGTGCGATCTTGCGAGTACTTAATACACCCGAGTCAATAATTTCCTTGATAAACGGTAAGCTAGTATGTAGGTCTAATGGAGAAGGTGACATTGGTAGTAGAATTGCATCAACGAAATAAGTATACCTCGTCATCTCTCCCTTAGTGAAATTGGAGGGAGAATCAATAACAACAAAATCTGTATCTCGTTTTACTCTGAGGGTAGTAGCTATATTAGATAAACTTCGTAATGAAGGATTATAAAGTTGAGAATTACCTGGTAGCACTTCTTTTGCCCAATCATAACATAAGTGCTGCCTATTAAAGTCAATAACCTCAATATTATAACCAAGGTGACTTAAATTACTGACGAGTGCAGCTACGCAAGTAGACTTACCTACGCCTCCTTTTGGGTTCATAACTAAGATTTTTTTAGCTTTACTGTAATGTAGGCTTATTGTGTCTTGTTGTATATGATACAAACGCAACTCCTGAACACGAAAGAATGCCCAATCAATATGTTAAGTGTTGCGCATGAGTCATGTTAAGTAAAGGTCGTCCCTTATAAAACTCATCTCTATATCCTTTTAACAATACTCTTGTTCAATCATAAGGCCATTTCTAACAGTTTGATTCGAGAGCTCTCAGATAAGTAAGACCGGCATTGCTGGTCAAAGTCAAAGCGTTCAAGTTTTTATGGTGAACGACACTATGGTCAAATATATCTTTACGTTTGTTCCTTTTTAGCTGGTTACTGTTGTCAATATTCAGCCTGAATAATGACACCTAAGAAACTATAACCATCCGATAAAGTCACGGTTCATTCACGGTCACTACACTTTGTTCCAATACTCTACATATTTTTTCTACAAGCAAGTAAAGATTGTACTCAAAACAACATTTAGAGTAAGTTTAAGAGCCGGAGTGGGGCGATTTGTTAAGATAAACACCTTTTATAGATGTTAGTACTTCGTACGATTTGATACTCTAAGCTAGCATGTTATCAAGCCTTATCACATGAATCGGTGGAACGAAATAAAAAAGTTCAAGATGATAGGTAAGCCTCATCGATCTTGTAGGCTAGAGCCTGACCCTCGCATGGTTCCCCCCGAGCATATACAGGTAAACCCGTAGTTTCTGTATTTACAGAATAAAGCAACCAAAAGTAGAAAAATCAGGACTTAATCAAACGTAGGTTTTAACCTTTGAGATAATGAACGAACTGAAATAAGAGAGACACAGTAATTTGGTATGCAAAAAAACCTCATGTGCTTGCTAAATTTAACTGTAAAGACAAAAAATCTTAATTATTCGGATTATAGCGGTTGTATTAAGTTCATTCTTGCCTCATGCCTTTCCATCTTCATATCTTCATCGATCGTAAGCGCAGAACTTTCAATCCCGAATAGCTCTACTCTTTTTTCGATAAGTGTTATTTTATCTTCATCCAGCGGACCTCCAAGTTTTTCGATAAAAATATTGTCTAGAGACCATATATGTCCACCTGTATCAAGATTTTTCAATAATGTCGCATCAACTTTAAATATATCATCCACAATATCATTGTGCTCCGACGCGTATTGCTCGCTTGTTAATATAGCAACCGGGATGCCATCTCGCTTTAACAGGGCTCGCACCATAAAGTAGCCGATTTCAGAGGTATCGAATCGATAGTTGATTGCCATATGGTTATGCTCGTATGTTGGATGCGGATCAATATATAACTCCCCTTTAATTGTTCCAAGAACATCTAGATCCATTGTAAACTCTTCTGAAGTCACACTATCTATCACAGTGATAGTAATTTGCGAATTATAGTCAGCGAGTTGTAATCGCAGACTTATCGGAGGATACTGGTTAGATATCAATCTCCCATTGACAAAGAACTGCAAGGGATGCTCTCCAACCAATGAAACGACTGCAACATCATTTGTCATATAGACTTTTTATCAAGACTGACGGTGAATGATATATCAGCTCCATCAAATACATTGGGAGATTCAGGAAGATACTCGACTTCTGATACGTCAAAGGGCTTTGAATAGTGAGGGAATAGGGTATCTTGTTGAACCTGATAGCTAAACGACTGTGAAAGAAGAGCCTGATTGAGCAATTCATTACCTGCAGGCCTTGGAGTTTGGACCGTCTTTTCAGCTTTGTCTGCATTACTGCGGAAAGCTAAGATATCAAAGGTATAGTTGTCATACTTAATTTCTAGTTTTGATTTACACAAGTTGAGAGACATGGTGTCGAGCACATCAAACTTTGACTTGTATAGATAGAAGGGAGAGTTGCTGGGCCGATTTGTATATTTCTAATTCAGCTTGCTGGGGCTTAAGGCAGGAGCAACACAAAGAACATAAACGCGATTACAAGAGCAATCATCCCCAAAAGATCTGAATTAGGGTTGATATTCTCCGGGGTGAATTCTTCAATGCCTGGATGTATTTTGAGTTTCTTTTGCTTGTTCGTTTCCATAGATGTTGGCGTTTATATTCTTATTTTTAGAATAGTTGAATCTATTTTTGTTTAAAGATCTGAAGAAAAAAGTCTGCATTGACTCTTTTTATCAGTTTCTTGTGTTTTTTATGAGGTGAAGGTAAAAGGCTTAATAAGCACTGCGACATTCCTCTTCTGTTTATGGTTTCAGCATAAACATAATATGTAGGCAACGGCTCACAAGTCACCAAAAGACATAAAAAAAGCGTAAGTTAGTTTGGAGAACTACCCAAAAGCGTAAATATGAATGCCCCGTCAAGGGGGAAATGTTAAAGGTCGACGCCCGGTAAGGAGATCACACGAGAAGTAGGGGCTGACTACATACCGAGGTGATGTTTAGGAAGCATGCCTAGGTAGGAGCTCTGGGGAGGGAGAGAACGTGGCGTTCTAAACATGGACGCGGTTAGACGCGACCACTCTCCCACCAAAATCCTGATTAACTCAGGAGGTTAGGATGCTGTAGTCACTCTTCACTCCACGAGCACTGCTACTAAATTAAACGAGAAGAGGGCGAAAGTAGTGATTGCTTTACAACACCTCTCCTTTGGCAACTCCAAAACTACCCATGAAAGTTCGAACAAGAGTAAAACTAACGATATTTGTAACAGTAATTACAGGTGCGATATCGTTCTGCATTGTTTTTACTTGATGCGGACGCTGACACACCCACTAAGAAAAACAAAATTTTAAACGTCACCTTGACTGTGAGCCCAATACATTCAATGAAGACAATTGCCATGCTCTTACGTTCTCTTGGTTTTTGTGTGCTCATGTTTACTCCTTACTCGGTTTTAATTTATCCAAAGCTTACCGAAACCTTCAGTCTCACAAGCCCCAAAACCTCAAAAGATTTCAATTCTTAGCGAAAATAAATGTCACAACGATAAGACTTGTGGCTGACACAAGTGGGACGCATGTAGTTACAGCGATATGGGAAAGATCTATTTTTGAACCGACATTTTTTCTTCTAGTTCACTTGTGAGTACTCTTATGACGAACGCATTGTCGTTTAAATCTATCGCATATACGCATGTAAGGAGGAACATATGAAAACTGTACATTTTTCACATTGGCTTCAAGGATTCCTAACTCAAAGTGAGGCTCACAAAGTGCTTGCCAAGAGACCGAGAAAATAGAGTGCTTAGATGATTCGCAGTTACTAAATCCACGATACTTGCTTCGTCTAATTTAATTAGAGAAATTAGACGAAGAACGAAACATCGCCACATCCTTGATGTGGTAAGAGATACCGAACTTGCTTGGCAGAAGTATTGAGAAGTTCACGCACTATTTGGTGATTGAGAACGATAGTAGGCATGATTATTTGGGCGCTACTATCCTAACTGCCAACTCAATACATAGTGTGAAGAGAATGAGAAAATATAGCCACTAGTGGAGGATGCAATAAGCCCATTGACCTCATTATGAGGGAACACCGAAACCCATCGACGTCATCATTTATCGAAACGGCCCATGGCTGAGCATATGCGCTATATTTCTACTCTCTGAACATGTTTTCTAATTGGACTTGATCGGGTGCTAACCCAAGCAATGTTTACCGCCTTTATTCTCCTTCAGGATAAAAACATCACCCGCTGTTTATCGACAATGCTGAGCTTACTTCTCATTAAAGAGGAGTAAAAAATGCAAAAAAAGAGCTATATTGGGCATTTAACTAACACCCCGAGAGATTTCTCTAAGCCAAACTTCAACTTGGGTTCGAGGGACATGGCAAAAGCATTGGTCAATGCCAGTTTTGAAAATCAAGGAGGCATAGTTACTAATACCCACAGGGCAAGGTTGCCCGCAATCAAACATTTCATTGACTTCATCAAAAGTACAACAAGCATCAAACGTCTCAACGAGGTTGAAAAACGACATGTTCAGTCCTTTGGAGAGTTTTTAAAAGATAATGTACAAGAAGACGTTTTCTCGTCTGCAACGGCTCGTGATTATCTATCACATGTAAACCGCTCCCTCGCACAAGCGAGGGGGGATGAAAAGTGTGTGATTAATGCAACGCGCGACTTGTGCTTTACTCCTAAATCTGGGATTTCAAATGAAGATCGTTCTGTCAGTGAAGAGCTTCATGCCAAAGTGCTTGCCAATGTCACACCGGAGGTTGGTTTTGTGATGCAATTGCAGAGACTTTTTGGCTTGAGGTTTAGAGAAGCCGCGCTACTTGACGCGACAAAGGTACTCAAAGCATTACATCAAGGCTCAGTTCCTATGTTGGTGAGAGGTACTAAAGGAGGGCAACCGAGACCTTTGGCAGATATTACTGATGAAAGCTATCAATTACTACTGCGGGTTGCAGAGTTCCAACATTCTTTGGTTCACGATTCTCTCGTTCCTTCTCATTTGTCGTTAAAGGCCTTTCAAAGTTATGCGTGGCGTCAAACTAAGTTGGTCGATGCAAAGTATGCTAGCCATGGCGAGCGAAAGTATTGGGCTTGCAAAACGTATTTTAACGCAATGAAAGTACCTTGTCCGGTTCAAGCTAGTATTGCTCATGGCAAAGCCCATCACCAATACATCGCTCAAGTACTCAATAAAGATCGCTAAGTTCATAAAGTTATGCCATGAAAAGACTTTATACTGAGGACTGCTGGACTATGGAAGTCTCGGATAGCATAAAGTTTCACTAATAGCTTGTGAACATGGGTTATCGTCGGTTGGTAAGTGGCCAATACTTTAATACACCGAGGGGGATAGATAATGACCGCTTGTCCAGGTAGAACGTTATTTAGTTGTTGTTTTTTAGGAGGCTATTTGATTACATTGCGAGATGTGCATCTACTTCATTGGTATTTCAATAAGTTATCCGGATAAGATATCTTCAGAATACAACATTTCTATAAAAATAACTTTCAATCCTAATCTAGTAAAAGGGTCGTTTTATATGTGATCTCTTGAACTTTTTGCTGAAGTAGTTTGAACTTTTGATTTGAGCGCCGTTGATCCTTGCCCCATTCAATAGAAGGTGTTAACACTATTTTGAAGTCTTTTTCTCCTGCAGCACCATTCATTACCCATTCACGGTAGAAGTTTTTACGGCCACTAATAACACCAGTTTTAATTAATAATGACTCAAGAGAACCGAGTGTACGTCGTTTACTATTCTGCTTGAGTTTTGATAGCTTTCCAGAACTCCATAACAACTCATCAAACCATAGAGTAAAAGCATACTGCTCCTTACTGGCGTCAGCCCTTGTAAATTCGTGGCGCATCATATGTATTAAAGACCGATAGATTTCATTGAGTTCAGAGGTACTTCCTAGATATTGGATCGATATATCTCTATAATCACCACGAAATAAATCATTTGCTAGAACTGGATGCAAAATCGCTTCGTACAAGCCGTCCACAGCTGGATCATCACTTGTAATTGTTCGAGCATTTTGGAGGTAGGTTCCTTTCATTGATAAAGAAGTATTTCTGTTATCCCTGTCACCTTTTTTTGTAACAGTTAGTGTAGAACTCTCTAATATGGTTAGTAGCTTATTGATCTGCGTACCATTTTTTTCAGACCCCATGTCTTTCAGAGCTTTACGTAGATCATTTTTTCGAAAACGAACCTGAAAGGTTTCTTTAATCTGAACTAATGAACAAAGATTACTATTAATTAAATGCCATATACCTTCAATTAGTGTATTTGCGGCCTTAGTTGCAAAATAATGTTCAACTTTATTGTTAGTTTTGATAGCTGCTGCTTGGTACTCAATACTCCACATAGCATTCTCATGTCTAAGAACGGCGTTGTCTGGGTTAACGGCTCCTGAGAGGGCTTTATCACTGATCGTGATCGGTAGAGTGTGAGATTGCAAACTGGTAACATAACCAGCTTGTGTCAGTCTCATAAATAACTCCGCTTGATCACTAACTAAAGCTACGAGATCGTTGTTCTCTGCCTTGGAAGACATTTCAATACCATTAATTTAAGTACATTGATTACCCTACCAAGATTAATCAGAAAAATAGATTTTTTCAATTTCTTGTAAGATATCTAAAGGAAAAGATCTGGATAAATTGGAAAATAATATATGTTCTATGTAACTTATAATTAGATATTGGAATATAGGGAGATTGAATTTTTTTGTTTGTATATCAATTGCTTAGTTATGTTCGCGATCTGATAAACCTCATTTTCGATCTTTTAAACCCCTTTATTAGATAAATTTCCGATCTTTTAAGCCCCACATGACGATCATTAAATCCCTTAACAACGATCTCTTAATCCCCTGTCAAAAATAGCGTTATACGTATTTCCCCAAGCTTATAAACAACTTGTGCACAGGATATCCAATATTTTTCCATTTTTACATGGTGTGTTTTTTATGTTTATTAGACTTTGATCACATATTTTTTTGCGATCTTTTAAACCCTATTAAGTTCATATCTTTGGGGTTTAAACGATCGGTATATTTGATGTGACTTATCTCTACTTTCTTTACTCTATAAAGGTAGAGTAAAGAAAGAGAATTATATCTCTATGTTTTTAAAAGCTTTATTCTTTCGATCAGTTAAACCCCACTTTTTCTAGAAAATTACATATCATTCATTCCATTCTCTATATGTAGTGCTTAATCTTCTATTTATGCCCACATGTAGTACAGATCGGTTAGGTCCCAATGTTATATAATCAAGTGATCAGTTAAACCCCTTCATATGGAAGAAATACTAACCTCTCTTGATAGGAAGCTTAATAGCCTGAAATGATTGGTATTTATAGGATCGTACGTAATTAAGGAAGATATGGTAAGCCTTATGGGAGTTTAAGAAACTAACTAAGACTAATGATTATGACGTTGAAGGAGGGGTTTATGCGATCGCTTTACCTAATGTATGTATAAAGTTCGATAAATTAGTATGTAAGAGTAGGGGGGAGGAGTGTGTTGACTTAGACATATTTTATGTACTGAAACTGCACTAAGAAACTTTTGTGGGGTTTATGAGATCGCTTTACCTAATCTATCTTTAAAGTTTGACTAATTAGTGTGAGAGGTTGGGGTTTATTGGATCATACGTTTCCTACGGCCTCACTATTCATTGTTAGTTGCCTAGATTTTTGAAATAATTTGGATGTATATGACCACTTTATGGGGGATGCTAGGCCATTTTGTTTACTTTTACTGAACTATGAAACTTTTGTGGGGTTTATGAGATCGCCTTTCTAATCGGTGTTCTAATCTGCCAAGCTAGTATGAGGGTATGTAAGGGGTTTATTGGATCGTATGTTTCCTGCGGAATGGTTAGTTGTCATAACTTATTAGACTTTTAGAAACAATTTGATTGTATTTTGACCACTTTAAGAAGCGGTTAGGAAGGTCTATAGAGTATTCGTTCTGACTTAGGCTATTGTATGTACTTACGCCTCGTTTAGAAATTCTGGTGGGGTTTACTGGATCGTGTGTATCAAAGCCCCATGCTGTTCATGGTTAGGAATTTCAATTCCTAACCATCAAGATAGCGGAAGAGATAAAAGAGCGTTTGAGGTGTGAACGGTCAGAACATAAATTGGAATAGTGATTGTTTAACCACCTAATTGCTTTTGCGCCTGTTTCCCTGATTTTAGATAGACTTATCCTAGGCTGGCTCACCAAGACGACGTGATTCGCGCATGCTCATTCGGCGATTCTCCAGTAGCTCTCGTTTTTTTTACCCGCTGTAAAACCTGTAAATACCATTCTGCTTCCACATAGCACACACTGATACGGGTTATTACCCGTAAAGCCATTGTATTGTTTCGCATACGTGAGCGGCTCAGCCTGCTTTGGACTCTTTTCTCCAAGCGCTAAATACACCAGAGGAAGTAACCGTCCCCGTTTTCTGTTCGACAGAAAGCCGTAGTAACGCACCATTTAAAATGGTGCTGTGGGAGATGACTTACGTACCGTAATATCACCTCTTCTTGCGTCAACCTCTTTGTTTTGTATTTCCCATCTCGATGGTCTAGATATGTAAACACGACCGTTTCTCCGCTGTAATGACGTAGTCTCGACGAGGTAACTGTTGGGACAATAGCCCGATGGAGCGCTTTTTTAGAAGCTTAAAAACAGAATGGGTACCAGTCAGTGGTTATCGTAGTTTAGAAGACGCTTGGCAGAGTATCGTTGGCTATATTATTAGATACCACAGCCAAATCAGGCCACACCACTATAACGGTCGCCTGACTCCAAATGAGTGGGAAAGACTTTACTGGGAAACTTATAAAACTGTGACCAATTTTAGTTGACGACTACAATTTGTTTAGAAACACGCGTACATTTTGATCAAGAAATACTACTGATTAAACTGTAAGTAAGAATTCGGCTTATATTGGTGGGCTTAAATAATGAATATGAAGACTCTAACGAATTTCTTGTTGATTTTCTTTACTTGTGTATTAGTTTCTAATGCCGTAGCTTCTGTCGAACAACAGCGTCGTGAAACGGGCACTTCTCTACACACAAACTCGACAACAATTTCGCCGGTAGTGGCTTCTGTGTATCTTATTGATGGCTCAGTTAATGACATTGAGCATTTAACGCAACATATGACGTCGCCTTTTTATATTCTCGATACCGAGCAGCCAGCTTTGTCCCAATGGCAAGCGATAAGTTTGCGTCATCCACAAGCGACCCAATGGCATATTGTGTCTCACGGCCACCCAGGTCAACTGCGTATTGGCAATGAAGTGTGGGATCAAGCATGGCTGCAGCAAACCGAGTCAGAACTCTCCTTGCTCAAGTCGCAGCTTGCCAAGGACGCGGAGATATCACTCTATGCTTGTGATTTAGCCAAAGGAGAGGTTGGCAAAGGCTTTGTAGATGATTTAGCTAGGGCAATGAACGTATCGATATCAGCTTCAACCAACAAAACCGGTGTTACAGCCGGAGCAGATACCATTTTAGAATACGGTTCCAGTGGTATCTTAAATAACAAGGCATCAGTCTCATCAGATGAGCAATTAAATTTTGACGGTTATCACTACACCTTATCGCAACAAGTTTTAGAGGATTGGGCTAATAATGTACCTGACGCAGCAATACCCGTTTTAGAGACCTATCATAATACCCATGCTCAATATGGCGATCTTCAAGAACACCATGTCGCTTTCTTCAACGCCATCGTACAAGACAATACGTTTACCTCGGTGTCTGATATTGCGGCTGCCATTGCCGCCTTAGTCAAAATCGAAGCCTACGCTCTTAATCCAAGCATTGCAGACACGGACTCAAACTTAAAGCCATCAACGACCGATTACCAAGCCCTCGGCTTTGACATAGACGACAGATTTTCCGAGCACATCAACAACACGTTCATTCCTAGACAAAAAAGTTACAGTCATTTTATTAAATCTTCCACGATCAAAAGGGAAGAAAGGTTTGGTGACGTGGTCGCCGTTTCTGATGATGGGAATACCATGGCGGTATTTGTCAAAAATGCCTCGTCTTTAAGCAGCGATGCCACTAATGAAGGGGGGGCGGTGTATGTTTATCAGCGTGTTGGGATTGATTGGTTGGAAGTCGCGAAACTCAGGTCAGAAGAGTCGAACAAAACCTATTCCAGCATGGCAATGAATAAAGATGGTTCTCGTATTGTTATTAGCGACGGCGCATCTTCTCACGTATTTAGCACCCCTCAAGTCAATGGTGCGTTGCAATGGAATGCGATGCAAAGTGAACCAGTTACCCATGGCACAGAAAATAATTTTTCTCACATTACCATGAGTCCAGACGGTTCCGCATTTGCTTTAAGTTATTCGCAGTGTTGTAACTTTAGAAGTGGGGGCATTGTGCTGGTAAAAGAAGTCAACAATGCTTGGTTATCCAACACCTATAAAGCGATGGACGAAAGTTGGGGACAAAGATACGGTAAATTTGGTACCGCGTTAGCGTTTAATCACGATGGGACGTCTTTCGCGGTAAGCGCACCAGAAACCCGTTATGGTCAAAATAATCAGGTAGGTATTGTTTATTTTTATGAATATGACTGGCCAAATAATCGTTGGTTACTACGTTATAATCTAGACAATCCTGTCTCCCGAAACCGTTCAAGTGCGTTCGGAAGAGCATTATCTATGAGTCATGATGGTGAGCGCCTTGCGATTGGGGCAGCTCTTGAGCGGGCTTCGACGGGAATTGAAAATCCGGGAGCGGTGTTTGTTTTTGATCTCAACGAAACCTCTCAGCGATTTGATAGAAATAATTATCAGCTACTACAGCATGCGTCGCCAAGTAGGGGGGCTATGTTTGGTAGTCCCGTCTATTTATCATCGGATGGTCAATCTCTGATTACCATGACATCCTCAAAAAACCAGATCTCCCTGTTTGATTTATCCTCTGATGATAAAAACCAATGGCAATCCTCCCATCAATTTATTGAACCATTAGAGATAGACTCACAAAGTCCCATGTCACTGGTTGGAAGGGCGTTCTCATTTAATGGCAAAGATATTGTTATGGGTAATTGGTTGGACAATATCAATTTTGATGGCGTGATCTATAACCTGGACGGCGATGATGATGTTGATAGTAACGATGATGTCGTAAGCCCGACTAATGCCACGTTTAATAATACCGTAGATCCTGCGTTTTCTGGCTCGGGTGGGGTTTACCTATACCGCACCACTGAGGGCGTAATTGACGATTTGTATTTACTGAAACGTAGAGTGGATGCGGTAAACATTATTTTGGATTGGGCATCCGGCGTTTCAAATCAGAAACCGACAGCGAAACATTATGCCGATGCAAGGATACGTTCTGTCGACGGCGATGATACCGTCACACCCACTACCGGTAACCTTAATGACGTTAACACGCAACTCAAAGTGCTTGGGCTTAACAATATGTCGCAGGTACAGTCGATGGTGGACGACATTAACCACATTTTATCGTTCACCGCAGATGCCACTTTTTTGCCGCAACCAGACGATGACTTATACAACGCCGTCGGTTTAGATGCCGAACCCGATACGCCAGAGCTTGACGCTATTGATGACACCACCGCTGACTTTTTAAATACCGAAGCAGGCGGTTCGGGCATGGCGGTGGTTGAAATACAGACCTTAATTCAAAAAATTAAGCACTTACAAATATTGATCGATTACAGTGATGCCAAAGGCGCAGTCACAACGGGTATCGTCGTGCCCGACATCTTAAATTATGAAAAGGCAACCATCAGCGAAGCGGTTGAGTCGCGCAAAGATCAATACAACAAAGCCTTATCTTATCAGGTGCTAAATAGCGAAACTGAGATCAGAAACATGGTGGTGTCGCTCAACACCCTCCTCGATTACGCCGCCAACCCTAGCGGCCCAGAACCTAACCTGACGGACTATCACAATCTTGGTTTTACCGACTTAGCATCCAGCAATATCGTTGCGGCGAATACCGTCATTGAGAGTCATGCGCTAACCACTTTTGATGAAATTCAAACGGGTATTGAAGAATTGATCAATATCGTGGCTTATACCCTCGGTGACAGTGACTTAGACACCGATTATCAACCCAACTACGCCAACCTAGGTATCAATAATGTCGATACGAATATCCGCGACCATATTAATACCCACTTAGAGAAAGAAATCCGCGAAGGGTTTACCCACTACCTTAAAGCATCAAATGTTGGAAGTGCGGATGAGTTTGGTTTGCTAAACGCCATTTCTGATGATGGCATGACCCTAGCTGTATTAGCGCACAAAGCACCGACGACGGATAGCGCGGCGGATGATGGTGGTGCAGTGTATGTATATCGTCGAACGTCGAATACATGGAAAGAAGTAGCCATATTAAAGACGAATCAAACTACCTATCATGCAAAATACATGGCAATGAGCCGTGACGGAAAACGCATCATCATGTTGGCGTCTACCAAAATCTATATTTTTGATGTGCCACTAGACAGTAATAATCAGCCTATTTGGACTGGGACATGGAATGTGTACGACGAAAATCACCTTATGAGTCTCACATATCAAACTGAAATTGATATTCAAATGAATGGTGATGGTTCTGTGTTTGCGATTGGAGACGGCCGGGCGAATTCACAATTGGGTGAAATTTTTGTATATCGTTTACAGGGAGACAGTTGGGATAAATCACCAGAGATCACGCCACCAGACGGTAATGGATTTTTCGGTCAAAGCATCGCTGTATCTGATGATGGTAATACCATAGCGGTCGGTGCGCCGAATGTCTCTGGTGGTGGATACGTTTATGTGTACCGCTACGAAGAATCAACGTCTACCTGGGGTCTAGATGTCACGGTGGATAGAATCAGAGCCGCAGACAGTCGACAGGATGATGAATTTGGTTATTCAGTGAGCATGAATGCTGACGGTGATCGCATTGCGGTCGGCGCGTCCGACAAAGGGAGTGCGAATCAAGGAGCCGTTTATGTATTTGACTATGCCGATAATAATTGGACTGAAAAAGGGGCCATCCCATTTGGCGTCTCACAAGAATCGTTTGGTCGGGCAGTGTCGTTGTCCCCAGATGGCTTGGGCTTGGTGGTGAGTACAAGACACACAGACCAAACGGTTTATACCTATGACTTGTCGGGTGAAAACAGTACGGTTTGGCAGGCATCACAGGTAGAAAGGAGTAATCCTAACAGTCAGAGCGATGAGTTTGGTAGATACAAAACGGCGTTTAACGGCGTTGATATGGTGGTGGGCGCGCACATGGATGACTATAACTTCAATGGCGTTGTGACCAACAGCAGTCCCATTGTTAGTGACGTCAGCGTCAACAGTGAATTTGACCAAAATGACAGCTACTCAGATGCAGACGCACCATTTGATAACAGTATGATTACTGCAAGTTCGAATTCTGGCGGCGTTTATGTGATTGCGTTTAAGCCTTATGCTTTGGCTAACTTTGCCTCATTAATTGCCAGAATCGACGCCTCAAACAAAATTGTCGATTGGGCAACAGAGCGCAGTAATGAACGGCCACAAGCCAGCGACTACGCTATCGCCGAAATCACTGGCGTCACTGGTATGGATGATGGCACCAGTTTCAGTGGCAATGTGAATGACGTCAACAGTCAACTGAGAGCGCTTAAGTTGGATGATATGACCTTAGTGCAGCCATTGGTTAATGACATTAACGCGATTCTGTCCTTTACCGCGGATGCGGCGTTTTTGCCGCAACCAGACGATGACTTGTATAACGCCGTCGGTTTAGATGCCGAACCCGATACGCCAGAGCTTGACGCTATTGATGTCGCCACCGCTGACTTTTTAAACGCCGAAGCCGTCGGTTCTGATATGACGGTGGTTGAAATCCAAGCCTTAATCCCAAAAATAAAGCACCTAAAAATATTAGTCGATTACAGTGCTTATCAAGGTAACGGGTCGAGTGGTGTGATTGTGCCTGAGAGGCTCAACTACGATGGGGCGACCATCATTAACGCTGAACAGGTTCGAGTGGTTGATTACAACTTTGGATTGGAACTGCAACGGTATACCACAGCAGAACAAATTCAAGACATGGTCGATGCCATTAATGCCTTACTTAACTTTGCCAGTGGTGACAGTTCGACACCACCAAGGTTTATTGACTACCAAAATGCAGGTTTCACGGATTTCAGGAAAGATAATGTCGCGATTGCCAATGTTGCTTTAACCAAGCTTGAAACGATTTCTCTGGCTAGCGTTCAAGATTACATTCAAACGCTCAACAAGTTAGTCAAATACGCCCTCGGTGAAGCGCCCGATAACCCACCGCTTAAAAGTGACTATGACAAAGCGGGCTTGATATCGGTCGGTGAAAACATCGTTGATTATTTAAATGACCATTTAAGCAAAGAGGTCATCAACCGCTTTAATGCCTTTTTTAAAAGCGAAGTCTACAACGGAAAACAGTTGGGTAAACGTGTTGAAATGTCAGAGGACGGCCTTACGGTTGCAGCCTTTGACAATAGAGGTGGGTTTCATGTTTATCGATTGATCGATGAGGTATGGCAACCTGTCTATAAAAATCAGAACTCCTCATACCCTCACTTCCGTAATGATTTCTCAATGAGTGCTGATGGTCGCCGTATTGTGGTGGCAGACCGCTACTACTTGTATACCTACGACGTAAATCTACAGGAAGGAGAACCCAACTGGCGTAGTTGGTCTGAAGCCACACCGCAACGAATTCAAGATATCAGAAGTCTTTTCGTCAATGTAGAACTCAGTGCCGACGGCAAGACGTTATTATTAGGGCATGAACACTATCGTGACTCTCAGGTCGGAATGGTTAAAGTTTTGCAAGATGTCAATGGCACATGGACTGAGCGGGGTATTTGGACGGGGAGAAGTACCAATGATTATGTAGGCACGGTTGATTCGTTTGATATTTCTGGCGATGGCAGTGTGCTTGCAATAGGTTTTTATAAGCAAGGTCAAAGCCGTGGCTATGTCGATATTTTAAACCGAAATGCAAATGGGACAAGTTGGAGTCTCTCTAGCAACGATATCGCTCACGATGACTTATCGGCTTCAAACGGTGAAAACGATGACCAGTTCGGTTTTTATTTAAGCCTAAGCCGAAATGGCACGCGATTAGCCGTCGCAGCGCCACAAGAAGATGGTGAGCCGACCGATGAAGTTGACGATCGAGGCGCGGTTTACATCTTTGACTACCAAGCGGCTACCGGCTGGGCGCAAACCGAAATCCTTCGCCATCGTGAAGCAAATGTAGATGATAAATTTGGTTCTCGTCTTGAATTATCACCAGATGGGCTTTCCTTAGTGGTGAGCACCGCAGTGGAAGACGCGGTTTATCTGTATGATCTATCCAGTAACGACACGTCATTATGGCAACATTCAGAAACCATTGTTAGTTCAATAAGTAATGAAAAAGAAGCGTTCGGCCGTAGTCTTGCTATTAACGGCAATGAAATCCTAGTTGGAGCCCCAGGAAACCAGGCGGACTATCAGGGTGTCGTCACGAACACATCAGGGAATACAGTCAGTGATGGTAGCCCAATATTTGGTGTTGGCGATACCAGTTCCGAAGGGCAAACGTCTACCGATTTTGTTAACACCAATTGGTACACCCAAAATAATGGGGCTGGGCATGACAATGGGGCGGTGTATGCGCTCGAACAAGGCGTGCTGATCACGCTAGAATATTTACAAGCACGTATCGATGGTTCGAACGCGATTCTCGCATGGGCCGCCGGTGGCGAGGATGCCCCTTCGCCTCAGCAATATGATGACGCTGAAGTGATTGGTGTAAGTGATGTCAACCTTAACGACATCAACACTCAACTGAAAACTTTGGCTCATTCAGACATGGCGGATGTGCAGCCGATGGTTCATGCGATCAATGCGTTACTTGACCACAGTAATAGCACCACTCCTGCGGGCAGCCCTAGTGCCGATGATTATCGTCTTGCCGGTGTGCCGGTGTGGATGCCTCTGGCTGATATGAACAATTTGATTGAGAACCAAAATTATTCGATTCAAGACATTTTGGCTTTGATTCCACTCCCTGCGCCGATATTGAGTGTTGATAAGCCACTGCATATTGATGATCCCGTTGCTTGGTTAAACCAGGCAAAGACAGATCAGCTCTTTATTGATTATCAAACCATCAATCCAGCCACGACACTCAATGTGGTTTGGCAAGTGCGAGAGTCGGCATCGTCCAGTTGGGTGAATATTGGTTTACCTGGCGCTTACTACGAACTGCAAGGATCGCATACCGAGGGTGATGAATATCGATTAAAGCTGCTCGTTGATTCGACCGATGCATCTGACGTATCGCTCTCCTTTACGTCGGACTCAACAGGGCCAGCTACCGCTTTGATTGACGACATTAATATGTCCTACGATGCGTCACTGCCGCCGCAAATCGATGTCGCCTATAGACCGTTAAGCCACCTTGAGCCGGTGTCTACGCCATTCAAGCGCAAGGTACACACGTGGTATCGCGTGTTAGAGAACGGATCTCTAGAGACTATCGCCGATGATCAAGACCAATATACCCCTATCGCGCTCGATGAAGATCTTACACTCATCATCCGGATCACGTATTTCGATGACGCTGATAATTTAATACTTGCCCGCAACATTCTTACCCCTGCGGTGATTGCCGCACCAAGCAGCGCCGACCTCAAAGCGCTTGCCGAGAAACTAGAACTCACACTTACCCCAGATGGCATATCGGTTGGTACATCGGTTTCATTAACCTCTGCTGATCAAACGGAGATAAATAACGTCAGTAACGTAACGCCGTCGTATCGTTGGGAGCATTTGAGTCTCTCTGGCGTGGCATTGGAACGTCAAGAAAGTTACGTGGCTCGGAACATGGATGTCGGGCAGCGTATTCGCTTAGTGTTAACGCTAACTGACAGCGGGACAAATGAAACGTTAACGCTACACAGTTTGCCAAGCTCTGTGGTGCAGGCGAACATTGTAGGCTTTGAGACCTTCCCTTTACTCCTTCAATTTGATCGTAATACGCAACGTTTGTCTTTAACCGACGCTTCGACTGAACGTGTTACCGATTATGCGACCGAGCATGGATTGATTAACCCCGTATATCAGTGGTTGCGTATCGCGGAGCAAGGCGGCTTTGATGATGGCGCACAACAGGTTGGCAGCAGTGCGCTCGGTTATACATTAACGGCGAATGACGAGAGTTATCGCTACGCTTTACGGCTCTCCTTTGACAGCCTCAGTAATGAGAGCGTGACGTTATTTTCTGCAATAACCCAGCCGTGGGACGATGGCAGTGCCGACCGTGACTTACAGACCGAGCTTGAACGTTTGCGCTATATGGATGTGCTGACGTTAAATGGCGGCTCCGATCCCGCCATTGTCGGCAATATTCTTCAAGCAAGTCTCTTGGGCAGTGTCGAAGAAAAAGACATGCTGCCACAGACGATTGATTATCAATGGTATCAGTCAACAAGTGGCGAGCTCAGTAATGAAACCAGTGCTATTTATACGGTTGCGGGGAACGATAGCGGCGAAACATTGTATGCGACGGCGACGTTCACCGATAGCTTAGGCGAAGTGTCACCCGTGTTAACCTCACCCTCGCGCGCTGTTAGCACGGCCGCCCTTACTGACGGATGGGAGGTGTCCATCTCACCGTATGTTGATACTTTGCTCGTCGGTCAGGTGTTGACGGCCGATCACCGCATTGTCGATACGGCGAATGGCGAATCGGTGAGTTACACATGGTATCGCCTTGATAACCCGTCTGATTGGTCAACGGCGGAAGAGCTTATTACTGCCGCCGACAAACGCAGTTATACCGTGACGATAGACGATCTTGATAAGTATTTCGGTTTAAAAGCGACACTAACGACGGCATCATTTGGCAATTTTGACGCCATGGAGATCACGCCATCCGCGGTATTCGCGCCTTCGGGTAATGCCTACTCTCTCACGGCGACCATCTTGCCGTTCGACATTTATAACGACAGTCAACTGAGCTACGACTATGCGATTACGATTAATGGCGCCACGGTATCGGTACCGGCAAGTCGCCTTAGCGCTGAATGGTTCGCTGCACCATCCAAACGTGAACTGAAAGCCAAGGCATCGACAAGACAATCGATTGACCCGTTGGATCTCACCAATGTAGATGGTCAACACATTGAACTGTTGCTGACTTACACCTCCGGCTCTGATGTTGTGGCGGCCAGTTTTTACAGCTCAACCGTGGTGAGCGCCGCCGACACGCCCACGTTATTTGACAGTTGGTACAGCGTTATTACCATGAGTGATGCGCCTGCAATCTTGACATCAAGTACTGACTTAATCGCCGCCGATAATTCAGAAACAGACGCACCGAACAGTAGTTATAACGTGACATATCGTTTCTTCAGCGATCAAGCTCCGAAGACCGAGTATACCGATCTTACTTTGCTCGCTCAGGATTTACCTAGCACAGGAAGTGTCCGCGTCGAGGCGCTGCAAACGAGCACGGCGAACTCAAGTGTGACTCGAACGTTAGTGAAGTCATTTGATTTCAGAGCCAGCGAAGTGTACCGGATCCGGACTTTAGCTAAGCCACGCCTCGAGTTTGAAAAGCCTTTGCATCCCAATGATGTCATGGGTTTGCAAAATCAAGACGCGGTAGAGCAGGGGGTGGCGGCACTGAGAGCAAGCGCACCAAATGTGAATGTGGTCTACCAATGGCAAAGTAAAACGGGCGATAGTGATTGGTGGCTCGTCATGGGCTGGGTTGGTGTTGGCACGAATTTGACGACGTACCGCGATGTGTTGTCGTTAACGGAAAATACGCAATACCGACTCGCTATTATTGCGTCAGACCAAACCTACAGTGACACGCTATACAGCGATGTCTCCGTTCGTGTTCAGTCATCATCGCAGCCCGATTATGACATTATTTTTGACGACATTGCGGTGCCTAGAGTGCTCATCCCGATGAACGTGTCAACGATGTTACATCGTAGCGGGCAAGGCGCAGTTTACGGTGTTCGTCAGGTACGTTGGGAAGTGGTGAATGAACAAGGCGTCATAGTGCAAAGCACGGATCAAGAGACCTACATACCGGCATCGGAGCATGAGGGGCTAAGGGTAAGAGTGACGGTCACGTACTTGGATGAGAACGATGTCGTTCTGGTTGAGGCGTCACATTTGAGCGAAGTGATAGCCCCTGCGTTTGCTTCCCAACCGATAGAGCAATTAGCGCTTAATCTGAGTCTTAAACTTGTGCCTGATGGCGTGTCCGTAGGGACAACCATCGGTTTGACCGATTCAGACATGGCCGTAATCGAAGCCAGTTCGCTTGTGCCACAGTATCAATGGCAGCGGGGGGATGTTGGGGATTGGCGTGAGATCGCTGGGGCAACGGGCGCCAACTATACCGCACAAAACAGCGATGAAGACCAGCGTCTTAGAGTCGTGGTGACTTTTGCAGACGGCGGTGTGACGTTACCGTTCAGCAGTATGCCAAGTGCTATGGTGCAGGCTAAACCGTCAATAGAGCCGATGGATTTGTACCTCAGCTTTAATCGAGATACGAATTTGTTATCGTTAACGTCGATTTCACAGCAGAAACTGGCGCAGTTTGTCACGCAGCATGACTTAATCAATCCTACCTACCAATGGCTACGCATCTCCCCCTCTGGCACTTTTGATAGAGATGCCCTTGAAGTCGGTACGGAACCGAGCGGTTATACCCTGGTGAAGCCCGATGATGAAGGGGTACGCCACGGACTGCGTATCATACTAGAGGTACGGAATACTGCTGAGAAAATCCCTTTGTATTCGATCATCACCCCGGCCTGGGATGGTGATATCGATACTAGCGATGGCAGCGATTTGCAGATAGCGCTGGAAGTCTTGCGTTACCCAGATGTGATTGAGATTTTGGGCAGTGACCCAGCTTATGCGGGCGCCACGTTGTCAGCCAAATTGAGTGGCTCCATCCCAGAGCGTGATTTCGTGCTTGAAGATGTCACATACGGCTGGTCAGTTAATGGCGGGGCGGCGACGCCAGGCATTATCGATTATGTCGTTCAAGAGTCTGATACTGGCTCGGTGACAGTGACAGCCAACTATAATGGCAGCGGCCTGCCTGATATCTCCTACTCCCTGATGTCAACGCCTCGGTTGATTTCCAACGCGGATCTGCCAGATGACTTTAGTTGGGAGGTGTATGGCTTTACCTCAGATATCGACCCGCGACGCGTTGGTCAAGCGTTAACCGTTGCTCATCGTCTGATTGATACCAACACAGAATCCATCCGCTACCAGTGGTATCGCTTGAGTGCGCTAGGTGAAAAGATGGATGCTAACACCGAGATGAGTGGTGCCAGTGGTTCAATTTATACCCCAGTGGCTGACGATGTGGGTTATTTCATTGGTGTTGAGGCGACCTTAACTGTGGACACGGGTATTGAGTCAGTGGTGCTTTCCGATAGCGCTGTCACCACTTCAATGATTGTAGAGCAGCCCGCTGATGGCGCCGTGTTGTTAACGGCTCAGATAACACCGGCCACCTTGTATCAAGACAGTGTGCTTGACTATATTCCAGTGCTGACGGTGGGGGGCACTCAGTACACCGATGCGGAGGCCAAAAACCGATTGACCGCTACTTGGTTCCATGCCGATGACAGGGACGACTTTGGCAGTAGTTTGGCCACCGAATTTGCTGGCGCCAACGTCTATGGCGATGGTACGCCCAATTTAACAAACTTAGCTGGCCGCTATATCGGGTTGACCTTGGTGTATGACGCAGACGGCTCACAAGAGACAAACTATCAGATAGTGTCAACGACGCCGGTACGGGCAGGTAATGCGCCAGCTGAACACGAGTCATGGTATAGCGTCATTGACCTTGAGCCTAAAGCGGATGATGGCTCGGCGATTATCAACTCCCAAGGCGTGCTCATCTCGGCTGGTGATGGTGAAACGGTGGCAGAGGATGCTGTGGATGCGAGTGGTAACCCTACCTACACCGTCACCTATGGTTACGCCAGTGATATATCTCAGTATGAGTTTTTTGATTCCACCGCATTGATGCTTGATACGTACCCGTCTACCGAGTCGGTGATAGTCAGCGCCACCCAGTCACGGCCTGATGGGACTGATAAGCGTACGTTAGACCCTAAGACGTTCTCTGTATCGACAGACCCACTGTATGCGGCTATTCGTGGTGTGCCTGCGCCTGTCTTGGCCTTTGATGAGGTGCTGCACCCTGATGACACTGTTGTCTTGGTCAATGCAGCGCAAATAGCCACCGCGCTTGAGGCCGCGCAAGCCGCGTTGGATACGGCGCTAAATCAGACTAATACCCTTGAGGTGGCGTATGAGTGGCAGCGCAGCACCGACAATGGAGCTAGCTGGCCGGCAGTGTTTGCGCTTGATGATTATGTAGAGTTAACCAGTGACTTACTCAATGCTGAGCTTGGCACGCCTTTTACTACGGGTGATATGTACCGTTTAGTGTTGCGCTTGACCAATAGTGTGACCAGTGAAGCCGATGAGAAGGAGAGTAATGTCACCGGCGAGGTGGATGCGGCTACGGCGACTAACTATGGTATCGCCGTGATTGACTTCCCTGTGCCGCGGGTCGGCATTAATGCCGCTATCGAGACGCAGCTCACCAGCGATGGCATAGATGTGAGTTACGACAGTCGCACGCTGGAGTGGCATTTACTGAGTGCCGATGGCAGTCAGTTGCTTAGCAGCCCGGCAAGCAGCTATACCCCGCAAAGCAGTGATGTAGGCAACTTGCTGCGTGTGTGTGTCAGCTACGACAGAGTTGTTGTAGGTGTTACACAGCAGCTCATCAAGCGCTGTTTTGACAGCGCGCCGATTGAGCAATCCTTTACCTCAGATGAACTCACTGATGCCATTAACGATTTGCAAGGTCAGATTGCCTTGGTTCCTAACGAGGTATCTGAGGGAATGGAAGTGCGCTTAAGCGATGCGACCAAGGCCCTGATCACCCAGATTGAAAACACCGGTGTCACGGTTGACTTGAAATGGCAACTTGGCACGCCGTCCTCGTGGTCAGATACGGGATACACGGGTGACAGTTATCTTACCCAAGCTGGCGATGCGACTAATCAAGCTCGGGTTGTTGTGACATTGAGTGTGTCTGGTGAGAGTGATGAGCGCTACGGCACTAGCAGTGTGATTACGGCGAATCCTGATGATCTTGAGTTATTTACGTTGTACCTGCAGTTTAACCGTATCTCGAACGTATTAAGCCTGACTGAGGTATCGAGCACTCGCATTGATAAGCTGGTGTCTGATATGGGGCTAACCAGTAGCGATATCAGTTACCAGTGGTATCGCATTCCTGAGGGTGGCTCGATAGCACAAGGCGGCGAAGAGCTTGACACAGAGGCAAGTCAATTATTGAGTGACCCCGAGGATGTGGGTAAGCAGCATGCCTTGAGCGTCACGCTAACGAGTGGTGACGTGCAGCTGTTCTCCGCTTACACCCCAGCGTGGGATGGTAATACCGACCTC
>CEVA01036449.1_pt1 | contig 23437 bp, 15 predicted proteins | sample 361521 | NCBI WGS metagenome assembly CEVA01 (sample SAMEA2622823, study PRJEB7988) | marine metagenome | isolation source: saline water (ENVO:00002010), including
GCCGGTGTGGAACGTCCTCATGGTCAGCTGGGTGCCTGGCTCGCCGATGCTCTGGGCGGCGATGATGCCCACGGCCTGCCCCATCTCCACCGTCAGTCCGGTGGCTGGCAGACGGCCGTAGCAGGCCTGACAGACGCCCCGGTGGGCTTCGCAGGTCAGCGGTGAGCGTACGGGTACTTCCGTTACGCCCGCATCTACCAGCGTCTGTCCTATCTCCAGGTCAATCTCCTGGTTCCGTTCCAGCAGAATCTCACCGGTCTCCGGGTGGGGCACCGGCGCCGCTGCCAGTCTGCCGGTGATACGCTCCGGCAGAGTCTTGTTGCCTTCGTCTTCTGGCCTGGGGGTTATCCAGTAGGAGTCGAAGGTCCCGCAGTCCTCTTCAAGGATGATTACCTCTTGGGCGATGTCGATCAACCGCCGGGTCAGGTAACCGCTGTCGGCTGTTCTAAGGGCTGTATCGGCCAGACCCTTCCTGGCTCCGTGGGTGGAGATGAAGTACTCCAGGGCGGTGAGGCCCTCACGGAAACTGGACTTGATGGGCAGGTCGATGATGCGTCCCTTGGGGTTGCTCATCAGGCCGCGCATGCCGGCCATCTGTTTGATCTGGGAGATGTTGCCCTTGGCGCCGGATACGGCCATGACCGCGATGCCGCCGTAGTTGGTCAGTTCTTCCTGTACCAGCTCGGTGGTCTCGTCAGAGGCCTTGGTCCAGGCGTCAACAGCCTTGTCGTAGCGCTCATCTTCGGAGATGAGGCCGGACATATATTGTTCTTCGTAGTCGTTCACCAGGCCGGTTGCTGCGTCCAGGATTCCCTGTTTCCGGGAGGAGACCTGGATGTCGTTGATGGCGATGGTGATACCCGACGTGGTGGCGTAATGGAACCCCAGGTCCTTGATGCTGTCCAGCACGCTGGCAGTCTCTTCGTTGCTCAACTGCCGGTACAGGGAGGCGGTCAGGTCCTTCAGGGCGTTCCGGTCCATAAGAATGTTCTGGTAGCCGATCTTCTCGGGCAGGATCTCGTTGAAGATCATCCGGCCCAAGGTGGTTTCCAGCCATTCCCCGTCGTGATGCCTGACTTCCCTCACGTGGATGGGAGCGTGCAGGTCTATGAGGTCGGACGCGTGGGCGAGCCGGGCCTCGTCGAAGTCATTGAACTTGCTGCCCACGCCCTCACTGGTTTCCCTGATTTCGGTCAGGTAGAAGCAGCCCAGCACCATGTCCAGAGTGGGCGCGACCAGCGGGTCACCCGAAGCGGGCGACAGCATGTTGTGGGTGCTGAGCATGGCCTCTTTGGCCTCCAGCACCGCCATGCGTGAGAGGGGAACGTGAACCGCCATCTGGTCTCCGTCGAAGTCCGCGTTGAAGGCGGAACAGACCAACGGGTGGATCTGGATGGCGTTACCTTCAATCAGCACCGGCATGAAGGCCTGGATACCCAGCCTGTGCAGTGTGGGAGCACGGTTGATCAGCACCGGGCGGTCCTTGATGACATCTTCCAGGATGTCCCAGACCTCGCCTCGAGCCCGTTCCACCATGCGCTTGGCGTTCTTGATGTTGGGGGCGATGCCCAGTATCACCAGACGGTGCATGACGAAGGGTTTGAACAGCTCCAGGGCCATGCGCTTCGGCAGGCCGCACTCGTTCATCTTGAGCTCGGGGCCCACCACTATGACCGAGCGTCCGCTGTAGTCCACCCGCTTGCCCAGCAGGTTCTGGCGGAAACGGCCCTGTTTGCCGCGCAGCAGGTCGGACAGGGACTTTAGCTTGTGGTTGTGGCTGCCCTGGATGGGGCGGCCGCGGCGGCCATTGTCGATCAGTGCGTCGACGGCCTCCTGCAGCATCCGCTTTTCGTTGCGGATGATGATTTCGGGGGCGCCCAGGGACATCAGCCGCTTCAAACGGTTGTTGCGGTTGATCACCCGGCGGTAGAGGTCGTTCAGGTCGCTGGTGGCGAACCGCCCGCCGTCCAACTGCACCATGGGGCGCAGTTCGGGGGGCAGCACGGGCAGCACCGAGAGGATCATGTCCTCGACCCGGTTGCCGCTGTTGCGGAACGACTCGATGACTCGCAGGCGTTTGATGGCCTTCTTCCGGCGCTGGCCGGAGGTGGCGTGCATCTCGGTGATGAGCTCGTCCCTGAGGGCCTCCAGGTTGGTGGTCTTCAGGATGGCCATGATGGCTTCGGCGCCCATGCCGGCTTCGAAGACATCGCCGTAGGCCTCTTTCAGTTCCCGGTAGCGGGACTCGGCGATGAGCTTGTGGACCCGCAGGTCTTCCAGCTCGTCGATGGCCGCTTTGTACTGCTCTTCCAGCTGGCCTTCTTCGGTGGCCAGTTGTTCGTTGATGGCGTCGATCTCGACCTGGATGGCCACCGGGTCCATCTCGACTTCCTCTTCCTCGTCGAAGACAGGTGCGGCGGCGGCTTCGGTGTCTCCAGCGTCCGTTTCCGCCGCGGTTTCCACTTCGGCCACGGGCTCTTCGGTGGCTGCCTCGTCAACAGGTGTATCACCTGCTTCCTCGGCGGCGTCATCTTGGGCCGGTTCGCCCTCTCCGGAGACATCCTCACCCAGGCGGACTTTCAGGGCATTGACGCGGGCTTCCGCCTGGCGGCGGGCCTTACGCAGTTCCAGGTCGAACTTGGCCTGTTCCAACTCCAGCGCTTCCTGACGGACGTCTTCGTCCACAGACACGATTATGTGTTGGGCGAAGTAGAGCACCCGTTCCAGGTTGCGGGGAGAGAGGTCCAGCAGCAGACCGAGCCGGCTGGGGGTGGTCTTGCTGAACCAGATGTGGGCGACGGGCGCGGCCAAGCGGATGTGGCCCATGCGCTCCCGGCGTACCTTGGAGCGGGTCACCTCCACCCCGCAGCGGTCGCAGACCACGCCGCGGTAGCGGATGCGCTTGTATTTGCCGCAGAAGCACTCCCAGTCCTTGGTGGGTCCGAACAGCCGCTCACAGAACAGGCCGTCCTTCTCCGGACGCAGGGTGCGGTAGTTGATGGTCTCAGGCTTGGTTACCTCACCGTGGGACCAGTTAAGAATCTGCTCGGGGGACGCAATGGAGATGCGGATCGCATTGAAATTGGTCCCCGGAGTTTCCGCCCTGTCTGCCATCCTGACCATTAGATCGTCTCCAGCGCTTGGAATAGGTCTGACTCATCGGTGATGCCCTGGGTGAGGGGTGGCCGTTGTTCCTCGTTCAACAGCTCAACCGCCAGGCCGAGGCTCTGGAGTTCCTTGAGCAGTACGTTGAAGGATTCCGGCACGCCCGGCTGCCCGATGGGCTCACCCTTGACGATCGCCTCATAGGTCTTCACGCGTCCGGCCACGTCGTCCGACTTGACCGTCAGCACTTCTTGCAGGTTGTACGCGGCGCTATAGGCCTCCAGCGCCCAGACTTCCATCTCACCGAAGCGCTGTCCGCCGAACTGGGCTTTGCCGCCCAAAGGCTGCTGGGTGATCATGGAGTAGGGGCCGGTGGAGCGCGCGTGAATCTTGTCCTCAACCAAGTGGATGAGCTTCAAGATGTAGATGTTGCCCACCGTGACCAGCTGGTCAAAGTTCTCTCCGGTCCGTCCGTCGCTGAGTTCGAACTTGCCGAAGGTGGGCGGTGCGATGCGCTTTTCCCGGTGTACGCCCAGGGCGGCTTCGTGCATGTCCTCAAGGGTCATGCCCTTGGTATCCACTCCGGCTTCATCGGTCAGCCACATGCGCAGGCAGGCCTCGCGGGCCGCGCCTATGTTGGATTCGTCGAATATCTCCCTGGGGTTGTAGCCCTTCTCTTCCAGCCAGCGGTCAACCTGGGGGTAATCAACCTCAGGTGTTCCATCGACCGGCCCCATGTGGGATGCGCCTGCCTGTTCGGTGAACCAGACGCGGGCCAGGGCGTCCTCAATGGAGGAGTCCCCCGCTCCGTCGAACACCGGAGTGTTGGCGCGGAAGTTCAGGCCGCGGGCGGCCCAACCCAGGTGGGTCTCCAGCACCTGGCCCAGGTTCATCCGGGAAGGCACGCCGATGGGATTCAAGATGATGTCCACCGGGGTACCGTCCGCCAGGTACGGCATGTCTTCTTCGGGGAGGATGCGGGCTACCACACCCTTGTTGCCGTGGCGTCCGGCCATCTTGTCGCCCACGGATATCTTTCGGGTCTGGGCGATCCAGACGCGGACGGCCTCGTTCACGCCTGGGGAAAGGTCGTCCCGGTTCTCGCGGGTCAGCACCTTAACGTCGATGACTTTGCCCCGTTCGCCGTGGGGCACCCGCAGGGAGGTGTCCTTAACGTCGCGGGACTTTTCACCGAAGATGGCGCGCAGGAGTTTCTCCTCGGCGGTAAGTTCGGTCTCACCCTTAGGTGTGACCTTGCCCACCAGGATGTCTCCGGGGCCGACGTCGGCGCCGACGCGGATGATGCCGCGCTCGTCCAGGTCCCGGAGGCTGGTCTCGCCCACGTTGGGGATGTCCCTGGTTATCTCCTCGGGGCCGAGTTTGGTCTCCCGGGCCTCCATCTCATGTTTTTCGATGTGAATGGAGGTGAAGTAATCGTCGCGGTAGAGACGCTCGCTGACGATGATGGCGTCTTCGTAGTTGTAGCCCTCCCAGGACATGAAGGCCACCAGTACGTTCTGGCCCAGGGCCAGTTCGCCGTGGTCGGTGGAGGAGCTGTCGGCCAGGACGCTGCCGACCTCCACCACGTCGCCCTTGGTGGCGATGGGGCGCTGGTCGAAACAGGTCCCCTGGTTGGTCCGGGAGAACTTGATCAGCGGATGGGCGAATTCCTCGCCGTTCTCGTCAGTCACGATGATCTCGCGGCCGCTGACCGAGGTCACCACGCCGTCGATCTCGGATGTGACCAGCTGGCCGCTGTCCCGGGCAACCCGGCTTTCGATGCCGGTACCCACCACCGGGGCCTGGGCCCGCAGCAATGGGACGGCCTGACGCTGCATGTTGGAACCCATGAGGGCCCGGTTGGCGTCGTCATGTTCCAAGAATGGGATCAGGGCCGCGGAGACACTCATGATCTGCATGGGCGATACGTCCATGTAGTCGATGAGGTCGGCGGGCTCCTGGATGTAGTTCTCACCCACCCTCAGTTCGACCCTGTCTTGGATGAACTGGTTCAGGTGGTCCAAGTCCGCGTTGGCCTGGGCCACGCGGTAGTCCTCTTCCTGGTCCGCAGACAGGTAGATGACATTCTCATCTCCCTGGGCGACGAAGGGCAATACGTGAATCTCGGTGCCATTGGGGAGCGCTTTGATGGCGTTGATCTTGTTGGCGCCGATGGCCCGGCCCTTGCCGACGATGGTCTTACCGTCGCTGGCGAGAATGGCCTCGGTCACCGTCCGGCCCTTCAGGTCGTCGGAGTCGTTGGGCAGGGTGTTGAAAACCTTCCTGTATGGCGACTCGATGAAGCCGTAGGGGTTGATCCTGGCGTAGGATGCCAGGGAGCTGAGCAGGCCGATGTTGGGACCCTCAGGGGTCTCGATGGGACAGATCCGGCCGTAGTGGGAGAAGTGGACGTCACGCACGTCGAACCCGGCCCGTTCCCTGGAGAGACCTCCGGGGCCCAGGGCGGAGAGGCGGCGCTTGTGGGTCAACTCGGCCAGAGGGTTGGTCTGGTCCATGAATTGGGACAGCTGGGAGCCGCCGAAGAATTCGCGCACAGAGGCGACCACCGGGCGGATGTTCACCAGACCTTGGGGCGCGGCGACTTCGGGGTCGACCAGCGTCATCTTCTCTTTGACCATGCGCTCCATTCGGAGCAGTCCGACACGCACCTGGTTCTGGACCAGTTCGCCCACTGCCCGGACGCGGCGGTTGCCCAGATGGTCAATGTCATCGGGGTGGCCTTCGCCCTGGTTGATGCGGATCATGGTGCGGATGACCGAGATGATGTCTTCTATGGTCAGGGTCATCAGCTCGTTGTTGCCGGCCTGTCCGAGGCGGCGGTTCAGCTTGTAACGGCCAACGCGGCCCAGGTCGTAGCGGCGGGCGCCAAAGAACAGGTTCCTTATTAATGTGCGGGAGTTCTCCAGGCTGGGCGGTTCACCGGGCCTGAGGCGGCGGTAGAACTCAATCTGGGCGGCGGCGATGCGGCGGGCCGCTTCGACATCGTACTCCTTGTCTTCGTGGAGCCACTCCCAGAGGGACCGCAGGTCTTCCTCTTTGAAGTTCAGGTCCTTGGGGTCAAGGACAGGGTCCTTCTCGATGGTGGTTTCCATGTAACGATGGTTTTCATCGTTATCAATGTCTGAGAACAGGGCCAGCATCTCGTCGTCGTCGGACACGCCGAGGGCGCGCAGGAACGTGGAGGCCGAAACCTTGCGCTTCCGGTCCACCTTGACGGAAAGAATGTCCTTGGAACTGGTCTCGAACTCCAGCCAGGCACCCCGGGAGGGAATCAGCTTGGCGAAGCAGAGGTTCCGGTTGGTTACGGCGTTCCGCTCCAGGACAAAGTAGATGCCCGGAGAGCGGACCAATTGGCTTACCACGACGCGCTCGGCGCCGTTTATGATAAAGGTACCGTTATTGGTCATCATGGGTATGTCGCCCATGAAGATCTCTTGTTCTTTAATCTCGCCGGTCTCTTTCATTACCAGGCGAGTCTTTACATAGAGGGGCTGGGAGTAGGTGATCTCCCGCTCCTTGCTCTCCTGGGGAGAGTATTTGGGCTCCCGGAAATAGTGCTCTAGGAAATGGAGCTCGTACTTCTTGCCGGTGTAATCCGCTATGGGGGAAATTTCCTGATATACTTCGATCAACCCCTCGGCGGTCAACCAGTCCCAGGACTGAATCTGACTTTGAATCAGGTTCGGGACATCAAGAATCTGGGGGATTTTTGCGTAGGTCTTAACATCGGGCAGTTGCATAGCTTGCCCTTTAAGAGCAGGAGACAAAGCCATATACGGTTCTCCTTAACGAGAGTAAACGGGTGTGGCCGGGCGGCCGGATATACGGAGCGCGAAGTTATGTAGCGAAAAGGGATGCGGAGGATGGGTACCGGCGAATATGCTGGGCGTGTTTATCACGTGATACATGTGTTGCGTAAATTACGATTATACAAGAATTTGAGACAAAGTCAATGTAATTTGCCCTGAATTTATGAAATTTACCAACTTCGATTCAGGGTTTTCTATTTTCCGCCCCATCTTTCAATATCGTTGGCCGGTGGGCTATTATCTCCGAAGGCCGATTTCACGGACCGATTTTTCTAGGACTGCTGTAACCAATACTTCATGGCAAGCTTCAGCCTAAAACCGTCCGACCTGGTGCTCGCCGGCCGGCCTGTGCATTATGCGTGGGTCATAGTGGTTGTCGCTTCAACCATGCGGCTGTTCAGTTCCTCCTTCCGCTCCTCATCCAGCATCCTTATCCCCCGTCTGGTTGACTCCTTTGGCTGGAGTTACGGCGCCGTGGGACTTGGCTTCTCCATCCAGTGGATAGTTTCAGGGTTGTTTGGCCCACCTGCAGGATGGATGGGCGACCGCTACGGTGTCCGTTGGACAATGACATTGGGAGCGGTGCTCTTCATCGTCGGCATGGTGCTCACGGGTCTGATGCGAGAACTCTGGCAGTTCTATCTGTTCTTCGGCGTGATTCTCAGCGCCTCGATGGGCATATTCCAAGTGCCGCTCACCGCCGCGGTCACTCTCTGGTTCCGCCGGCATCTGGGCACCGGTATGGGGCTTTTGCAGTCGTCCCAGGGCATCGGCCCCCTGGTGGCCGTGCCCATCATGTTGTTGGTGATTCACCTCTTCGGAGGCGGGATTGACGGTGTCAGAGCGGCGTTCTGGATACCGGGCCTGGGGGGAGGTGTGATACTGCTGCTCTTGGTCCGCTTCTTCTATAACGAGCCCGCCCAGATCGGCATGCGTCCCTTTGGCGCTCCGGACGATGAACCCATCAAGGTCACGCAAGGCGGGGATATCGCCAAGGTACGCACCAAGGTCTTCTTGAAGCAGGCCCAGCGGACCAGCGCCTTCTGGAACCTGATCGGTATCCACTTCTGGGGCTGCGCCGGACACGCCATCATCCTGGTCTATCTGGTGGCGATGGCCGAGGACGAAGGCGTTTCCAAGGGTATGGCCGCCGGCGCCTTTGTGACCATGACCGTAACCAGCACCGTTACCCGGTTCGCGGTGCCCATCGTGGCCGAGCGTATGGGCAGCAAGCCGGCCATGGCCGGTTGTTTCTTCCTCCAGGTGGCGCCCATAGTTCTACTCTTCTTTGCCCAAGAAGCCTGGCACTTCTATCTGTTCGCAGTGCTTTTCGGCATCGGTTTCGGCGGGGAGATGAGCGCCTTCCCAATCATCAACCGCCAGTACTACGGCAGTGGGCCCATCGGCACCACCTACGGCTACCAGATGATGGGCGCGGGTGTGGGGATGGCTGTCGGCGCGTTGGTTGGCGGCCAACTCCGGGACTGGACCGGCAACTTCGATGTCACCATGGGCCTATCCTTGGTACTGAGCCTGATCGGCGTCCTGAGCATTCTCATTCTCCCCACCACCAAGAAAGAACTGCTGCCAGACTGGGAGGACCAGTTGCCCCGGGAAGCCGTTCCCGCCCCTGCCCCGGCCGGCGACGACGATTAGCCTCTTTTTCGTCGGCCTCCCACACTTGTGCCACGCCTCCGGCTATGTGCTAAACTCCGTTATCAATTCTGGGGATGGCCTGTTGGCAGGACCAATGTCCCCGGGCTTCTGGATTTATAGGAGGGCAGAATCATGCTGGACGTGGTTATCAGAGGCGGACAAGTAGTAACTCCCATGGGTGTCGGCGAATGGGACGTCGCCATCCAGGGTGAAAAGATTGTGGCAGTGGCAGCTCCCGGGACACTGACCGACGAGGTTGGCAGGGTGATCGACGCCACCGGTATGGTGGTCGTTCCCGGCGGGATCGAGCCCCATGCCCACATCTCCGCGCCCATCATGGGCCATGGCGACTTGAAGACCGCCCCTCCGCCCGAGGTCAGCAGGGCCGCTCTCTTCGGCGGTACAACGACACTGTTGGACTTCGCCATCCAATACCCCGGGATAGACATTCCACAGGCGATCGCCGAGCGCACCAACGAATGGCAGGGCAACTCCTACGCTGACTATGCCCATCACCTGATGCTCTTGGGCGCCATTCCGCCGGAGATTCTCGGGTCCATCCATGAGGCGGTGGAAGAGGGGTTTCCCACCATCAAGATTTTCACCACCAACATCCGTCCTCCTGCCACCACCGGCGAACCGCGGATGGTTGGCACCGGACACCTCCACGACCTGATGGAGGAGATTCAAAGGCTAAATGCCATGCTCTTGGTCCACTCTGAGGACGATGACATGGTCCAGCACATGTATCAGAAGCTGGCCAGGGAGGAGCGGACCGAGTGGTACAACATGCACCTGGTCCATAGCGCCGAGTCCGAGGATGTCTCCTTCCGCCGGGTGCTCCGCGTCGCCGAGTGGACGGGCGCTCCGGTCTACTTTGTCCATGTCAGCGCGAGCCAGGGCCTGAATAATATCTTGGAAGCCCGGGCCGATGGCCGACCGGTCTATGGCGAGACCCTCCATAACTACTGTTGCTTTGGCGCGGAGAATTACAAAGAAGAGAACGGCATGAAGTATCACACCTATCCTTCTTTGAAGTCCGAGGACGACCGCCAGGCACTGTGGCGGGGTATCGTGAATAACGGACTCAGCACAATGGCCACCGACGAGTACTGCACCTCTTGGGAGACCAAGATTTCAGGCCGCACGGTGGCCGACGTGACCGGTGGCCACAACGGTGCCGAGGCCCGCATGGGCGTCACCTACAGCGAAGGCGTCTCCCGCCGGGGCATGACACTGCAACGCTATGTTGATGTGACCTCAGCCAACGCCGCCAAGATCATGGGTCTCTACCCCCGCAAGGGCGTCTTGGCCCCCGGCAGCGACGCGGACATCGCGCTCATTGACACCAACTTTAAGCGCAAGTTGACCATGGACGACTTCCACATCTCCGACTACAGCATCTGGGAGGGCTTCGAGGCCGACGGTTGGCCGGTGACCACCCTGCTGCGCGGCAATGTGGTGGTGGACAACCGTGAGTTCAAGGCCGTGGCCGGCAGCGGACAGTTCATCCCCCGCAAGGTCAACACGGACGTGACCAATCGCCCCGTAGCCTAACCGCCGGCACAGCCGGGTTTCCATGGGGTTGTCGACCTGGGCCGGCTGGTCTTTCTATCCGGGAGGTGGTTTATGACTGGGTCCAACGATGCGACTGATGCCAAGCGGGAGCGGCTGCGGAGTTTGATCCCCGCCGGTGGAGGGGACGGCCCCACCCAGGGCGTGAACCACATCGCGGTGTTCGCCAAGGACCTGGAGGCTACGGCCCAGTTCTACGGCGAAGTCATGGATATGCCGGTGATCAGCGTCACTGCCAACCGGGATGTACAAGAATCGACCCACATGAACGTGGCAATCGGGAACGGCATGGCGCTGTCCTTCTTCGATTTTCCCCACGTGCCCAGGCTCCAAAGACGGGCCCCTGAGGGCGTAGGGAACGTGATGCACGTGGCCTTGCCCATCGAGCAGCAGGCCTTTCAGCGGATAAAGGGGCGCTTGGACCAGCGGAAGGTCAAGTACGATGAAGTGGGCGGCTCGATATACGTCAAAGACCGCAACGGCCTGGGCATCGAACTGATGCCCTACAACTAGCCCTTGAGCCATTAAATCCATTCCCCCTTCTGGGAAGGTTAGGATGGGGGTGCTGGCCCTTGATTAGATCGTAACAACAAGAAAGAGCGTCCCATTCATCGGGACGCTCTTTCTTGTTGTTCTCGTATAACTCCTTACGTCTGCCCCACAAACTGTCCCTCTCTAAAGGCGGCCGGTGATACTCCGAACTGTTCCTTGAAGGCACGGGAAAAGTGGGTGCGGCTGTTGAACCCCTCCCGGCGGGATACCTCCTGTACGGACGGCCCGTCGTTCTTGCGTAAAAGTTCCGCTGCCTTCCTTATACGTATGTTGTGCACGAAGTTTATGGGTGTGGAGCCAAAGGCTTCCCGGAACCGCTCCGCGAACACCGACCGGCTTATGATCGCGTGGTCGGCCAGGGAGTCCACAGTGTGGGCGGCTTCGGGGTTCTCAAAGATGGCGTCCACTGCATGGGACAGGTTTGGGTCTTCCCGTCCGGGGAGCCAGGGCAGCCTTCCGTCGGCCTGTTCACTCAGGTTCCTTAACAGGTATACGATGCACTGGGTCATCAAGGCCCTGGTGAGGGCCACGCTGCCCTCTGTGGCGCCGCCCTGTTCGGCCAGTATCCCCTCAAAAGCGCTCCTTACCTGGGGATAGTCTGACAGGTCGGCGACGATCACCTCGTCCAGCCTCCGGAACAGGCCCAGGGTGTCCCCGTAGGTCACGTTCACCATGCCGCAGGCCACTCGGAACTCGGCGGACGCCGGCGCGCCGGCGATCAACCGGACGATGCCATCTCCCGACGGGGGAGTTTCGATGGTCCTTTCGTCCTGGACGTCCCGGCCGCATTCCAGGGTGTGTTTGGCGTCGTGGGGCACGACTGCCAGGGAAAAACGCTCCAGGGGATAGGTACGTCCGTCGGGGACACGCAGTAACCCACTTCCCTGCATCACGAAATGGAACATCACATGGGGCGGTCCGGGCAAGTTGGAGCGCCATCCCGAACTCACCAAGCAGGTGGCGAAGGGTTCGGAGTGGACGACTATGTAGTCGAGTAGTTTGTCGAGAAGCATCGTGTTCGTCCTAGCTGGGCACCGGCATATCGGATACCGGACGATGTAAGACGTTTCGCAGACCACTACAGACGTGGGCCTGCATATTATACCTGTATGGCGCCGGTGTACAAAAAATTTTAGTTTCCGGCGCGGTAACAAGGGAGAGGAAACGATGGACTTCAATAAACAAGACACCGCATTGGTAATCACGGACCCTCAGAACGACTTTCTCAGCCCGGAGGGCGTTACCTGGGGGCTGGTGGGCGCCAGCGTCGAGGCCAACGGGACGGTCGGTCACATCGAAGACCTGTTCAAGGCTGCCAAGTCGAAGGATTACAACGTCTTCATCTCGCCCCATTACTACTACCCCACGGACCGGGGTTGGCAGTTCGGCGGTACCGTCGAGAACATGATGCACGAGATCAACATGTTTGACCGCAAGGGCGCTCTGACCACCGATGGCCTGAAGGGCTCGGGAGCCGACTGGCTGGAGCAGTACAAGCCCTACATAGAAGACGGCAAGACCGTGGTGGCCAGCCCACACAAGGTCTACGGACCTGAGAGCAACGACCTGGTTTTGCAGCTTCGCAAGCAGGGAATTTCCAAGGTGATCCTGGCCGGAATGTCGGCCAACTTTTGTACCGAGGGCCACATGCGCGAGCTGCTGGAACAGGGGTTCGAGGTCGCAGTGGTGGCGGATGCCACGGCTGCGGCGGTCCATGAGCAATTGGGAGACGGTTACCAGACCGCGCTGACCAATTTCCGCTATATGGCCGGGGCGGTGTTGAGCACCGAAGAGGCGGTTTCGGCCATTTCCTAGTGAGACACAAAGGGAGACACAAAAACCGGCTGGAAACTAAAAAGGGGCGTCCCGATGACCGGGACGCCCCTTTTTGTGCTTGCGTGTCGCTAGATGCTTACCCGGTAAAGGCGCCGATCTTTTGCAGGATGCGGGCCAGCTCGGCGACACCCTTGCGGATGGTGTCCGGTGACGGGTGCCCGAAGCAGAGCCGGATATAGTTGGACCCTTCGCCGGTGGGTGAGAACTGGGAGCCGTTGTAGTAGCTGACGCCCTCTTCGAAGACCTGCTCTTGCACCGCGGCCAGGTCCGTGCCCTCGGGGAACTTGACCCAGATGTAGAGACCGCCTTTGGGGACGGACCAGGAGACGTTGGAGCCGAAGTTCTCACCCAATGCAGACACCATGGCATCGCGCTTCACCTGCAATGCCTGGTTCTGGATCTCGATGTGCTGGCCCAGATTGCCCTTCATTATCTCGGCGATGGTCAGGGCGGTGAACTGGCTCACTGCGCCGCCGGACTTGAAGCTCCAGGCCCGGGCGATGACCGGCTTGGGGGCCACCAGATAGCCCATCCGCATGCCGGGGGCGATGATCTTGGAGAAGGACCCGCAGTACACCACCCGGCCGGTGTCGTCCAGGGAGTGGAAGGAGGTGACGTCTTCCCCCTCGAAACGCAGGTCGGCGTAGCAGTCGTCCTCGAAGACGGCGACGCCGTGTTTGCCGGTGATATCCAGCACCTGCTTGCGGCGCTCCAGGGACATGGTCCAGCCCAGGGGGTTCTGGAAGGCGGGGATGGTGTAGAGGTACTTGACCTTCTTGCCCTTGCCCAACTGTTCGGTTATCACCTTGTCCAGGTCCTCGGGGATGATGCCGTCGTCGTCGCACTTGACCCCCACCACGTCGGCCCCGTAGCGGCGCATTTGGTTCAGGGTGCCCAGGTAGACAAACTCCTCCACCAGGACCACGTCGCCGGGGTCGGTGAGGGCCTGGATCAGGATGCCGATGGCCTCGCCGGAACCTGAGGTCAGCACCATGTCGTCGGCGGTGACCTTCATGTTCCGCTCCCGTTGCAGCTTTTCCGCCACCAGTTGGCGCAGCTCGGGGTCGCCGGAGGGGCTGGAGTAGTAGGCCAGATCCCGGCCTTCCCGCTCGAAGCCGGTCCGGACAGCCTCGATCAGGTCATCAAGGGGCAGGTTATCCGGGTCGGGATAGGCCACGGCGAAATCGTACTTGGAGTGGCGTACGCTGCCCGGAGGGGTCTCCCGAGACGCGGCGGAGAAAAGGCTGTCGTAGCTGAATTGTTCGGCCATGGTCTACTCCCTGTTGGTGTCGGTACTCTGGTTGGGGTGGAAATCCCCCTTGGTCTACCTTTGCGAAAGGGGGAGACCTATTCCAATTCTTCTTGTTCCACTGAGCTCGGGGTTTTCCGGTGGTAAATCCCCCCTTTCATAAAGGGGGCTAGGGGGATTTTCCTCACTTCGCCCAAGCCGAAGTTAACTAATACAACCCCTCATCATCAAAGAAACCGACGTTGGCGTCGGGGCTCTCCTGGCCCATGATGTGGGCGGTGTGCAGTATACCCGCCCTGGTCCAGAGCACCAAAATGGCCCGGTCCATGAGGTTCTTGGGCAGGTTGATCCTTCTCCCGTGTTTCACCGCCAGAAATTCGGCATGACCCACGGCGAAGTACTCTTCCATGAAGGGTGTCGGCTCGGCTTCGGATGATGCCAGTTCCAGTATCTCAACCGGCGCTTCCCCGCAGGTCATCTCTGGGTTTTCCTCGGCCATCTTGAGGAAACGGGCTTCATCCTCCGCGCTTAACGGTTCAGGCATGGGAGTCGGCCCGCCTGAGAAGGATATTTTTGAAGTTTCGCATCTTTACGCCTGGTCTAAAAATGCCCTTGGCGGAGCCGTAAAGGTCTCCGCCAAGGGATAGTTGCCATCTGGTATGCCGGTGTCCGGCACAGAAATCAGAGGTTGAGCTGGGGCACCATGTAGCCGGACTGCTTCTTGTAGATCTGCAGGCGGCTGCGCTGGGTGTCGGCCACAACCAACCGGCCGTTGGCCTTGTCCCATTCCACTGCCACGGGCTGGGCGAAGGTCCACTCTGGTTCGGTGGTGCGGACTTCCCGGCGGCGCTTGGCGTAGTCGGCGTTGGCGTCGACGGTCATCTGAGCCCACTGGGACAGCTGCTGTGCATCGCCGTGGAGGGCGGTGAGGAACTGGCCTTCCGGGGTGAAGATGTGGACCCGGCCCCGGTCCCACTTGTTGTTGCTCCAGTCGCAGACGTAGATGTCGCCATCGTCGTCCACTGCCACGTCGGTGGGGAAGCTCAGGTCGCCCCGTTTGTTACCGGGCCGGCCTATCTGCTGCTCGAATTTTCCGTCGGCAGAGAATTTCTGCACCCGGTGGTTGTTGAAGTCGGCGACGTAGACCTTGCCGTCCTTGTCCACCGTGATTCCCCAGGGGGAATCGAACTGGCCTTCCGAGACGCCCTGGGATCCAAAGGCGCTGACGAAAGTCCCGTCGTTCTTGAATATGCGCACCTGGTGGCTGCGGCTGTCTGTGACGTAGAGGGTGCCGTCAGCAGCGATGGCGATGCCGGAGGCGCCGTTGGTGTCGCCGTCGCCGGGCTGTACGGTGTTGAAGGAACGGACCAGTTTGTCGTCTTTGTCGAAGACCTGGACACGGTTCAGCCACTCGTCGGTGACATAGACGTTGCCTTGGTCGTCGTTGGTCAGACCGGCGGGCCAGATGATCTGGCCGTCACCGTCGCCGTAGCGGCTGAATTCGCCGAGGAATTCTTCATCGCCCCATTCGGCGCCGATGGTAATCTTGGAAATACGCTGGCCGACACCGGTGCGGTTCCAGCCGACGTTGCTGATGCTTTCACTGCCACGATTGGCCACGTATACGGTGCCGTCGGGAGTGAAGGTCATGGCCACCGGCCAGTTGAACCCCATTCCGGACTGCGCACCACGGCCAACGTTGTGGGTGTAGTTGTAAGTGCGTCCTGCCACTGTTTCCGTGAGCATTGATTGCCTCCTTGTAATGATGTCCCGCAGCGGTAGTGGGTGATTACGGCTGGGAGACATTTGGCAACGGGCGACGCATGCGCCGCCCGTTTGGTGCTTGGTTAGAGTGTCGCCGGGTAGACCTAAGCGAAGATGGGCAGCTTTTCGAAGTTGCCATCCACGATGGGCTTGGCGTCCAGACCCATCCAGTCTTCCAGGACGGTGGTGTACAGGCCGCGGAAGTCGTAGTTGGGTACGACGTCGCCCTGTTCCAGGTCCTCGGCTTTCATGGAGGGGAATTCGCTGTACTGTCCGCCCTTGATGGCGTCGCCGAACATGAAGGCGGCTCCGCCGGCGCCGTGGTCGGTGCCGGAACCATTGTCATGGGTCCGCCGGCCGAACTCGGTGAACATCAAGACGGAGACGTTGTCGCTGACATCGTGCTCGCGCAGGTCGTCCAAGAAGGCGTCCAGGCCCTCAGAAACGTCCTTCCACAGCTTGTCGGCCATTCCGGTCTGGTTGGAGTGGCTGTCGAAGCTGCCGTGGTCGACGTAGAACACCCGGGTGCCGAAGTTGGCCATGTGGACCTGGGCGATGCCCTTCAGCTTCTTGGCGATGGAGGTGTCAGGGTACTCGACGTTGGAGGAGTACATGCCGGGGGCTTTGTTCAGGATGTCGGCGCCTTCCAGGGTGTCCAGGCCGGTCTGGCCCATGTAGTCCATGACGGCGCTGCTACCGATGGCCGGGGAGTACATCCGGGCGAAGCGGTCAAGAATCTTGTTCCGCTGTTCCTTCTCGGTGATGCCGGGGAGAAGACCATAGTTGTCCAGGTCGTCTACAACGGCGACGGGGGTGCCAGGCAGGGCAAGGGCCCGGAAAAGGGAGGGGCCGAAGCTGACGGTGGTCAGAACGTTCTCCTTCTGGGGGTCGATGTCCCGGGTGGCGCGGCCCAGCCAGCCCTCGGTACCCAGTTCAATGGGCTCACAGGTGTGCCAGATGTCCATTGAGCGGAAGTGGGAGCGAGGAGACTTGGGATAGCCGATGCCGTGGATGATGGCCATATCGCCCCGGTCATAGACCTTCTTCAAAGGCGCCATCTCGGGGTGGAAGCCAACGTGGTCGTCAATCTTGATTACCCGCTCCTCGGCGATGCCGACGGTGGGGCGGGCGTCCCGGTAGATCGGGTTGGCGTAAGGGATAACCGTGTTCAGGTAGTCATTGCCCCCCGACAACTGGAATACAACCAGGACCGGGTCTTTCTTCGTGCTAGTCATTTCTTAGCTATCCTCCTACGATTTAGGCGTACTGGAATTCGCGCAGCGAAACGATCAACTGCAGCAGCTCAGATACGCGGACAGTGGATTTCTCTATGTTATCGGCCGAGTCCCAGGAGAAGTTGCCGCCGTCGCTGACGAAGCCGACCAACTCGGTGAGGCTCTCCGGGTTAACCTCCAAGGGTCCAATGAGGTCCAGGCAGCCATTGACCACGGCCTCAGGCGAGGTGTCGCCCTTGGCGGTCAGGCGGTCAACCATGTCCTTGATGCCGGGGCGGGAGACGTCACCGACCAGTTCGGCGGTGAAGTTCACGCGGCGCATCAGGGAGCCGCTGTTGATCCACTCAGAACCGGTGTGCCAACCCTCAACGGAGGGCGGGTTCAGCAGGTCCTGGCCCATGTAGTTGGGCTGGCGGGACAGGTCACCGATGCCGGGGGCGGGGAATTCGGCGCCGCCGACCATCCTTAGGGTACCCACCACAACCTCGGTGGGGTTCTTCAGGCGCTCGAAGCGGGCGTTCTTGAAGAAGTCGGAGTTGAACAGCACGCGCAGGGTGGTGCGCATGTCGTAGTTGTTGTTCATCAGGGTGTTGGCCAGCAGGTCAACGGCCTCGGGGTCGCGGGGCGGGGTCACCGACCATGCGGGGACCTGGGCCTCGTCGGCCACGAAGAAGTTGTAGAGGTGGCGGGCGATGAACCTGGCGCAGGCCGGGTCTTCACTGATGTACCGGATGATGTCTTCGCCGTTGAAGTTGCCGGTGTGGCCGAGGAAGGTCTTCTCTTCGTCGTCGTGGTCCTCTTCGCGGTACTCGAAGAACCAGTCGTGACGGCCGATGGGACCGCGGGGGAGTTTGGGCTCGATGGTCCAGCCGGTGAAGGCGCGGGAGCATTCCCGGACATCGACCTCGGTGTAGTTGCCAACGCCCATGCTGAAGAGTTCCAGAAGCTCGCGGCCCCAGTTCTCATTGACGGCGTCGGCGTGGTTCTCGCAGTTGTCCAGCCAGTAGATCATGGCCGGGTCCTTGGCCATTTCGAGGAGCAGTTCGCGGAAGTCGCCCATGCCCTTCTGGCGGAACTTGACGATCATGTCCATGACATCGTCGTAGTGGTCGACCTTGGAGACGCCGGTGGCGAAGATGCCATGCCAGAACAGGGCCATCTTCTCTTCCAGGGGGCGCTTGGTGTTGACCAGGTCGTGCAGCCACTCGGCGGCGCCCATGCCGGGCAGGGTGCCGGGACGCCAGGTCCAGGGGTGATACCGCTGCATTTCATTCCGCGTCAGCGCCTCTTGTTGGTCGGGATCCAGAAGCTCTTCCACGGTGGCTTCGTATCCGTTGGCAACACGCTCTTCCAGTTCCTGGCGGGTGGCGCCAAAGCCAGCGCGGCGCATCAAATGGGCCATTAAGGCAATGTCTTGGTCGCTCATCTAACTCCTCCCAATCGGTCATGCTCAGTTTGTGATTGAGTCATGCCGGATTTATAGCCTGGATTTAGTGTAATTTCAAGGCGCAGGACGCCCATTGCTCTTAGCCTCATATATTAGGGGTGGCCTGCTTTGGTTGTCAATAACTAGCTAATAATGATTCTGGCGTCGAAACCGTGCCTTGGCTTAAGCCGGATTCCTACCCGCCAAGCAGGTCAGCCAGGGGGCCGACGGGCCCCATGTTTTCCAGGTCGTCCATCATGGCCAAAGTCTGCTTCGAAGCTTCCGGTGAAAGGGCGATGGCGGCGCAGTCCAGATACTTGGCGCGGACATCCTCGTAGCTGGCCCCCCGCAGGGCCCCGCTGGAGTCCCGTTGGGCCCGTTCGGTGAGCACCCGGCCGTCGTTTAGATGTATCTCCACTTCATTGAAGGGCTCGGTCCAGCTGGTCTGACCTTCGTATCCGGCGGTGCGCTTCATCTCGATCTTGGGGATGAGTTCCTGGGCTTCCGGACGCATCACCTGTTCATCGGTGAAGGACGACATGCCAACCCGGCCGTCCAGTATCTCCGCGGCCAGGCAGTACTGCATGCTGAACTTGCCTTCCAGACCCTCCTTGGGCCTGGAGTGGATCAATGAGCGGGGCGGATCAAAGTTCACCGTAACGTCGATCCTCTCGATGTTGGCGGCTTCCAGTGTCTCTCGCTGTTGCAGCAGGGTGGTGGCATCCAGGGCCAGGTGGGCGCTGCCGCAGCAGGGGTATTTCTTGATCTCGATGCCGGACTCGACCATGAAACAGCGGTTGCCCAGGGAGGCGGCGGTGTGTTCAGGGTCGTAGTCCTTGCCGCCGGAGAAGGCGCGCATGAACCCGAAGCGTCCCTCGATGGCGTCGGTGCCCGAGGTGAAACCACCCTGCACCAGCTTGGCGGCGGTGATGCCCGACTTGCAGGCGTGGCCGGCGTGGAAGGGCTTGGTCATGGTGCCGAAGTTCTGGCGCAGGCCCGAGGACTGGGAAGCGCCCAGAGAGATGGCCATGGCGGTCTGTTCTTCATTCAGACCGTAGAGGCGGGCGGCGGCCGCGGCGGCCCCAACGGCGCCCAAGGGCCCGGTGGGATGCCAGCCCAGGTCATCGAAGTAGGCCGGACTGATGGACTCCCCCACGGCGCAGGCTACTTCAAACCCCAAGAGGTAGGCCAAGAGCATATCGCCGCCGCTGGCGCCTACTTCCTCTGCCACGGGCAGGGCCGCGGGAATCAGCACGGCGCTGGGGTGGGTCTTGGTGACAACGGTGATGTCGTCGTAATCCAGCGCGTGGGACATGGCCCCGTTGATCAGCGCGGCCTCGGGAGAACTGGTCTTGAACCCCCGGCCAATCACGGTGGCGGCGGGTTTGCCTCCCAGGTCGTTCAGATAGTTGGTCAGCACATCGGCCAGGGGTTCTTTGGAGCCGGCCAGGGCGCAGCCCAAACAGTCTATGATGGCCGCCTTGGCGGCGGTGATGGCCTCCGGAGGAAAGTCCTCCAACCCGGTGTTGACCACATATTCGGCGATGCGCTTTGTTACTTCCATGGTGATACTCCCATGTCCACTACGAGCGATATTTACCGGTCAAGTAAAGCACTCTTGGGCAGGCGAGGCAAATGGGGATTGGCAGAGGGTTGTCCCCGGCCCGGATCGGCAGCTGTGGATAATTGGGTGGAAACGGGGACAACCAGCCGAGGGGCAGGGTATAGATCTGTTCGGAACGTGGGCAGTTTGAGAGATCCGTTGACAGGCCGGATGTTGGACCAGGTCCGTTACCTGCTAGTATTAGGCCCGTCCGGGCGAAAGAGGCCCGCAAATGTAAAGGTACCCGGCCCATGAGGAGTAGATATGAGCGACAAACCAAACGGAAGGGAACTGAAGATCGTTAAGGGAACGGTGTCGCCGGACACCACGGCCCAAACACCTGGGATGATCCGAAAACCCGGGATTGACGGCAATACGGCTGGGGCGTCCAAGGTCTGGCTGGGCCACGTTGAAGCGGTGCCCAACACCATGGGGCCGCCCCACCATCACGGTGACGCCGAGACCGCGGCCTACGTTCTTAAGGGGCACGTCCGGGTCTATTACGGCGAGGACTATAAGGAATACGTCGAAGCAGGGCCCGGTGAATTTCTCTTCGTGCCCGCCAATTTCAACCACATTGAGGGCAACCCCTACGACGAGCCTGCCGAAGTGGTGCTATCGCGGGGTCCCGATAATATTGTGGTCAACCTGTAACACCCCATAGGGAAGTTGGCAGTCGTAATCGGGAAGAAGCCAGGCCTGAAAACCCTTTCTGTCTGGCTTCTTTCCAGTTTCGGCCGGTCATCTCTGGGTCTGGGAGATGTATACTAGACCAGCGCGGCCACGGTGCGTCCCGTTAGGCTGGCCGCCCAGACCCCACCGGACCAGATAACTACCCAGCGGCAGGCCTGTTTTGTTGGGCTGACGGGCTTCAACAATTTCCAGGAAATTCCAACCCTCGAGTAGCTCCTCTGCAGTGATTAGACCACCCACCAGAAGAAGACTTCATCTTCCCCAGAGAATTTTTTACGGCTGGTGGATCGCCATCATCTCAGCAGGGGCCGATTCACTGAAACACGGCACCTTCAACAAGGGATTTACTTCTTACATCATTCCCCTTCGCAATGAACTGGGCATCGGCGTTGCCGCAATATCCTTCGCTGAAATGCTGGGACGCATGGAGGGAGGGCTCCAGGGCCCGATAATGGGTTGGGCCACGGATCGGTTCGGCCCCCGGATCATACTGATGTTCGGCGGTCTGACGTCGGGACTGGGCTTCATCCTTCTATCATTCACCCAGAACTACCTGTATTTCGTCTGCGTTTTCGTGGGGCTTTTGTCCCTGGGGTTCAGGGCGGGTTACAACAACGCGACTATGCCGGCCATCAACCAGTGGTTCCGGAGGCACCGGGGCCTGGCCATGGGTATCGCCGGTATGGGCACGGCTATTGGCGGGACGGCCATCGCTCCCCTGATGGGATTCTTGGTGCTCAGCGTCGGCTGGCGGCCGGCAGCCTTCATCTCCGGAGTGATTATCCTTGCCGTGGTCATACCCATGTCCTTCCTCATCCGAAGAGACCCGGAGAGCATGGGCATGCGCCCCGACGGCGACCCCATCCCGGAAAACGAAGTGAACCTGGCGTCCATGGAGCACCCGGAAGAGAAGCCGCCGGAGCGTGACGCCCACGGTGCGGCCATCCTCCACGTCGGTGAGCCGGACTTCATGGCTTCCGAGGCGATGCGGACGCCCACCTTCTGGATGCTGGTCCTGGCCGTGGGTATGCGGAACACCGTCCACTCCGGCACCACCTTCCTGATGGTGCCCCTGGTGGTGTGGTTCCTCATGGGGTCGGGCCGGACGGAGGACGCCGCCCAGCCCATCGCGGTGGCTTTCGTCGGAGTGATGTCGTTTAGCCTGCTGTTGATGACACCGATAATCGGCTGGCTGGGCGACCGGTGGTCCAAGCAGAAACTGAGTTCAGCCTGCATGGTGGGCGGAGCGGTGTCCCTGCTGGTGTTGGTGGACGATACCGGCCACATCTGGCAGGCGGTGGTGTTCGTGGTGCTCCTGGCTTTCTCAGAGACTGCCAACCCGCTGGCCTGGGCCATCATGGGAGACTTCTTCGGGCGGCGCAGTTACGCAACCCTAAGGGGCTGGCAGCACCTGCCCGACCAGTTCATGTCCATGAGCACGCCCGTGTGGATGGGGGTCATCTTTGACCACACCCAGAGTTACAAGTGGGCGCTCATACCCCTGATCATCATCTACTGCCTGGCGGCCATCTTCTATTGGGTGATTCCCACCCCACGGACGCCTGCCAGGGTGCGGGCCTACCAGCAGCAGGCCAAGGACAGCTAACCGCCTTCGGCAGCGAACTAGCTCTCCAGGGCTCTGGCGAAACCGGTTACGGCTCCCTCCAGCACCCAGTCTTCGACGCAGTAGGAGATGCGGAAGTAGCCGGGAGTCCCGAAGCCCCGCCCTGGCACCACCAGCACGTTGGAATTCAAGAGCGTCCGGCAGAATGCCACGTCATCTTCGATGGGCGCTTTGGGGTAGAGGTAGAAGGCGCCCTGGGGCTCCACGACTTCGTAGCCTAGTTCGCCCAGGTTGCGGCAGAGGAAGTCCCGCTTTTCCTGGTAGTACCCGGCATCCACGCTGACTCCCTGGAGGTTGCGGACGATGTGCTGCATCAGCGCCGGGGCGTTCACAAATCCCAGGGTCCGGTTGCAGAATGACAGGCCGTTGCTAAGTTCTTCCCGGTCCGGGTAATTGGGGTTCACCGCGATGTAGCCGATGCGCTCGCCGGGCAGGGCCAGGTCCTTGGCGTGGGAGGTGACCACCACGCTGTTGGCGTAGTGGGGGAGTATCTGGGGGAAGGTCATGCCGTCGAAGATGATGCGGCGGTAGGGTTCGTCGCTGATTATGAAGATCTCGGTCCCATATTCCGCCTGCTTCCGCTCCAGCAACGCCGCCAGGGCCTTGATGCTCTCCTCAGAGTAGACCGCGCCCGAGGGGTTGTTGGGCGAGTTCACCATGATGGCCCGTGTCCGGGGAGTCATGACCTCTTCAATCTTGGCCAGCTCGGGCTGGAACTTGTCGTCGGTCGGGGCGGTCACGGCCACTCCGCCGTGGTTGTCGATGTAATAGAGGTACTCCCAGAAGTAGGGGGAGAGGATGATGACTTCGTCGCCGTCGTTGAGGATGGTCTTCAGCACCACGTTGGCGGCGGCTGCCGCCCCGCAGGTCATGATCACGTCGGCGCCGGTGAAGCCCAATCCAGTCTCATCTTTCAGGGCGTCGGCCACTGCCTGGCGGGTCTCCATGTAGCCGGGGTTGGGCATATAGCGGTGCATACCGGAGAGGGGGTCGTTGGCCAGGCGGCGCAGTTCGTCGTGGAACTCCTGGGGCGGTTCCATCACCGGGTTGCCCAAGGACAGGTCGAAGACCTTATCGGCCCCGATCTGGGCCTTCAGCGCCAGTCCCTCTTCAAAGACGCGGCGGATCCAACCACCCTCTTCCATGAACCGCCGGACCTTCTGCGAAACCGCCATCTACATACCTCCGTTTTACCCTTGCACCAGCCTCTGCGGCCGGGCCACGCGAGTGTAGCAACGGGGTACGTGGGTGTAAAGAGATACCGAAGAAATGCTCCTTTCACCTTGTAA